>NODE-91-length-31170-cov-5.96619_pt1 | contig 31170 bp, 25 predicted proteins | sample MGYA00139097_ERZ477577 | MGnify/ENA metagenome assembly ERZ477577
CCAAGTGTATAAGTGATTGTCCAAGTTCCTGCCCCAGCCGTAGCAGGATCGAAAGCCCCCGTTGCGGCATTGGTTATACCAGTCCCGGACCAAGTTCCACCTGGGTCAGCTCCAACCATTACGATGGCTGGATCAGTTGGACAAAACGGACCAACCGGCGTGATCGTCGCATCTAATGGTGGATCGATAGTAATTGACGTTGTCTGAACATCACCACATGCACCCGGGATAGAATAAGTAATTGTATGTGATCCTATTCCTGCAATTGATGGATCGAAGGCTCCCGTCGTAGTATTCGTTATACCTGTACCAGACCACGTTCCACCTGCATCTACAGCTGACAATGTAAGTGTTGGTTCTGTTAGACAGAAGGGACCTGCTGGAGTAATTGTGGCATCAAAACTATTGGTGAGTGTGACTATAACATCTGCGGTGCCAGATCCTCCTCCAGTGGCACAAGGTCCTGTACCTCCAGCAACGGAGTAAGTATACGTTCCCGGGGCATTAGTACTAGGGTCAAAGGTTCCTAAATAACCTCCTCCTAACATTGAAGGACCGGACCATGAACCAGTCATGTCAGGCGTACCACCCAATGAATTGAATAAGTCGACGGTTGGATCTCCAGCGCATAAAGAGATTGTTCCATTTGTTCCCGGATCTCCGCTACCTGTCGTAATCTCTTCGACACGAACGTCTTCAATGAAATAGCGGATGGTATTTCCAGTAATCACTCCTGATGCAGCGGCTGTTGTAGTAGATACGTCATTAAAAAAATTGCCAATAATAAAGTTGTCTAGTCCTGCTGTCGTAGGTGTATAACAGAATAGTATTTGCACCCAATTCTGTTTATCTAATATGATAGGGCCAGTGTAATTTAAATCGGGTGTAGTATAATATCCGCAGTTGCTTCCTTGTGTATAAGGATTTGTAGAAAATTTAATTCCGATATTATTGGTTCCGACTGACATTTTATCTGCTAGCGAAACCCACATTTCAACCTCATAGGTTTGCCCAACAACAAGTGCAGATGTTAACTTCCCTTGCAGATATTCTCTATAAGGACTACATCCGCCATTTCCGTAAGTAACAATGTTACAATAACCGTTTCCAGTTCGTGGAGCTTGTTGCCCCGGATTACTAGTATTTGTTGAAAAAGGACTACAATAACATGAAGTGGCAAGAGCTGTATTGAAAATATCAGTTGAACCACCTGTAGGTAAGGTCCAATTGTTGATCGCGTTATTGAATTCAGGTACGCTTGTATACCAAGAACAGGTTAAACTTCCCACGTTAACATCTTCAAAACTAGGATTCATTACTAAGTTTTGTGCAAAAGTTGTAAAATTGACAACTACAATACTAAATAATACGGCCTTCCAATTTCTACTCATCTTAAAGGAGAATGAATGTTTCATTGCTAATATTTTGAAGATTATCGCCTAAGTATAGACGAATTTTGTTTTCAAGCTTTTTGGCATCTTCGGCACTCCATATACCAATGGGGGCGAATCGTATTAACTTCCCAGAAGAATCGAAAAGAAGAACGAGCTGTTGATTTGATTGAAGAGTACCAATTGAGTTCGAAACTACATCCTTTAATTCATTTACCATCGACTCATTTAAGCTCCATTCTTCAGCCTTTTTCCAATCCGTTATTCCGTTTTCAGAAGTAAAAGGATAAAAACTATTTAATAAAAGATGATCGTTATATTTTTCTAATAGTATCGGAACACCATAAATGTCTTGATAAAACCAGTCTCCTTGACGAGCTGCATTTGGATCGATGATATTGGTTAAGGGGTCACCATACTCATTGAATATAGCTGGAGTTAGTGCCTCATCAATGAGGGGCTGTGCAAATCCTGATTCACAAAGAATCATTGCGAAAATAATAGTAGTAATTAACCGATTCATAGTATTTTTTAATATCGAGAGGCTCTAAATTACGAAAAACAGGACTGCTAGCCTATTTAAATGAGCAGAGTAAAACGGGTTTACAGGATGAATAGAGTTTTTATCTTTTTTATTCATTCACTTAAAGTAGGAATTTGTGTTCTAGGATTTTCACTCTCACGGGAAATAATTTTTTGATAATTGATCCTAATTAACTCATGTGGCTCCGTGTTGACTTGAAGACTATTTGAGAATGAAGAAAGGATTTATGGGGCTGATAGCTAACTTTTTCCTATCTTGACGCGGCAAAATAATTTACATAATTTAATTTAACCAAAAATGAAGAAATTTTTAATTGCGATCCCTATGGCAGCCTTATTATTAGCGTCATGTGGGTCGAGTGATACATCACTGGATGAGATTCTTGAAGACAAAGAAGATTTTGAAGCAGCGGCGAACAGTTTTGCTGAAGGAAACGCAAAAGATGGAGAAGAGTACTTCTCAGGTTTACTCTCTGAAGTAATTGAAGTTGACGTTAAGTACCGTGAAGTGGAAACACTTGACGAAATGGATGCGCCAGTAGAAAAAATCAATGCTACATTGGATTCATGTTTACATCTTATCAAAGATGCAAAAATTGCATTGAACAAATACAAGAGTAAGGATTGGCCGAAACGTGCTGAATTCCATGATTTAACGTTGGAATGGTTCGCAGGAATTGAAGGTCTTGTAAATGATTACATGCGTCCGTTGGCCGAGCCAATGTCAAAACCTGATGAGGATTGGACAGATGAAGAAATTGAAATGTATGAAGAAATGCAAGATGCATACTACGACTTCTTAGATGTAGATGAGCGTTGGGTTGAATTCCAGCACACATATGCTGCAGCAAATGGTTTCCAATTAGGTACAGAAACAATTGATGTTGATGCATTGGTTGAACAAGATATGGCCTCAGAAGAATAAGGCATAGCCAATTAAATATAGGAACCGACACTGAAAAGTGTCGGTTTTTTTGTACTTATTACTACTATTGTTTTGTTAAGAAGTTAGATTTTAATTTCTTATTTTTTTCACAGGTTAATCATCGTTTTGACAGTGTTTACTCAGTAATCTATAGATTGAAACATTAAACTTAATTAGTAATAAAATGTTGATTTATTGTCCTAAGTCTTTCTACGGATGTTGAGAAAAGAAAAACCCTTCAAAATCTATTGATTAAGAAGGGTCTTTGTACCTGGGGCGGGAATCGAACCCGCACGCCCGAAGGCACTGGATTTTGAATCCAGCGCGTCTACCAATTCCGCCACCCAGGCATTTATTGATAGCGGGAGCAAATTTATAGTTTTTATTCGATTTCAACGCTATCGAATCAATATTTCATGATTTTTTCATTAGCTACTCAACCTTCAAAGGAGTAGTTTCCAGGTGGAAGCTTGCTTAAACTGTCAATTTAAGAGCCTTATTCGGTCATCCTTCTATCTTGTTTTTAGTATGTTGGAAGGGATTCATGGTATGATCAAAAACACCTATTTTCAAATGATTCTTTTTTGAGTAGTATTCTGTCCAACCACATAATTCGGCAGTCAACCAGTCTATGTTAGCTTTACTTCTTCAGCATATGTTTCCTAGGTAATGTGTGTTTATGCTATTCTTGTTGTCGCTCTCAGATTTCTTCAAGTATAAAACGTCAATCAATGACGTGGAGATTAGTAAATTTGTGTACTATGAAAAAGGTATTAATTAAAAATATTAAGGGTCTTGTTCAATATGGTGAAGATCTTCCTATACTAAGAAAGGGAAGTGAAATGAAAGTACTTCCTATTCTTGAAGATGCTTATTTAGCCATTGAGGATGGAGTGATTGTAGCGTATGGGGCTATGAAAGATTGGGGAGGAATTACGGACTGGCGTGACCTTGAAATAATCGATGCCGAAGGAAAATTCGTTATGCCTGCTTTTTGTGACTCTCACACGCATACTGTCTTTGCCAAAACGAGAGAAGAGGAGTTTGTGGATCGAATTAATGGTCTTTCCTACGAGGAAATAGCGATTCGGGGAGGTGGTATTCTAAACTCTGCTAGGCGATTGCAAGAAATGTCGGAAGAGGATTTGTTTGCGAATGCGATGGTTCGAATTGAGCGCTTGATGTCATATGGAACGGGAGCATTAGAGATAAAATCGGGATATGGTTTATCCGTGGAAGCAGAATTAAAAATGCTTCGCGTTATTAAACGTTTGAAACAAGAGGCGCCTATTGAAATCAAGGCAACATTTCTTGGAGCACATGCGTACCCCCCTGAGTTTAAAGAGGATCATCGCGGATACATTGATTTAATTATTAATGATATGTTACCGAGAATTGCAGAAGAAAATCTCGCCGATTATATTGATGTCTTTTGTGAAAGAAATTATTTTGATGTAGAGGAAATGGCAGAAATTCTGCAAGCTGGAATCGCTATTGGATTGAGACCAAAGGTGCATGTCAATCAGTTTTCTGCAATGGGAGGAGTCCGTAAAGCTGTTGAATTAAATGCTCTTACTGTTGACCATATGGAGGAGTTGACAGACGACGATATAATGGCTTTGAAGGGGTCAGAAACGGTTCCAACCATTTTACCAAGTTGCTCCCACTTCTTATCTATACCTTTTGGTGATGCGCGTAGACTGATAGAGAATGATTTACCTGTCGTTTTGGCCAGTGATTTTAATCCTGGTTCAACCCCAAGTGGGAATTTGGGATTTGTATGGTCCTTAGCATGCGTAAAAATGAAAATGACACCTGAAGAAGCCTTAAACGCTTTAACGATTAATGCTGCCTACGCTATGGATTTATCAGAGACGCATGGCAGTATTTCACTTGGAAAAAGAACGCCAATCATCATAACGAAAGAGATTCCTAATTTAGCTTATGTTCCATATTCTTTTGGTGATCACCACATCGATAGAATTCTTATTTGAAGCGACAGAAAATTGTAATTTAGTGTAAATATGATCAAACTACTTCTTTTCCTAATCATACCACTTACTTCACTTGAGCAAACTGTTGATGACAATCATCAATTGTTATGGGAAATTTCAGGAAATGGATTAGAGCACAACTCTTATTTGTTTGGAAGTTTTCATTCAAATGACAAACGCTTGTTCAATCTCAGTGATTCAACATTTTATGCACTTAATAGTGCTGAATTGATTGCTTTGGAGACGGATGTATTTTCTTTATTTGATTCATGGGATACGCGTACTACTTTGGTTCAAATAAAGTATGACAACGAAGGTGAACCATATGTGTCAAATGCTGATGCTACAGAAACTTATTACGGTAGTGAGGATGGAATGCCTCAATTTCTTGATGCCTTCTTTCAGCAATATTGCCATAATTCCGATAAACGTTTTCATCCATTAGAGTCCGTGGATTTTCAATTGGGACTACTTTCGGAGGTTGATGCCTTCGATTATGGAAACATTCACCTTGAGTCACTATTTCTAGATAAAGAGGATATGCTCGAAATGTATTTAAAAGGCGATATCTACAAGTTAGATCAAATGCTTCGCTCTTCATTGGCAATTTACCCGCAGGGTTATCAAAAGTTAATTACACAACGGAATTTCAAAATGGCTAGTGGAATTGATTCGCTTGTACGGAAAGGGCATGTTATTTTTTGCGCAGTGGGTGCTGGTCACTTAGCTGGGGGCTCTGGGATAATAAATTTATTAAGAAGCAAAGGGTATTCATTAAGAACTGTTGCAGCATCTTATTCCGATGTATCAACTCCGGATCGTACTAAAGTTTTATCGAATAGATCATATGATTATGACAATGATACGCTTGGATTACATATCCGTTTTCCTGGCAAGCCAAAATTGATCTCTTCTAGCCTAGATGAATTTGATCTAAAACTAGTCTACAGAGATTTTGGGCAGGGAAATAGTTTTGAGGTAGAGATATATCCGAGAACAGAAGAGATAGGGTTACAACAACTTGCGGAAATCTATATTGCGAGTCCGGAGCAGAGTCCGGCTCAAAGGATTCAGTTAGACAACGGTGGAGAGGCTTGGGAGGGATTGGCTGATTCTTATCCAGAAGGATTGTATTGGACACGAGTAATTATGAATGAAGAGTACTTTGTAATTATTAAAGCTTCCGGGGGAAACAAGTTCATGAATTCAAAACGTGCTCAACGTTTTTTCGAAGGTGTTTGGTTAAATTAGACCTATAACCAAGGTAGCTCAGAATGTAATTGTGAGAACTATTATCCGCAAAAATCAATAATTTATAGCGATTAACGTAGGGATTTCTTACATTTGAAGAAACCATCATCGATGATCCCTCGCATCCAAAAACAAGAGATTCAAGATAAACTACTGGCGAATAAATTATTATTCATTCAAGGGCCAAGAAAAGTAGGTAAGCGTAGTTTAATTGAAGAAATCTTCAACGAAAAAAAAATAGAGTACATTTTTTTTGATTGTGCCGAAAAGCATATTTCTAAATCAATAGAGCAGAATCCACAGGATCTCGAAAGCTTCTCTGGATATATTGTTTTGTATGAGGCGCAGTATCTCAAGAATTTGAATGACATCCTCGAGAATGTATTATTGGGAAAGATCAAATCAACTGTAGTGGTTTCTTGTTCATTTGTGCCTGAGGTTGAACCTGAGTTGCTTGAAGCGATGAAAATGGAGGGGTTGGAAATTAATTTATTTGCTCCAACATTTTATGAATCTGCGCAACATTTTGGATTACCGGAAGAAGAAAAGTTATTGGAAGAACGCCTCATTTATGGCAGCTACCCCGAAGTATTGGCGGATTTGCCAATGGCTGAAGTTACCTTGAGAGAAATCATTCAAGAAGCCGTATTCACAAAATTAAGTGGAAAGGAGCGAATTAATAAAGGAGACAAACTACTCCGGATGCTTCAATTACTTGCTTTTAATGTCGGAGAAACCATATCATATAATGATATTTCAGAGCGTTGTGGATTAGATAATGAAACGGTTGAACGATATATCAGGTTATTGGAAGACGCGTTTCTTTTGTTTCGCTTGTCGTCATTTCATACTGAAAAGCGTTATGAATTGAAAAAATCAAACATGGTTTATTTTGTTGATAATGGTGTTCGAAACGTGCTGATTAGCAACTTTAATCCAACTTTTCTCCGAAATGATATGAATGAACTTTGGCGGAATTATGTGATTGCAGAACGATTGAAATGGATGCGAATGCACCAAAGTAAAACAGCAGTATATTTCTGGAAAACACATACACGCCAACAGATGGACTTGGTTGAAATTAATGATAGAGGAATTCGGGCTTTCAAGACTGACTGGGAGAAACGCAAGAAAGTAAAATTCCCTAAGAGTTTTAAGGAGGCATATCCCGATGCAAAGGTTTCTGTATTAAACCGTTCGACGTATTGGTCATTTTTAAGTCAAAAGAAGGTATGATGACTTTTATAGATCAACTTGCGAAGTTTATTCATCAACAGCATGGTGAGATGAGAAACCTCACTATTGTCCTGCCTTCTGAACGTGCAAAAAAATACTTGGCATCAGCGTTATTCAAAGAATACGGTAAGCCTATCTTGGCACCAGAAATGATCACAATGGATCGTTGGGTGAAACAACATTCTCCACTAGCAGTAATTGACAAGACAAGAGCTCTTATTCGTTTATTTGAGATTCAATTGAAATCGGCCAAAACGGAAGAAGATAGATCTTTTGATGAGTTTTTAAGTTGGGGAACTATTTTGCTTTCTGACTTTGATGAAATTGATCGATATTGTTTAAACCCTGCGAAAATTTTCCAAAATCTTGCTTCTATTAAAGAGATTGAGCAATGGAGCTTTGGAGAAGAAGAACTAACAGACAGCCAGAAAAGATTTATGGAATTTTGGGATCGTCTTCCTGGTTATTATAAGCTGTTAAACGAGGCGTTGAGTAAAAAGAATAGTTGTTACGCGGGCAATGCATTTCGACATCTTGCAAACAATATTAATGTCCTTTTTGACATGGACAAGGATCATCGTTTTCTGTTTGCTGGATTTAATGCACTTTCCACATCAGAACTAATGATTATTCGTCAGTTGGAGCAAATGGGGCGAGCAGATATTTTAATCAATGCAGATTCATTTTATCTTGAGAACAATCAACATGAAGCGGGGCGATTTATAAGGGATTTGTCTAAGAAATTGGATGGGAAACAACTTGAATTTGTGGGGAATTCTCTTTCCACTAAAACAATGAATGTTGAATTGATAGAGTGTGCCCAGAATACTGGGCAAGTAAAAACTGCAGCGACGATCTTAGAGTCGTCAACCCTTGAGCAGGTGAACTCTACCCTTCTTTTACTTGCTGATGAATCACTTATTGGATCAATACTAAAGAATCTTCCTAAGAAGATTGGAAAAGCAAATATTACATTGGGACTTCCAATTCGGAATACTGCCATTCGCACATGGGTAGATTTACTATTTTCCATTCAAGAGAATAAGACAAGGTTTAGAACGAAGTCAATTTATTTTAATGATCTTCAAAATTTCTGGAACCACCCCTTGTTGTTGGCTGTGATTGATGAAGATGAGAAGAAAATTTTGATCGAAGTAGAACGGAATATAATTAGTCAAAACAAAATTTTCTTGAACCCATCAAATCTTACCTTAGGTAAGTCATCGACAAAAATTCTAACCCTTTTGACTGAAGAATGGGGAGCTGATTGGTCCTTGGCTATCGCAAAAGTGCGTCAGTTGAATCGACTGATATTTGCTGATTTAGATGAACCATTTGCTTTTGAGAAAGCAATAATTGAGTGTTTTGATCGCGCATTAGTAGATTTTGAAAATATTGTAAAGGAAGGTTTGCCGGAGATGAGTTTAAAGTCTTTCAAACAGTTGTTCAATCAGCATTGGGGGATGAAGAGTATTGCTTATCATGGTAACCCAACAGATGGATTGCAAATAATGGGCTTGCTGGAAACAAGAGCGTTGGACTTCAAGCGGATTATTTGCGTAGGTATGAATGAAGGACAATTGCCACCAACAAATCCAATGCAAACTATTATCCCTATGGATTTACGTCGCGCTTTTGGACTGCCGACACCGAGAGAAAAGCAAGGTTTGTTTGCTCATCATTTTTATCGATTACTGCATAATTGCGAAGAATTATATGTTACTTATAACAGTGCAGATGAGTCTATTGGCAGTAACGAGCCTAGTAGATATTTGATGCAATTGGAAATGGAGTTGAGCAGAATAAATCCAAACATTCAAGTTAAGAAAAGCATCTACGCATTGGTTGAGGAACGCGAAATAGTAAATCGAGAGATATTAAAAACACCGGAAATCCAGCTTAGAATGGATGATTTGTTTGCGAAATCAACCTCCGCATCAATGTTAAAAAAATACTTAGCCTGTCCGCTAGATTTTTACTTTCGTTATGTAATGGATTTTGGCGAAGAAGATGCCGTAGAAGAGGAAATTGAGAACAGTACTTTTGGAACATTCATCCATAATACATTAGAAGAATTGTACGGTCCTTTTGCACAAATCGATTCAGATGGAAACAGAAAGAATCCAGCGCCGCCGGCAATAAAATCAGTTGATGTGGAAAGAATGCTTAAAACATTCAAGCTAGAATTGCATAAGCAATTCATGCGACATTTCAATAACGATCAAGAAGCATTCACAAAGGGAAAGAACTTGTTGTCTTATCAAATGGCAATTGAATTAACCCAACGGTTTCTAAAGTCTGAGGTGAATTTTCTTTCACAACAAACTGAGCCTGTTTTTATCGAAGCGCTAGAGCAAGAGTATTCAACTATTGTACCCATTGATGTGAATGGAATGTCAAAACAGGTTAATTTACGTGGATTTATTGATCGTATTGATCGTATAGGAGATAAAATTCGGATCATTGACTACAAGTCTGGAAAAGTGAAAGATAAGGAGGTACAATTTCGTGCAAGAGATACTGACGATGAGAGTATAATTCAATCGCTTGGTACGGTAAAGCACTTGTTACAACTTATTCAATATGCCTATTTGTATCATCAGAAACATGGAGTCATTCCTGAATCCAGTATAATCTCATTTATTTCGGAGAAAAACAAACCTTTTGTTTTGGATACAAAAAAAGTGGAATTGGAAGAAGTCGTGCGTAACTACCCTAATTACATAGGGGGAATATTGACGGAAATGTATGACGCGGAGATTCCATTTTCGCATACGACAGAGTATATTTCATATTGCCAATTTTGCGAATAATAAGTTTTGTTAGCTCAAACGGTGAAGGGTATGAACAAAAAAAACCTGAAAAGAGATCCAAAAGATTATTCGAAAATAACCTAAGAGGTAAGAACTCTTTTCAGGTACCTGCAAGGAAAATAAAACCAAAATATTGAACAAACCAGAATGTCAATATTTACTACAAAGACGCAGCTAGTTAAATAATGGTTGGGTCATAATTGTTAAAACAAAAAAAAACCGTTTCAATTGGAAACGGTTTTTGATCACAATAAGGCCGGTATTCTAGTACAGCTCTTGCTTTAGTGCTGTTCTATAATCTTTTATTTCTTCACGATTAACTTTGTGATCTGCACGAACCAATAGGTTCAATAAGTACAATAAGTTGTCGTTATCTTCAATCTCAATTGGATATTCATTCTCCTCTTCATCCTCTTCATATTGCGCTTGAACGCCGAATGATTTTTTCTCAGAAATGAACTCATAAGAAAGTCTTAACACCTTTGTTACTAGAGGATCTTGCTCCTTAAGGGCATATTCTCTCAATTCTTTAAGGTCATCAATAAGGTTCTTTGCCTTTAAACCGTCTTTTTCAACGTTTTTGATAATCCCTTCTAGTTTTTTATTTGCTATTGCAAGTTTCATACGGACTTAATAAATTTACTATACCCTGCCTGCAAATGTAAACAACTTCAATCAATATTTAACCAACTGAGAAAAAACAATTTGATTTTTACTAACAGCTCATTTTTTAAAGCGTTAGGAAACATTACTTTTGCACAAACAATTCTCCGAAATGGATTTAATTTTAAAAGGCGTAGTAACTGGCTTCATACTGAGCATAATGATTGGGCCAGTGTTTTTCGTTCTTTTAGAGACGAGCATTCGGAAAGGCATAAAAGCGGCCATTGCTTTTGATCTTGGAGTATTGATCAATGACATTGCTTACATTGCTATCGCTTTTTTGTTTTACAATCAGGTGGAACAACTATCTGCAGGTCAAGACAATTCGATTCTACGTTTAATTGGAGGAACACTGTTTTTAGGATATGGTGTATATAATTACCTTAAAAAGGTGGAAGGAATAGCTATTGAAACAGATGCGAATAAGACGAAAAGCATGCGTAGTTATTTATTACTTGCCTTGAAGGGATTTTTATTGAACCTTGCAAACCCAATGGTAGTCTTTTATTGGTTTAGCGTTATGACGCTTGGAGCAAAGGATGCAGCTGAAGGAGGGTCGAGTTCTTCAATGTTGGTGTTTATCGGTTCTATTCTGATCACTTTTTTCTCAATTGATTTATTGAAAATTATTGGTGCAAAAAGTCTTCGCCCTTTGGTAACAAAAAGATTATTGAAAATTTTAAATAGATTCATTGGAATTATTTTTGTAACATTCGGTGTCGTGTTGGTCGTTCAGGGAGTATTAGGCTTATTAAAGTAACCTAGTAACGATTTAAAGTTATAGATAAAAAATTCGTTCATGATCAAGTATATCACGTTCTTCACAATTCTATTCATATCCTTCGTTTTTTACGCGCAGGAAATAGACAAGGAAAATCTTTCGAAGCAAAAGCAAACTTATTGGGACTTCAATAAAACACAAATTCAGTCACGTGGAAAGTACTATGTTGATCAATTAGGTGAAACAACGGATGAGCATGGTAAATGGATCTACTATGATCGTCTAGGAGAGATTGAAGAAGTACGCAATTACTATAAAGGTATGTTGTTTGGTGAAGTGGTGTTGTATTACCCAAATGGTAAAAAGCGTCAAGAAGGTTACTTCAAGTGGGGTCGTCAAGACAGTACATATACCGAATGGTATGAAACAGGACGACTTAAAGTAGAGGGTGAATACAAAATGGATGAAGCCATAAATCATTGGAATTATTATTATCGAGATGGTCAACTGAAATCGGTTGAGGAAACAAAAGGAGAAGACAATTATTTGTGGGAGTTCTACCTGCCAGACTCTTTGCACACTCAAACGGTAAAAGATGGATTAGGAGAGCTAATAACATACTACACTACGGGAGCAGTTAAAGAATGGTATAATTACAAGAACGGCCTTAAGGACGGAGATTTTGAAGAGATGAGTATTTACGGGTACACAACGCTAAAGGGTTCTTTTAAAGAGGGGGAAAAAGATGGACAATGGGAATATGCTTATTATACCGGTGACAAAGAAAAAATTAGCAATTATAGTGAGGGAAAGTTGAATGGAAAGTATCAATATTTCTATGATAATGGCCAATTGAATGTCGTTGGTTTTTATACTGATGGGGAGAAAGATGGTGAATGGACTTGGTTTACGAATAAAGGGACTCGCGATATGCAAGGAACCTTTAAGAATGGGAAGCAAGATGGTGCATGGACTTATTGGTTCCCTACAGGCGAGCTTTCTTATAATGCTAATTTCACTGAAGATAAGCGTTCTGGGAAATGGAGTTATTTCTATAAAAATGGAAAAAAATTCAAAGAAGGGACATTTGCTAATGACATGAAAAATGGCGAATGGAAAACATGGTATGAAGACGAGACTTTATTGATGGAGGGCTCCTATGTTAACGGGAAAGAAGAAGGTGAGTGGAATAATTACTGGGAAGGAGGAGACCTTAAGAACAAAGCACACTTTAAATCGGGGAGTCTTGAGGGAGATTGGGAGTCATTTTTTCCGAATGGTAAACCTTTACTCATTGGAAAGTACAAGGACAACCTTAAAGTAGGTGAATGGCAAGAGTTCTTTGATAATGGCAAGCCGAAAGATCTCATCACTTACAAAATATTCAAAAAGAAGTCTATGGTTGAGTCCTTTGTCAAAGGAAAGGTGACTCAAGAAAGCAAACAACATGGACATTCTATTTCTTATTCTGCCAAGGACTTCAGAATGACAGAAGAAGGTGATTATAAAGAGGGTTTGAAAGATGGAGAATGGATTGCGTATCATCCTGGAGGAAAAGTACCTGCTGTTGTTTCTAATTATAAAAGTGGACAGCTTAATGGTAAAATGAAGCAATACAGTCGCCGTGGGAAATTATTGTCTGAAATTGACTATAAAAATGGTGTGAAACACGGGAGTTTTATCGTTTATGATAAACGTGGAAAAGTGCTGAACGAAAGGAAGTATGAGTATGGTATGCAAATTATTGAAGGACGTACTAATTCTCCGGGCTCATTTACTCCAGGTAATTAACCAAACAATACCTTAAGATTTGTAGTGAACAACTTAATAGCAATTGCTAGAAGAATAATCCCAAATACTTTTTTCAAAATTGCAATTCCACCTTCACCCAATAAATGTTCAATAAAACGTGTAAGTCGCAGCACGGTGTACACGATAATTACATTTATTACAATTGCAATAAGAATGTTTATCTGAGCGTATTCAGCACGGAGGGAGATAATAGAGGTCATCGATCCCGCTCCCGCGATGATAGGGAACGCTAAGGGGACTACACTTGCAGTTTTTCCAGTCACCTCATCTCTGAACAAACGAATGCCTAATATCATTTCTAACGCCATTGCAAATAGAATTAAGGCACCCGCAACTGCGAAGGCTTCTACTTCAACACCAAATAACCGAAGAATACTTTCTCCTAATAGCAGAAATAACACCATGATTACTAATGACACTGCACTTGCTCGTAACGCATGAATTTCACCTGCTTGCTCCTTCAACTTAATAATAATTGGAATCGATCCAATAATATCAACCACGGCAAACAAGACCATTGTTGCTTTGAATAATTCTATCCAATTAAAATCTCCAAAAAAAGCTCCCATGATGTTACCTTAAAATAGTGTTTTGAATTACTGTTGGAAGATAGCTGTGTTCTAGATACCTGATTTTCATTTCTAAATCTTCAATCTTATCAGATGGATCGATTCCACAATGGAATTGGGCAATAATACGTCCTTTGTCAAATTCTTCATTGACGAAGTGAATAGTAATCCCAGATTCAACTTCCTTATTTTCTAATACCGCCAAATGAACATTTTGTCCATGCATACCTTTCCCTCCGTATTTCGGCAATAATGAAGGGTGTAGATTAATCATTTTATCCCTGTAAATTTTTATCAATTCCACTGGAATCAATCTAAGGTATCCAGCAAGAACAATCCAATCTATAGCTTCGTCCTTGCACAAAGTGCAAAGGAAGTTTCCATCTGCTACCTCCTGATTGGTAAAGTGCATAGTTTTGATCCCAAGCTCATGAGCTGAAGTCACAATCGGAGCATTTGCTCTATTGCTCATGACAAATGCAATTTCAATAGAAGGGTGTCCCTTAAAGAAATTAATAATATTGAGAGCATTACTCCCTGTTCCTGAGGCGAATATGGCAATTCGTTTCTTATGCATGGGGCAAAGTTATGAAGTAAAGTTATATCTCAAACCTTTTATTTCACTTTCTACTGCTCTATGTTCTATTCAGAAAATTAGAATTACAGGGTTCAATAATCATAGCTACAAATTACCTAACGAGAAAGAACTACACGTGTACTATATTGTTTGCCATATACGCACTAGAATTAGTTGGTCAAAACCCCAATAAAAATACGAGTTCATTAAATTTAGAATAATTATAAATGTAAAAAGGCCCGACTAAGAAGCCGGACCTTTTTATCTAAATAATGGTTAAACTATTTCTTCAACACTTTTATAGAAGCTCTCTTGTTATCATCTGAGAGTATTTCAACAAAATAGTATCCAATTGATCCTTCGATATTCAAATCAAAGTGATCATCGTTTTCTACGACGATAGTTTTAATCAATTGACCGTTCACGGCATATAGTTTCACACTCAACTCAGTATGAACCTGTCCAAAAGTAACAGTAATCTTCCCTGACGTTGGGTTAGGTGAAACAACTAGTCCTTCGAAATCATTTTCAACAATTCCTGCGAATTCCACCAAATTACAACTAGAGGTAACTGTACATCCATTTAAGGTTACAACAACTGCATAATTACCTGTTGTTGTCGGTGTAAAACTTTGTGAAGTTGCACCAGAAATAGCGGCGTTATTATTATCACAATCTACCCATTGATACGTCGCTCCAGATTGATCGGCAGTGAGTACAGTACCGTTTTGTGTAACTGTATTGTCAACATTAATAATTGTCAAATCTAATGTCACTGTACTATCACATCCAGCAGCATTTTGCACAGTGTAGGTTGCTGAATTGTTATCACTTGTGTATGTATTTCCATCAATCCAAGTGTATGAATTACATGCTGTTTGCACATCAACACCAGGAGAAGGGGCAGAAACAACAGTAATGTAGCCATTCTGTGTGTAAGAATCTGTTGACGATCCATCATTAACTGTTAACGTCACATCAAACACACCAGGAGTAGCATAAGACACCGTTGGATTTTGAGCTGTTGAGTTTGGAGGTGTTCCATTTTGGAATGTCCAACTCCATGAAGTCGGGTTTCCTGAACTTAAGTCAGAGAAAGAAACTGAATTTCCTACACAAACAGTTGTTGGCGTTCCAGAGAAACTAGACAATAATACAGAGGCAACACAGAAGTTGTTTACTTCTTGATTTCCAAAATCAGAATTGGTCGCCAAGATAGTTGCTAAAGTACTACCCGTGTTGTCATCTACAATTGAATATGTTCCGTCAACGCTACATGAACCATACTGTGAGCCATACATTCCATCTCCATATGTATCATTAATAATGAAGTCATAACATGCATCTGCCAAACAAAAATTTTCAACGAAAGTTTCGCCACCTGTCACATCTGTATAAGGACCACCAGAGTACAAAGTTGTTCCATTGTCCTGAATTTCCCATGTTGTTTCAGAACCCCAGCAATCTGTGACCAAGGTAAGAGTAACTGGGCTTCCACCTATTACCACTGTAAAAGGCTCGGCACTTGCATCGTTTGCAGTATTTCCATCGGTTCCTCCATTAGGACTAGATGTTGAAGCGTTGAACGTATGCGCTCCATTTGTGGTGCTCATTGCAGGGAGAGTAACAATCGTCGTTGAATTGGTTGCAAGTGATCCTGTCCAATTATATGTTTGTGATCCTACACCATCAACATCATAGTTAATCGTTACAGAGGTTAATGTGCTTGTTCCATAGTTTTTCAATTCTACCTCAGGAACAAATGCTGCTCCACAAAGCGTTCCAGTTGGTTCATCGATTGCATTAATACCAGCATCAAGAGGACTGGAAGGTGTACATGGAAAGTAGGTTCCGTTTAATGAAGTTGCACCTGTATTTCCCGGATCCAGCCAGTCTTTTAGGTCGTCACCAGGGTTACTCGTCCAGTTATAAGACATTTTACCATATAAATCAGGAGATGTATTTGGCACTTGAGTACAATAGGACGACCCACCCGTAAGCTGCCCAACAATGTGTCCAGTACTATTAAAAATTGGTGAACCAGAAGATCCGCCCTCTGTAACACCATGTCCGTTTGCAGTACCTACCCAATCAACCAACCAGTGTGATCCAGTTCCAGATCCCCATTGCGTCGTAGTTAAAGAACTTGAATAAGTAGAGATACATTTGCTATCTCCCGCAGGATGATGAATACTGACACCTGAAGGACTCGCTGTATTACTGCTATTCCATCCATTCCAGTAAGCATTCCATCCTTGTAAGGTTTGGGTGACTGTTGCTCCACTGATTTCTACCAATAAAAAGTCTGAACCACTTGTTCCGCCACCATCATTACTTTCTGCACGTTTGGTACAACCAGTAACAGACATGTTTGTAGGAGCACTACCGCCATTACAATTTGCAGTTTCATAATTGAAATAGAAAATATAGTTGTTGAAGTTATTAGTTGTTGAATTATCCCCACAATGAAGTGCCGTTAGGATATATGGTTTACAATCCAAGTCAGTGTTGTTAATTAATGAACCAGAACACCATCCTTGTCCACCTCCAGAAGAAACAAGAATTCTTACAACACCTTGTTTTTGATCTTGCCAATTATCTGCTTCTGGTGAACATGCTGTACTTACTTCACATGGGTCGCCTGGCATAGCATTGTCTTGAGAATTTGGGACATTTCTATACGCATGACTTACTTTTTCAATGCTTATTACGCCCTGCCCAGCAACTGCTGCGGGTTCAAAATACTCAATGATTGTTGATTCACCTGGAATTACGCCAGTCGAGAATCCATTCCATGATTTATTATTGAGACTAGTGAAAGCACCAATATGATGTGACCTATTACCATTATAGATGTACATTCTAGCACCTTCAGGCATGTGAAATTGATCAAAGATCAACCCAAGCCCTTTTGCCCCTGAGGCATTAATTCGTAGTTTCCAGATTTTGGAACCATTAGAAAGAGTTGTCCATGTCCCAGAGTTACTCAAATTCACGGAGACATCGTGAAAACGAGAAATAAATTGCATTCTGCCATTTAAATCATTGATGCTGTCTTCAATTCGAATAGCTTCCATATCAAAAGCAGGAAGGTTGATTGAATAAATAGAATGATCATCATCGAGCGAGGCTATTTTACCTTTATAACTGAAAGGTTCTCCACCAATACTTTGTTGTGAAAACGCCGTGCTTAGAGAAAAGAGGGCGAATACAATTACTAATTGTAATGTTCTTAGTTTCATAATTTACTAGTTTAGAATGGCAAGATAATGAATTCAAATTATTTTTTAAACGATTTAGTACTGGTTCATCTAAAATTATTTTGCAATTCAAGTGCGATAACTTCAATACAAGATGAAATAGTCCGAGAGTACTATTTATGAAATAATAATGTGGATCTATTGCAGTAATTGAACGATATCGAGCACTGACATGGAAATGAAGATCATCATAAAACTGAATTCTTTTGGTCTTCCACTTTTGGATGTGAAATAACCAATCATAAACAGTGCTATTGGTATTGCAGGAAGGTAGGTAAAAACACTTTCTCCAATGTAATGCTGAACTCTAACAATTAATGATAAAGAGAAGAAAACGCCCATTAAAAGAACAGAAAGGCGAGTAAATACATTCATATGTTTGTGCATTATACCATAAATAACCAAGGTTGCACTGCACAAGGCGGTGACGATAATGCTGGAGATGTAGACCCATTCCCATCCAGTCCATCTTAATAAAAAGAAAGAAGCTAAAACAATGGTGATTATTCGCTGAAAAACACCTTTTACACTTAAACTGTAGAAAATGGCTAATAGACAAATGGCAGAAAGAAAAATGAGAGGTGACATAATCAGTTTATATCTTCTAAAAGTACAAAACTTTGATAGTTAATAACGCTTATCATAACATTATTGATGAGGTAAAAAGTCTGTTTCTCCTCTGCATGTTCAGTAAAATATTGCTACATCAAAACATTAATAATTTCTAGGATTGAGAATGCAATAATAACACCTGACAGAATCGACATAGCTATGGATTAATTTAGTTACAGACTAATAATTTCTGCACTGTTGAATTCTATAGATCAGTGATTCATTCATTATATTTACGATGCAAACTATGAAAAACATGTCTGAAACTAAACATCCATTTATCCCATATAAGCGCGAAGAGTATTCAGCTAAAGACATGATAGAACGGTCTAAAGAATTTTATGATTGGGCAGAAACACGGAGGTCAGTTCGTGACTTTGAATCAACTCCAGTTCCTAAGGAGGTTATGGAGAATATCATCTTAACGGCTTCTACGGCTCCTTCGGGCGCTCATAAACAGCCTTGGACATTTTGTCTTATTTCGAATGCAGAATTGAAATCAAAATTGAGAGCTCTCGCTGAAGAGGAAGAAAAAAAGTCTTATGCAGGTCGAATGAGTGATGTTTGGATCAAAGATTTGGAACCACTCGGTACAGATTGGGTTAAAGAGTTTATTGATGTCGCTCCTTGGATTGTGGTGGTTATGAAAAGACCATATGAATTGGAAGAAAATGGAACAAAACATCAAAATTACTATGTTAACGAGTCTGTTGGACTAGCATCAGGATTTTTATTAATGGCAATTCATAATGCTGGATTAGTTGCTTTGACTCATACACCGAGCCCAATGAATTTTATCGCAAAAGCCCTAGAACGACCAGATAACGAACGTCCATTCTTGTTAATCCCTGTCGGATATCCAGCAAAAGATGCTAGGGTCCCCGATTTGACGAGGAAATCAAAAGATGAGATCATCGAATATTATGAGGAATAATTTTGTTTTTTGATTGTTTGTGGTTTTCTTTGCGGCTGAATTAACCCTTAAAAAAAAGAAGAAATGTCTGATGTTAAATCAAAAGTAGTATCGATTATCGTAGATAAGTTGGGTGTTGAAGAAAGCGAAGTATCAAACGAAGCAAGCTTCACAAACGATCTAGGAGCAGATTCTCTTGACACTGTTGAGTTAATCATGGAATTTGAGAAGGAATTCAATATTGCCATTCCAGATGACCAGGCAGAAAATATTCAAACAGTTGGTGACGCAATTTCGTATATCGAAGAGAACGCTAACTAATTAGGCCGATTATCATTTTATTGAATTAACGTTCACGTATGGAATTGAAAAGAGTTGTTGTCACTGGACTAGGAGCCTTAACACCAATTGGGAATACACTATCCGAGTATTGGGAGGGACTTAAAACCGGCAAAAGTGGAGCTGCTCTGATTACTCATTTTGATGCGTCGTTATTCAAAACAAAGTTTGCCTGTGAGGTCAAAGGATTTAATGTGTTAGATCATTTAGACCGAAAAGAGGCAAGAAAATTAGATCCATTTTCACAGTATGCTATGGTTTCAGCAACTGAAGCCATGGCAGACTCTGAACTCATGGAGTCAAACCCAAATTGCGATCGTATTGGTGTAATATGGGGGTCCGGTATTGGTGGACTTCAAACGTTTCAGGAAGAAGCAAAAGATTTTTTCTCTGGAGACGGTACGCCGCGATTAAATCCATTCTTTATTCCAAAGATGATTGCAGATATTGCGGCAGGTCATATTTCTATTAAATATGGTTTGCGTGGGCCGAACTATGTTACGGTTTCAGCATGTGCATCATCTACAAATGCAATTATCGATGCGTTCAATTATGTTCGGCTAGGTAAGGCAGATGCCATTGTAACAGGTGGTTCTGAAGCATGTGTGAATGAAATGGGAATGGGAGGGTTCAATGCTTTGAAAGCCTTGTCAACTAGAAATGAATCACCAGAGTTGGCTTCTCGCCCATTCGATTTAGATCGAGATGGTTTTGTCCTCGGAGAAGGAAGCGGAGCATTAATCCTCGAAGAATATGAGCACGCGATAAAACGTGGCGCAAAAATTTATGCTGAGGTTATTGGTGGTGGAATGTCAGGAGATGCGTACCATATGACAGCACCTCATCCTGAAGGAATAGGTGCCCGAAATACTATGTTGGCAGCTTTGGAAGATGCTGAAATAAATCCTTCCGATGTGGATTACGTCAATGTCCATGGGACTTCAACTCCTCTTGGAGATATGGCTGAAGTTAAGGCAATAAAACAGGTGTTTGGAGAACATGCATATGGTTTAAATATTAGTTCTACCAAGTCAATGACTGGTCACTTGCTTGGAGCTGCAGGAGCAATTGAAGCAATTGCTTGTGTTATGGCTGTGCAGAACGACATTGTTCCTCCTACAATTAATCACTTTACAGATGATCCAGAATTGGATAATGATTTGAATTTTACATTCAATGAAGCACAAACTAGAGAAGTAAATGTTGCTATGTCCAACACCTTTGGTTTTGGAGGACACAATACAACGGTGATCGTCAAGAAATATAACGGATAGTTGTTAGCTCTATTTCCCGTATTTGCTCGAAAAAAATCTAAAGAGGACTTAGAAATCGTTCGCTTTATTATTAAGAGCTTTGGCTACAAGCCAAATAATATTCAACTATTCAAACGTGCATTAACGCACAAATCAATTTCGAATAATAGTGATGAGCTTTCCAACGAACGTTTGGAGTTCTTAGGAGATGCAATATTGGATTCCGTTATTGCAGAATTCTTGTTTGTTAAATTCCCTGAGGAAGATGAAGGGTATTTAACTAAAATAAAGTCGAAAATTGTTAGCCGAAGAACACTTGGTATGATCGGTAATGAAATGGAAATCAGTTCGATTTTACGATACAATAGAGGTCGGTCAATTAAGCTAGAGACAATAGAAGGAAATGCGTTTGAGGCGCTAATTGGAGCTATTTATTTGGATGGGGGTTATAGCAGCGCACAAAAGAGTATCAATAAGCATATTTTCCGTAAATACGTCGACCTCAATCATATTCTAGAAGAGGAAATCGATTTTAAGTCGAAGCTTTTTATCTGGAGTCAGAAAAACCGTTTACCAATTGATTTTGAAATCATCAAAGAAGAGAATGATGGTTCTAGTTGGAATTATGTGGTATGTGTTATCATTAATGAACAGGAATATGGAAGAGGATCCGGTTCATCAAAGAAAAAGGCAGAGCAGGCGGCGGCAAAGGAGACGTTGGAGCTTGTAGGTGAAGTCTAGAGAGAATTCCAGTAAAAGTCAATATTAAAATAGTTCACTCAAGAGCCAATTTCTAACGAATCGTTCGAATACTGATTAGTTCACTCCAATTATTAATTCTTAAGCAAGAATTGCAAGATTTCATCAAAAATAAGATCAGTGTTTTTATTTCGCTGGTTACAATAGAATCGTGAGTAGCCACCATCGATTATAATGCGGCCTTTTTGGATTTTGCCAGACAAAATGAGAGGTTGGTCCTCTATCCAAGCTTCAACTTTTAATCTTGGATCCATCGGGAACGCTACAGTTGAAGTTCCGGCGGGAATCTGATTCATGCGATTGAGGTTCAAGTTACCTATTTGTGTATTAACTTCGGCTTCATGGTTCTCAAACTCACCGAAGCTCTCTTTTTTATATAATCGGTGGGTGACTTGATTTGACTCCGCTTGAAGAGGCCAGTTTTCGGCTCCTGAATACAATCCCCCTCCGAATTCTAGGAAGATTATTATTCGATCAATGTCATTTTCTGAAAGATGACTAGTTGAACCAGAAAACAGCATTATTGCTCCAAATTTCTCCAAAGACTCAGGAAGCGTATCGTGCCTCGTTATATTTAGTGAATCATTTAAGCACAACGCAGAGTGATTACCCATAACGAGTATATTCTGCTGAGAATAACTAGCAAATGAAATAATGAAAAAGATATATACGAGGCGCATACTAATGAATACATATTAATACGATAAGCGTTCATTTCGTAGGCAGTGCTTTAATTTTTTTAGTTAACTTAAATAGAAACCATAATAAATGAACCATATTGAATTGGGAATTGCTGGAGAAAATTTGGCGGTGAACCATTTAGCTGCTAAAGGTTACGAAATCCTAGATCGTAATTACCGATGGAAACATTCAGAAATTGATATTGTATGTCGGAGAGGCGATACGTTGGTAGTGGTGGAAGTTAAAACTAGAAATTCGACTAGATTCGGAGAGCCGTATCTGTCGGTAACGCTTCGGAAACAGCGACAAGTGATCAAAGTCGCTAATCAATATATTCAGGCAAAGAACATGAATGAGGAAGTTCGTTTTGATGTAGTTTCTATCATATTAAATAGTAAAAAGGTTGATATAGAGCATATTGAAAATGCCTTCTATCCCATATAAAGGATAAATATTAGAGAGGTAGTTACTTGTTATGTTTCAACTAATTGAACCAATCACCTAAATAACGTATCTTCGCAGAAATTAAGCTCGTGATGAACTCAAGAAGAAATAATGGTAATCGTAGTAACGATTCAAACAAAAAGACGTTTAAAGGAAAAAAAGGTGCTCCTGGAAAGCCTGTTGGTGACAATAAAGTCAGAGCACGTGATAAACGCAGATACATTGACTATAAGGACAAATTAAAAAAGGGTGACCCTCTTCCATCATTTAATGATGATGAAGTTCGGTTGAATAAATATTTGTCTAATGCAGGCGTATGTTCAAGGAGAGAGGCAGATGTGTTAATCAAAACTGGAGTCGTTACTGTGAATGGTAATATTGTGACTGAAATGGGCTTCAAAGTCAAGCCAGAAGACATTGTAAAGTATGATGGGGAGTCCATTAATGCAGAAAAGAAACGGTATGTTTTATTGAACAAACCAAAAGGATTTATTACAACTATGGATGACCCCATGGGAAGAAGAACGGTAATGACTCTAGTGAAAAAGGCATGCAGAGAGCGAGTGTACCCAGTTGGAAGGCTAGATAAAGAGACCACCGGTCTATTATTGTTTACCAACGATGGCGACCTTGCTAAAAAATTGACGCATCCTAAGCACAAGGCTAGTAAGATGTATCATGTTGAGTTGAATAAAAAGGTAATGCCGGGAGATTTACTGAAACTAGTGAGTGGAGTAGACATGGAGGATGGGACTTCACGGTTTGATAAGGCAGAATTTGCATCTGTTGATGACCCAAAACAAATAGGTGTTGAACTCCATTCTGGGAAAAACAGAATAGTTCGTAGGACATTTGAAGCCCTTGGATATAAGGTAGTAAAGCTAGATCGTGTTATGTTTGCTGGATTAACTAAGAAAGACTTACCAAGAGGTACTTATCGTCACCTTGGAGAAAAAGAAATTGCATTTTTAAGAATGAAATAGAAATGAAAAGACTTCTAGTTTTCTTGTTAATATTGATGCCCCTTTTGTCGAATGCGCAGAAAGGACACAAGCGAATGAAAAAGAAAGTTTCTTATGCTCAAGGAACATTATTTGGTTATTGGGGATATAATCGCAGTGGTTTCACAAAAAGTAATATTCGCTTTGTTGGTCCAGCTTATGATTTTACAATGCAAGGTGCGGTTGCGTATGATAATCCAGAAGAATTCAATTTCACTGTTTATTTTGATCCGAAACAAATTACTATTCCTCAATTTAACGCACGAATCGGCTACTATTTCAAAGACCATTGGGCAATTTCGTTTGGCTACGATCACATGAAGTATATTTTTGCAGATAACAATCAAGTTAACTTGAGTGGTGAAATAGATGCTTCTGTTGATGCACAATGGACTGGAACATTTAATGGTGAGCCAATCACTACCAATCGCAAGTTTTTTCACTACGAAAACTCAGATGGACTTAATTACATTCGATTGGAGTTAACACGAACCGATATGCTCTGGAAAACAGGCAACAACGATTGGTTTGCTGTCTCATCGAATTTAGGATTAAGCACTGGGGCTCTATTATCATACAATGACTTCATTTTAGGAGCTCACCCCATTGACGAAAGTAATATTAATGAGAAAAAAACAATTTCTTTATCGGGTTATGGTTTGTCTGCACATTTAGGGTTGCGATTGGAGTTCTTTCGACATGTTTTTTTTCAATCCACATTTAGTGGCGGATTAAATCATCAACTAAAAGTGAGAACACGACCTAATGACCCAAGTTCTTACGCTAGACATGCATATGGATTTATCATGTCTGATACTGTTCTTGGTTTTCTATTCTATATACGGTCAAAAAATGGTTGCGACAGTTGTCCTGTCTGGTAGAATGTATTCGATTTTTTCTGGAAAAAAAAAGCCGGAGCGATTGCTTCGGCTTTTCCATGTAATGTTTAGGCGTTAGTTTTTCTTACCACCTAGTCTTAAATCTATTTTATAATAGAAAATCGGTAAGAAGCCAAGTTGTTGTTTTTCAGCTACAGGAACGGCACTAGGATCCGCTAAGTTAGGTGCATAAGCCAAACTCAAAAGGTTTCTCTGGTTGGTAATGTTAACCAAGTCCAATCCAATTTCATGTGTTGTGCGTTTCGCGTTCATTTTCCAACTTACTTTCAAGTCCAATCTGAAGTAATCTTTAAATTTAAAATTGTTAAAATCGTCGTCCTCATAAATTATCTCTTGTAAGAAATTAGTCTCAGCTATATCTACTTTACCATATCTTTTACCACCCGCAACAGTTGTTTTTAATCCAACTGAGATGGAGTGCTTCTCGCCAATTTTAAATTCTTTACCACCTAGCAAGTTTGCAATGTAATTTCCATTGTATGACGTGTTACGTAAGACCCCATCACTCCCATAATATTTAGAGTCATATAAGGTTGCTGAAAACAAGAAGAAGAATGATTTGTTAAAATACTTCTGCAGCGTAACTTCAATACCGTAATTATATCCAGTTCCTGTATTTTCCAATGGCTCAGGAAAAAAACGAGCGAAACCACTACCCATATTGATAAGTGAGAAGGCTGAGGAATCTTCCGTGACCGGAATATTGTATAGGTATTGATAATAACCTTCCAATTTGAGACTTAAACCTTTCTTAAATGCCTTTTCATATCCAATTCCCGTGTGAATACTTCTTGAGAAGTCCATATCCTTATTGTGGTAAATTTTTTCGCCCGTAATGGAATCATTCTGGTGATATAAATAGGTGTACATAGGTTGAGTCATACTGTGCATTCCAGCTCCGACACTAATAGACTGCCCCTTCTTCATATTCAATTTCCATCCAATTCGTGGCTCAGCAATACTAATACTATTACTTAACGTAAAATACTGGTTGTTGATACCGGCGGTAAATGCCATGTTCTCAGTGATTCTCCATTTCCATTGAATAAAAGCGCGAAGCATTGCAGCGTTGCCTTGGTAATCCCATCTGTTGATGAAATTGTCATGATTTGTAGTGTCATGACCTGGAGCTAACACAGAATCCACCATATTAAATATATACATGTCGGCATTTATACCTGCTTTTATTAGGTGCTTCTTGTTGATTTTATGATTGGTGCTGAAGAAAGCTGAGGCTTTCTGTGTGTTGTATTTGTAACGCATCAAGGGATATTCATCAAGAATAGTAATTTGATTTGTAGCGGTGTCTAGATCTCTCCAAAGGTAATTGTGTTTTGAATTTTGATCTTCGTATGAATACGCGATCGTTGATGTTATGTATGTTTTTTCATTGACTGGTTTTTTCAAGGATAGGCCAGCAACCCCCATGGCAGTGCCAAAATATTGGTCGCGATCGCCTTCTCCGTAAAATTCTTCACTGTATTCTGTTTGATCAGAAATTTTAATGGCTATATCACTTGCACCGCCAATAGCAAACAAAGATATCGCGCCACCTTTTTTCAATTTCCAGTTGAATTTAAATGCACCGTCACCATATACGGGTACGGCATCTGTACCAATTTGGATCCCCATAGCTTGAAACATGCTTAAGGTGGAGTATCGACCCATAATTAAATAGCTAGAATTTCCATTTTTACTCATTGGACCTTCTGCCATAAGCTCAGTACCTAAAAACCCGAATTGGCCAGTTAATTCATGTTGATCATTGTTTCCATTTCTCAATTTCAGATCAAAAACACCAGATGTGGAGTTACCATATTCCGCAGGGAATGCACTCATAAAGAAATCGGAGTTTGCAAGAATTTTATTATTGAGAATGGATACTGGACCACCTGTACTTCCTGCGATTGCGAAGTGGGATGGATTAGGTATATCAACTCCCTCTACGCGCCAGACAACTCCAAGCGGTGAATTTCCTCGAATTACTATATCATTTCGAGAATCATCAGCCCCGCCGACTCCAGCAAAATTAGATGCCATTCGCGCAGGGTCCGATCGTGAGCCAGGGTAGCGATCCGTTTCTTCTACACTGAATTGCTGTGCTGAAATTAATGCCAGTTCATTAATTACTTGACCTTTTTTTCGCGCAGAAACAGTCATTTCTTCAACCTCTACAAAACTTTCCTGTAATGGTAGGTTAACGATTGTTTGTTTACCAGAGTTTACGCTAATTGTGACGGCTTTTGTATCATAGGTCATATATTTAGCCAGTAATTCATGTTTCCCGACTGGAACGGCTTCAATTTTGAAGAGGCCATCTATATCTGTAATCGCCCGGTATTTGTTTATAGAGTCACCAGTAAAAATTTCAATGCGCACTCCGGAAAGTGGGAATTGAGATTCAGAATCAAATACTTTTCCGCGGACTGTCTGCGTTGGCTGAGCAAATGCAGTACCTACTCCAATACAGAGGAATAATAGAAGTGTTTTCATGTTTTCAATTTGAATAATTAGTTAGTAGGCCAAAAATAGAGTAAGCGATTAGAACTGAGATATTGTTCTACGCAAGAGTCATAAGTTGAGTTGCGGGAATCACAACCTAGGTTAGGTAATTAATGAAACATTGAAAATATTATTTATTGGTAGAGTTGCTGTGCTTCTTTTGATACTCTTCCGCTGTCCATTCTTTCATATAGACACGAGTGAAATCAAAGTAGTTGATAGCATTGAAATGGAAGTCTCGAACGTAAGACTGCGTAATTTCAATATCACCTGTATACCAAAGTGGAATGATTGGTGGGTCTTTTAATAATTCGACTTCCGCCTTTGAGAAAAACTTCATTTGATCGGACAACTTCCCTGAATTGATCGCCTGGTTGTAAAATTCATCAAACAGTAAATTTTTGTACCGCGCCTTATTGATCGGGGATGGTTTTGTTGGATCCTCAGGAACAAATTTACCATAAAAGTTCATCAAGAAAGTTTCTGGGTTAGGGTAATCACCTGACCAACCTGTTCTAAATATGTCACCTTCTCCATTAGTGCCATCGTTATTTAGCTGCTCAAAACTAGAGCCATCAATATTGACATTGATGCCGAGTACCTTAAAAATTTGTTTTGCAAATTCATCCGCAACTGCTGAGTGTGTATCATTGATATTATAACGTAAAGATACAGAACCAAACCCTTCACCATCAGGGAATCCAGCTTTCGCTAGCAATTGTTTTGCTTTCTGAGGATCGTAAACATACCCCACTTGCTTAACACTAGAAAAGTCATATCCACGAAGCGCCTTGGATATTGGAGGAGTTACTCCGTATTCTCCTAGGTCGTAATATTGGTTTCTAAGAATTTCACGACCAATTGCTTCTTTGTCAACGGCATAATTGAACGCTTGGCGAACTAACGGGTCTTTGAATCGCTCATCATTCATGTTAAAGAAATAGAAATGAGATTCAAGCAATGGATTATTGGCTAAAACAAGTTTTGGTGGTTTAGAGTTAAAATCTTGAATTCTTCCTTCAAGCATTCGAGTAATTCGACTTGTGGGCAGTCCAATAATTAGGTCAAGTTTTCCTGATTCAAACATATCAAGTTGCTCGAGCTTTCTACTCTGAAATATGAAAACAACACTGTCAAGGTATGGAAGTGCATTTCCTTTTTCATCTTGTAAATAATAGTCATCGTTTTTCACAAGAATTAATGAAGATTCCTCCCCTTTTTTGTATGTGCTATACATGAATGGTCCTGTACCAATTACATCAGTCTCTGATCCACTTTCGGCTATTTTTTTTGAGACAATGGCAACACTTACACTTGCCATTTTGTTAAGGAAGTTATGATCTTCATGGAGTAATTCCATTTTAATTATGTTTCCTTCCACGGTGATTCCACTAATACCATCAGACTTTCCTTCAATAAATTCATCAGCACCTTTTAAGAGGGACTTAAAGATCATTGCATATGAGGAAGGTTCAACTCCATCATCATCTAACGTGCAGGCTAACTCGAATGACTTGACCACATCTTCAGCTGTCATTAATCGTTCTTCCTTTGAATTGAACTGATCATGAGGGTGAAAATAAACATCTTCTCTTAGTGTGAAGGTGTAGATTTTACCATCGTCACTGTGCGACCATTCTTTTGCTAGTTTAGGGAGTATTTTTACTGTTTTTGAGTCGAATCCCACTAGGCCTTCGGTAATTTGATTTAAAACAGTAGCAGAATAGTAATCACGTACGAAACGAGGTATATATGTACTTGGCTCGTTTTCTAATGCCATTGTCAGTGTTCCTCCACTAAATTCAAATTGCTTTTTCTCCTCCGTACGACAAGAGGAAATAACAAACAAGAGTAAAAGTGACAGGCCTAAGATTTTCATTAACAGAGTCTATTGACAGTATACAAGGATAAGAAAAATCTAACAAATTCGCTTAGGTTAAGACAATTATAATTTATCTAAAGTGGTTATGCGTTTCTGTATGGGACGCGGTTTGGAAATTTCAAGCTAAGAAATAAACAAATAAAAAAATGCTAGAATACCCTGAAATAAACTAAAAACGTATTATATTTGTGGGTTATTATAAGAACTGGTTTAATCATATAGTGAAGTTCTACTGAATTTGCTCCACTATTACACTGACGCCTGATGAAGAATATTATTTTATTTACATTGATAGCTTTGCTGAATGTTACTGCGTTTGCAGCACTTTCAGTTGAAGGTACATATCAAGGAAAAAACCTATACGTTCAGAATCCAATGGATGATGAAGGATTCGGATATTGTGCTACCAAAGTAACCGTAAATGGCGATATTATGCCAGGGGGAACAAGTATGGGAGCATTTGAAATTGACTTTTCACTTTTCAATATTGAAATAGGGGAGCCTGTGTTTATTGTTATTGAGCATAATGATGGTTGTAAACCAAAGGTTTTGAATCCTGAGGTTTTATTACCTCGTTCAACGTATAATGTGGTTTCGATGCAAATTACCGAAGATGGTAAATTGAATTGGGTTACAAAATCAGAGCAAGGGAAACTTCCTTTCTTTGTAGAACAATACCGTTGGAACAAATGGGTTGTTATTGGAGAAGTTGAAGGGAAGGGAAATGGACAAGAAAATTCTTATGAATTTAGTATTACTCCACATTCTGGGGAAAACACGTTGCGTGTTGTACAGATTGATCATTCAGGAACAAAACGTCCATCAGATGAAGTTAAGTTCATGTCAAAATCTCCAAAGGTCACTAAAACGCCAGCGAAGGTTAAGAATGAAATTAAGTTTATAGCAGATGGATCTCCAGCCGAGACGCGTTATGAAATATATGATGCATACGGTAACATTGTAAAGAAAGGAGTTGGGTCATCTGTAAATTGCTCTAATTTGTTAAGAGGAGTTTATTATATCAACTTTGACAACGTAAATGAAAAGTTCATTAAGAACTAAACAATATTATTGAATAGAACCCTGACCTAAACCGTCAGGGTTTTTTTATGCCATGGTAAAACGTATTGAACATCTTGGAATTGCAGTGGAAAGTATTGAGGCTTCGATTAAGATTTATGAAAGTCTTCTTGGTTCAACGTGTTATAAGGAAGAAATAGTTGAATCTGAAGGTGTAAGAACAGCTTTTTTGAGAGTAGGTGAGTCAAAAATTGAATTGTTAGAAGCCATAAATGAAGACTCTGCTATTGCTAAATATTTACGTAATAATAGAGGGGGATTTCATCATGTGGCATTCGAAGTTGATGATCTAGATGCGGAATTAGGTCGTTTGAAGGGGGAGGGCTTCATTCTTATCCATGAAACACCTAAGAATGGAGCAGATAATAAGCGAATAGCTTTTTTGCATCCTAAATCAACAGCAGGGATGCTTGTTGAGTTATGTCAGGAGAAGAGTTCTTGAAGTGATCGATCAGATGTCAAATGAATGGCCTGCAATCCAGCCTTTTTTGCGCCGTGAATATGTTGAATCGAGTCATCGATAAACAATGTTTTTGATGGAATTAAATTCTGCTCGTTGCAGACAAATCTAAAAATGTCAATATCTGGCTTACGCATTCCGATTTCATTAGAAAGATAAACATGGTCAAAGATCTCTTGCGGTCGCTTATTAAAAATTCGATCCCATGCACGATAAGCGTATTCTATGTGAATCTCATTTGTGTTGCTCAATAAGAAGATTTTATAACCTTCCGCCTTTAGTTTTAATAAAAGGGTCGGTGCGAATAGTGGCACGTCTAATATCATAGCATTCCATGCTTGAACAACTTTATTAGGAGTAGTTCCCGAGGGTAAATAATCAAGGATTCCATTAATAAATCGCTGTGCTGATATTTTCCCTGTTTCAATTTCGTTAAAGAGGTTCGATTGTGAAGCCTGAGAATACATTTTGTCGAAATCTACAATTCCCAATTTTTTGAAAGCACGAATCGTAGCGTCGTAATCAATGTTGATTAGCACTCCACCAAAGTCGAAAATAATGGCCTTAACATTTGAATCAATCATAACCGT
>NODE-92-length-31012-cov-6.46015_pt1 | contig 31012 bp, 32 predicted proteins | sample MGYA00139097_ERZ477577 | MGnify/ENA metagenome assembly ERZ477577
AGTCTTTTTTATTCATGATTTGCTCCCAAGCGTGGTGAAAAAAGGTAAGGTCCAAGAAAATGGTACGAGATATTCAGCTAATATCTTAATCGTCACCGTGCCCGGGTGCAAGAGGGTTCTTCCAGTTTTGTCTAGCTTTTTTCCTTTCTCAGAGCCCGTATCCGATCCAGGACCGGGGGATGGCTGTAGCTGAAAAATACCATAGCCGGGTGAGGGGTGAGGTTGGACAGGTTTGCCAGGCTCAGTTTTTTCAGGGCCTGAACCAGGACCTCCGGCGCACCGGTGGTTTCTGCGGCATAATAGTCGGCCTCATATTCATGGGCCCTTAACATTATATTAAAGAGTACAGACAGCAGGGTGCTGATCGGCGAGTAAAGAAAGGCAAAGAAAAACAGACTCGCATAGATCGACAGATGCTCCATCTGGAATGCTTCGAATAATCCAGGGTTATTGAGAAACAGCGACAAGAGAAAAAAGACCAGACCGGTTTGCAGAATCGAGATGGCCATCATTTTCCAGATATGGCGTTTCTTGAAGTGGCCCATTTCATGAGCAAGGACAGTGACGACCTCATCATCCTCGATTTTCTCGAGCAGGGTGTCAAAAAAAACGATCTTCCTGAATTTACCAAATCCAGTAAAAAAAGCGTTCAGCTTAGTGGATCTCTTTGATCCGTCCATGGTGAAGATGCCGCTGAGCTTGAAATTTTGGAACCTTGCATAACTTAGAATTTTATCTTTCAGCGGTCCGTCCTCAAGCGGGGTGAATTTGTTGAACAGTGGCATTATAAGCACCGGCGCCAGGAATTGAACAATGAAGCCAAAAGCGACGGTGCCCAGCCAGCAAAGTAGCCAGCCATAAGAACCGGTATTTTCGAAAAACCAGAGGATTGCCGCCAGAATGGGAGCCCCAAGTACAATGGTCAGCAAGATTGATTTGAGGATATCGGTAATGAATGTCCTTGCAGTGGTGCGGTTAAAGCCGAAGCGGGCTTCGATCTTGAACGTGGAGTAGATCGAGAAAGGCAATCCGACAAGAAAGGAAAGCAGGGTTATCAGACCGGTGTAGATGATACCGGTAGTGATGGAGCCTAGGTTGAAGCCGCGAACGAATTGATCAACCAGATTGAAGCCGCCGCCGAGCAGAAAGAGCACGGTGATGGCCGTGATTATTGAGTTCTCGAAAAGCGAGAAAATAGTCTGTACGCGCGTGTAATCCTGTGACTGACGATACTTTCCCCGGTCGTAGATGTCGTTGAATTCTTCCGGCAGATCTGGGGAGAGCGCTTTGAGGTTGAGCAGGGAGATGGTGCTGTTGAGAAGAAAATTTATGACTATGACAGCCAGGATGAAAATCAGCCAGGGATTCATGATAGTATTAATCTGTCGTGGAATTGTTGGTGGATTATTCAGGCACGATAGTGCAGATTACCGCAGTCGCAAGTCCCTGGATCTGAGAAACGACGTATCTACTGAAGGAGTGGTGACCAGAATGGGGATTATCGATCAGTTTATAGGATTGTCCCAACTGCCGTGGAGGTGATATGCAAAAAGGCGCCGGGTAGAATGCCCATGGCTACGATAACGATCAGGAGCAGGACTGAGACCGCAGTGGTCATAGCACCGGGAACAACCTTTGGTGCTGTCCCTTCGGGATCACTGCAGTAGGCAACCCTTACTACTGAAAGATAATAATAAATGGCAATGGCGGTGTTAATGGCAGCCAGGACAACGGCCAGCACATGTCCTTGTTTGAAGGCGTTGACCAGCAGCATGAATTTTCCGGTGAAGCCAACGAATGGCGGAATGCCTGCCAGGGCAAAAAGACCGATGGCGAGGATGATGGCAAGAAAAGGGGAGCGTTGATGAAGCCCAGTAAAATCCTCTATGGCCAGGTTCTCACCTGACGAGGCAACGGTACAGACGACCAGGAAGCAGGCCAGATTCATGGCAGCATAGCCGACGATATAGTAGATCGAGGTAGCATACCCCTGACTGCTGAGTGTAAGTAGACCGAAAAGTACGAAGCCGGCATGGGAGATTCCTGAAAAACCAAGCATGCGCTTAAAATCTTTTTGGACGAGGGCCGACAGATTCCCGTAAAACATCGAGCAAATGGCACAGACAAGCAACAGGTTTACTACGGTCTGGCCCTCAGCACTGATCAAGGAAACAATTCTTATCATGACCGCCACTGCGGCGATTTTGGGCACTGCGGCGATGAAGGCGGTGGTTTCGTTGGCCGCACCCTCATAGACATCGGGCACCCAGAAATGAAATGGGAAGATCGCCAGTTTATAAAAGAAGCCGGCCATGATCATGATCATAGCGACGATCGCTGCCGGCTGATAATACAGCGGCTCGATCCGGCTGGCGATATCGTGGAGGTAGGTTGAACCGCAGAGGCCGAAAATATAGCTCATACCAAACAGCATGAAGCTTGTGGACATAACGCCGAAGAGCAGATATTTGATGCCCGATTCCATCTGCAGGGCACCAGCGCTGTTCGAAGACCGCATCGGCACCATGATATAAACTGCAAAACTGGACAGTTCCAAAGCGACAAGAATGGCCAGAAGTTCGACGCTTGAGGTAAGCATCATAAGGCCGAGAACACCAGTGAATAGAAAGACATAGTACTCGGCTTTTACATCACTCTTAATGCCCGGGGAGCGCTCTGAAAAGATCAACACAGCCAGGGTTGCTGCGATGATGAGAAACTTGAACAGCTGAGAGAAAAAGTCGACCCGGTAGGAATCGAAAAAGAGTGAACCGTTCTGCTTCAGGCAGACCAGTGTGGCAATGAGCACCAGGACCGAAACGGTGATGGTCAGCTTTCGGAGAGTCTCGATTGCCGGGCTGCCAAGGCTCACCAGAAACAGGGAGAGTGTTCCCAGAAGCAGAATCAGTTCAGGTAGAAAAAGCATAATGTTCCTTTAATCCTTTACCAGTGGCATTATTGGGTGACCAGGATATCGACCGCGGCCACCGATTGTGCCTTATAGGCATTGAACTGGTTGAGCAGCTCGGTGACGCTCATGTCCATCATTTCCATAAAAGGCCCCGGACTCAGTCCGATCCACAAAACAAATAGTAGAAATGGGGCCAGAGTTACAATTTCTCGGCTGTTCAGATCGGTTATCCAGGACTGGTCCGGGTTATTGGGACCTCCCCAGATAACCTTCTGCAGCATTCTCAACATGTAGGCAGCGGCAAGTACAGCACCGGGAATCGCGGCCAACCCAAGGGTTACGTCAAACTCAAAGGTCCCGGCCAGAACCAGGAATTCTCCGACGAAACTGTTGGTTCCGGGAAAACCGAATGAGGACAGGGAGAAGAAGGCCAGGAAGGTTACGAAAACCGGCATATATTTGCCCACACCCGTTGCTGCCGAGAGCTCGCGAGAGTGAGTTCGTTCATAGATCATGCCAACGCAGAGAAAAAGGGCGCCGGTGGTGACACCGTGATTGATCATCTGCAGGATGGCTCCTTCAATTCCTTGCTTATTAAGTACGAAGATACCAAGCGTGACGAAGCCCATATGGCCGACCGAAGAATAGGCGATCAGTTTTTTCATGTCCTGCTGGGCCAGGGCGGTGAAACCTCCATAGATGATACCGGCGATGGAGAGCCAGAGCACGTATGGCATCAGCAGCAGGGTGGCGTCTGGGACGATGGGCAGGGCAAAGCGGACAAACCCGTAGGTACCCATCTTCAAAAGGATCGAAGCCAGGATTACCGATCCGGCTGTGGGTGCTTCAACATGGGCGGCAGGAAGCCAGGTGTGAAACGGAAACATCGGTACCTTGACCGCAAATGCAATGAAAAAGGCGATGAATACCAGGACCTGGGGAGTGATGCCGTAAGGCTGCCACATCATATCCGGGATATAGAACGAGTAGGAGTTCTTCCAGTAGAGCCAGATGATGGCCACCAGCAGGAGGATGGAACCTGCAAGTGTGTAGAGAAAGAATTTGATCGACGCATAGATCTTTCTCGGGCCGCCCCAGATACCGATGATAAGATACATCGGTATAAGCATTGCCTCCCAGAGTATATAGAAAAGTACGAAATCGAGGGCCACGAAAACACCTAACATCGCGGTTTCCATGACCAGAAGGCAGATAAAAAACGGTTTAACCCGAACTTTTATATAGGACCAGGAAGCCAGGATACAGAACGGTAAGATAAGCGCCGTCATTGCCACCAGCAGGATCGAGATGCCATCAACCCCGACGGTATAGTTGATATTGAGCGGTTCGATCCAGGTGTGGGTCTCACCAAACTGAAATGCTGCGGTGGACGTGTCAAAACCAGCCACCAAGACAAAACTGAGCAGGGCGACCAAGGTGGTGACAAAAAGAGAAATATATCTGCACGTTTCCTCGCTCTTGAATGGCAGCATGACAAAGGCGCCTGCCAGCGGTAGGAAGATCAAGGCGCTGAGGAGCGGGAAGCCCTGGTTTATCAGAAGTTGATCCATCTTGGTTAGTCCTTGATTCTTCGCATTACATCCAGATGAAGGCGATAAGTGCCAGCGCCACAAAAGTTACCGTATAAGCAAGGGTCTGTTGGATCTGGCCACGCTGCATTACTTTGGCCAGCAGGCGGCCCAGTGACCGCACCCCCCGAGCAGAACCGTCCAGCAGCCCATCGATACCGTGCCAGTCGAACCAGGCCCAGAAGCGGGCAGTGGTCATCAATGGAAACAGTCCGACAACCCGATAAGCCTCCCCCCACATGGTGTCTATCCACTGAATCGGGTTTCTGGCCAGCCAGAGAACAAGCTGCCCACCGCGTCGATAGAACCAGTCGAGATCAAGGCTGATAGTGGGTCGGGCCAGAATCCGGTCTTTAAAGAGCATGAATCCCAATGCCGTAAAGGCCAGAATCTGCAATGTTTCGCTGAGGTGATAACCGCTGTAGGGATGATAGAGTGCATCCTGATAGGGCAGCATGGAGTAGAGCAGCGGATAAAAGGTGCCGAGCACGAAACAGAGCAGTCCGGCAAATATCATTGCCGCCTGCATGTTCCAGGGTGGATCGGCGGCCCGCTCGACAACTTCAGCCGACTTTGGTTCACAGAAGAAGAGCAGATAGGGCAAGCGCAGGCCGGCAACCAGGAAGGTACCGGCTGAAACCATGGTCAGCAGAAACCCGGCCCAGAGCAGATGTTCTCCATAGCTGGCGGCGATGATCATTGATTTGGAGACAAAGCCCGAGAAGAATGGGAAAGCGGATACCGAGACCCCGCCGACTATCATGAACAGCATGGTCACAGGCATTTTTTTGTAGAGTCCGCCAAGCTCGGTGAAGCGGCTCTTGCCGGTCATCTGAATGATTGCTCCGGCGCCCATGAACAGCAACCCTTTGTAGAGGATGTGGGCAAAAGCATGAGCAGCGGCACCGTTGATTGCCAGTGCCGTGCCTATGCCGACTCCGGCGACCATATAGCCGACCTGACTGATGATTTCCCAACCCAGCAGCCTGCGTACGTCATTTTCGTTAATGGCGTAGACGATACCGTAGATAGCCATGGCCACCCCGAGCACTATCAGGATATCGAATCCGGCACAGGCTCGGGCCAGGGTATAGACCGCAGTTTTCGTAGTAAAGGCGCACATGAAAACCGCGCCCCCGATAGTCGCTTTGCTGTAAGCGTCAGGCAGCCATGAGTGGAGCGGCACGACGGCGGCGTTGAGCATCAGGCCTGACATTATCAGCCAGGTATAGAGGCTGTGGGTATCGTAGTCGAGTAATTCGAAGGCAATGCTGCCGGTAGCCTGATAGCGCAGCACGAATCCCATAAGCAGCAGAAGGCCCCCGAAGGTGTGAACCAGCAGATATCTGAAACCAGCCGCAGTGGCATCTTTTTGATCTTTGTTGCACCAGACCAGAAAGGTCGAGGCAAAGGCCATGATCTCCCAGAACAGGAACAGACTGAGGTAATCACCCGCGTAAATAGCCCCGATGGAACCCGCCACATAGAACCAGGCGGCCATCTGCTGCCAGCAGTCTTTTACCTGCAGACTGTAGAGGGTGGCGATGATGGCCATCAGTGCCATGATGAAGGCGAAAACATTTGATAAGGCGTCGATGCGACCGAATGTCAACTGCCAGTCAAGAAAACTGACTTGTCCGTATATTCCCTGGTTGAAGCCGAGATACACCACATCGACGAAAGTGAAAATCGGCACCAGCAGCAGGTAGGGCTTGCGGAACGGTTCCCTGATAAACGGCAGTATCAGCGCTCCAATGATGAGTAGCAGGGCCGGATGAAGGAAGAAGCTAGTCGTCATAGTAGTCTTCCTCCCGTTCGATGCCTGCCGAAGCCAGCCAGCGGGCAAAAAAGATCAGGACAGTACAGGAAACGAGACCGAATATGGACCAGAATCCTGGGATATGTTTCTCGACCCAGGTGTGGGCGTGTGAGGTGTCCACCGTCATACTCCAGATCACTATGGCAGCCATGGTGCCGTAGAGAAAATAACGCACTCCCCGTCCCCGCTCTTTCAGAAAGTCGATAAACTGTATCATCCTGTCACCGCCTTGACGAAGGTCATCATGAAATTGGGGAAGATTCCAATTATTACCGAGATAAAACAGGCAATCAGAATCGGGATGAGCATGGACAGCGGCGCTTCCTTTATCCCCGTGTAGGGCTCGCCGGGCGGTAGCTTGCCGAAAAAGGCTCGATAGCTCACCGGCAGGAAATAGGCAGCGTTGAGCAAGGTCGAGGCCAGCAGGATCAGGAGGATACCGATCTGATGAGCCTGCATTGAGCCAACCAGCAGATTCCACTTGGAAACAAACCCTGCCACCGGCGGGGCGCCGATCATGGATAGAGAAGCGATCGCAAAGGCGCCGAAAGTAAACGGCATGACTTTGCCCAGCCCCTCCATTTCAGAGATTTCTTTTTTGTGGGCCGCCACATAAATGGCTCCGGCACAGAAGAACAGGGTGATCTTGGCAAAGGCGTGGTTGACGATATGGATCAGCCCGCCTTCGATGGCTGCCGGAGTGAGCAGGGCGACGCCCAGGATGATATAGCTGAGCTGACTGACAGTGGAATAGGCCAGCCGGGCTTTCAGGTTATCTTTGGATAAGGCGATCACCGAGGCAGCAATTATCGTGAACCCGACGAAGTAGGCGGTGGGTACCCCGAGGTTGAAGGCGTCCATCAGATCGACACCAAAGACATAGAGCATCACCCTGGTGGTGCAGAAGACTCCGACCTTGACGACGGCCACGGCATGGAGCAGTGCGGATACCGGAGTCGGTGCAACCATTGCGCCGGGCAGCCAGTGATGGAAAGGCATCACCCCGTTTTTGGCAAAACCGAACAGGCAGAAGATATAGAGCATCACCACCAGCCCTTTATTGACGCCGTCGGGGAAGATGCCGGTGGAAATATCGGTGGCAAAATCGAGTGTTCCGGTGAGCACGTAAATCAGAATCATGGCCGGTAGCAAAAAGGCCTTGGCGGTGGCGGTGAGATATACCAGGTATTTTCGTCCACCGTCATAACCTTCCTGATCCTGATGGTGAGCTACCAGTGGGTAGGTGCAGACCGAAACGATCTCGTAAAACAGATACATGGTGAACAGGTTGTCGGAGAAGGCAACACCGATGGCCCCGAAAATAGCGATGGCAAAGCAGGCGTTGAACCTGGTTTGGGCATGTTCTTTGAGACCGCGCATGTAGCCCATTGAGTAGAACACAGCAATGGTCCACAATGATGAGGCGACCATGGCGAAAATCATCGACATCGGGTCAGCTCTCAGCGATATGGTAACGCCAGGCAGGATTGTGAACAGGTTGTAATACAGCGTCTTGCCTGCAAATATCGTTGGGACCATAGAGCAGACTACGACGAAAAGGGCGATCGATGAGACAGATGAGATCGTTTCCCTGATGTTTTCATCTTTGTCAAGAAGCATCACCAAGATCGAGCCGATCAAGGGAATGAGTACGGCCAGGAGCAGTTTCGACGTGGTGATGATGGTGTCGTCCATGATTTCTTCTAGCCTTTGAGGTTGACCAGCTCTTCAGCATCTACCGTTTTAAATTGACGATACACGGCAACGACGATTGATAGGCCGATGGCTGCCTCGGCAGCGGCAATGGCCATGATAAACAGAGTGAATATCTGTCCCACTGAAGGGTCCGGGGCCAGAAATCGATTAAATGACATGAAGTTTATAGACACTCCGGCCAGCATAAGTTCTGCGGCGATGAGCATGCCGATGAGGGTTTTTCTGGTGACCAGACCGTAGACCCCGAGACTGAAAAGCATGGCGCCGAAAACCAGGTAGGTAGTCAGGTATTGATGGATCGAGAGCAGTGCCATAATTAGTTTCTCCCTCCCCTGGCGATAACGATCGACCCAATGATGGCGATCAGCAAGACGATCGATATCAGTTCGAAAACCATCGAATAGGTGGTCAGAAGATGAATGCCAATCTCCCTCACCGAACCAGAGGCAATTTTTGCACTGGCCTGCCAGTCTGTTTTCAGGGCAAGCATGGTCATCGCAGCGAAGATGAGCGCGGCGATCATGAAGCCGATGGGGCCGGAGAGCAGATTGGTGGGGCTTTTTTTGAGCTTTTCCTCGGGGGCCGCCAGCATGATCGCGAAAGAGATGGTGACGCAGATGGCCCCTACATAAATGAGGATCTGCATCATCGCCATGAACGGCGAATTAAGGAAATAATAGAACCCAGCCACTCCTGTGAAACAGATCACAATGCCGGACAGGGCCCTGATCAAACGCTCGGCGGTGGCGGCAATGATCCCGCCGGTCAGGGTGACGCCGATCATGATCAGAAATACCAGACCTACCATACCGTCGGCGCTGAAAAGGGTGGGGGGCGGGACGGGGGTCATTGGTTTTGTTCCTCTAGTCGTTTGAGGAGATCCATAATGAAATCCTCTTTTCTGGTGGAGGCCAGATTGTATTCGTTTGAAAACTGTAAGGCGTTGAAATTGCACGACTCCACGCAGGAGCCGCAGAGCGAGCAGGTGGTGAAATCAAGGATATAGCTGGTCAATACCTTCTTTTTTGATCCTTCAGGCTTCACACCGCCAAGACTTATGCACCCTGAAGGGCAGGCTCGCTGACACATCGAACAGACTATGCAGTTGGGCTTTCCTTCTTCATCGCCGATGAGTTCTATATGACCCCGAAAGCGGCGGTACATCTTCACCGACTCGTGCGGGTAGTTGAGGGTGACCGGCCGACGGGGAAATTCTTTCAGCGTCACCCACATGCCGTCGAGCAGTGATTTGGTACCGCTAATAAGGTCTGTAAAATAACCGCCCATATCAGAACACCTTGAGCAATCCTGCGGTCAACAGCAGGTTAAAAAGCGAAATTGGTATCAAATACTTCCAGGATAAATTCAAAAGTCCGTAAATAGTCGTTCGCGGAAAGGTCCAGCGGATCCAGATAAAAACGAAAATTATCAGATAGATTTTCAGCAGAAACCAGCCCACGTTGTGAGTAAACGGGAAAAATCCGAGATCGCCGATCGGGCAGGACCAGCCTCCGAGAAAAAGAATCACGGTCAAACAGGCGCCGATGACGATGTTGGCATACTCGCCCATGAAGAACAGCCCAAAGCCCATGGATGAGTATTCGGTGTGGAAACCGGCAACCAGCTCGCTCTCAGCTTCGCCCAGGTCGAAGGGCGCCCGGTTGGTCTCAGCCACTGAACAGACGAAAAGAATCAAAAAGGATATGGGCATCAGCAGATTGAAGCCGACCTGCTTCTGCAGCGGCCAGATGTTCCAATGCCAGAAACCGCCGAGTTGGCTCTGGACGATGTCGCCCAAGTTGAGTGAACCGGAAATCATCACGATGGTGATGGTGGTGATCATCAGCGGGATTTCATAAGCTACGGTTTGGGAAACCGCCCGTACCGAGGATATCATCGAGTACTTGTTTCTCGAGCCCCAGCCTGCTACCAGAAGCGACATACTTCCAAGGGCAGCGAAGGCGAATATCATCAGTACGCCGACATCTATGGGATGGGCGACGATGCTGTTGCTGAAAGGGATGGTGACAAAGCTGATCAGGGCCGGAAACATGGCCAGTACCGGGGCGACCATGAAAATAGCCTTGTCGACGCCGCCCGGAATGAGCAACTGTTTGGTCATCAGCTTCAGGCCGTCGATTGGTGGTTGCAGCAATCCCCAAGGCCCGTTTTCCATCGGTCCGGGGCGACGCTGGAACAATCCGGCTCCCTTGCGTTCGCACCACACCAGGTAGGCCGCGTTGGCCCCGACGAAGCAGATCGCTATGAAAACCGCGAGAACCACGTTGAACAGTGTCAGACTCATGCTTGTCTCCGTTACCGATCCATTTCCGGAATGACCAGGTCGAGGCTTCCCATAAATGCCAAGGCATCAGCGATCAGCATGCCCCTGCAGGCCTCATCGAACAGGTGCATGTTTGAATAGGTTGGTGACCGCAGCTTCAGCCGGTAGGCATTTTTACTGCCGTCGCTCACCATTCTGATACCGAAATTACCCCGCGCCGTTTCAACAGCGGCAAAATAGTCTCCCGGCGGCGGTTTGATGAGTTTCGGCTTCTTTTTGGGGTTCACCGGGCCGTCCGGCAGCTTGTCCAGGGCCTGTTCAATGATGCGCAGGCTCTGTTCCATTTCGTCCATGCGCACCAGGTAACGGGCGTAGCTGTCACACTCCCCATAGACGGGTACCTCGAAATCAAACTCCGGATAGACCGAATAAGGTTCATTGCGGCGCACATCGTAATTGATGCCCGAGCCGCGTGCCACCGGACCTGTGGCGCCATAGCGCTGGCACATGTCCTGATCGACAGGGCCGTGGTCTTTCAACCGTCTCATGAGGATGATGTTACCGGTGACCAACTTGGCGTACATTTTTAATTCTTTGCGCATCCGCTTGATGAAGGCCCGGGTACCGCTGATAAAATCGTCGTCTATGTCGTTGTAAAGTCCGCCGAATCTGAAGTAGCAGTAGGTGAGCCGTGAACCGGTGACGGACTCGAGCAGGTCGAGGATCTGTTCCCGGTCGTCGAAGCAGTACATCAGTGGGGTGAACCCACCGAGGTCGAGAACATAGGCACCCAGCCAGACCAAATGGGATGAGATCCGGTTGAGTTCAACCGTAATAACCCTTATGTACTCGGCCCGCTCAGGGACCTCGATGCCACAGGCCCGTTCGACAACCAGCGCGTAGCCGTGATTGAAGGCCATGGCGGAGAGGTAATCCAGCCGGCCCATATTGGGCATGAACTGTGGATAAGTTCGGTTCTCGGCCATTTTTTCGTGCATCCGATGGATGTAGCCAAGTACCGTTTCGGCATTGTAAATGTATTCGCCGTCCATGGTCATTTTTACCCGCAGCACCCCATGGGTGGCCGGGTGCTGGGGCCCGACGTTCAGTACGAAGGTTTCATCCGGCTGCAGGCTAATAGGCTCGGTCATGCTTTGAAGTCCTTCAGAAGAGGATGAAAATCGGCATCTTCCGGGAGCAGCAGGGGAACGAGATGCGGGTGTCCATCAAAAATGATGCCGAAAAAGTCGTGGGTTTCCCTTTCATGCCAGGAGGCGCCGGTATAGATGGGGGTGATGCTTGGCAACTGAGGAGCAGAACGCGGGAGTCTGGTGCGCAATACCGTGCGGCATAGATCGAAATCGTAGCGGCTGAAATCGTACACAACCTCGAGCTGGTCATCTTTAATCCAGTCGACGCCGGTAATCGATTCCAGATAGTAACCCAGATCAAAAATGATCTGCACGGCTTCTAGCAGTTGCTCAGACTCTAACTGAACGTCGAGATGAAAACCTTTGAGGAGATAGTCCTGTTCGATAATACCGTTGCCCCTGGGCACCGGCTTCTTTTCACCTTCCTCCGCGTCATCGGGTTCCGGTTCGGATGAAGGCAGGTCAGCAAACAACGTGGAAAGGGCTTCTTTGGTCTTTTCCTGAATTTTCATAAATAGAGTTCCCGAAAAGCTCAGCTCTCGTCTGAACCGGATTCGCGCCACTCAGGCTTTACTTTCGGCCATCGCCGCCAGCCGGTTATCTTGTGTTCGAGTTCAATGATTCCTTCTATCAGAGCTTCCGGTCGTGGTGGACATCCCGGAACATAGACATCCACCGGCAGGAATTTGTCTGCCCCTTCGACGATGCCGTACTGTCCCTCAAAGACAAATGGTCCGCCTGAGATTGCACAATTGCCCAGGGCGATGACCCACTTTGGCTCGGGCATCTGGTCGTAGAGGGTTTTGATACCGGGGGCCATTTTATTCGATATGGTGCCGGCCACAATCATCAGGTCGCTCTGCCGGGGCGAGGGCCTGAACACCTCGGCCCCAAATCTAGAGAGATCGAAACGGGCGGCCCCGGTGCACATCATTTCAATGGCGCAGCAGGCAATACCAAAAGTCAGAGGCCAGAGCGAGTTAGCCCTACCCAGGGCAATAACTTTGTCGGCAATGGCAAACTGAACAAACGATGATGGAATAGTGTCTATTGACGGAGGTACGTCTTTCGTTCCCAATTAAATACTCCCTTGATCCAGGCATAAACAACTGCCAGTGATAAAATACCAACAAACAGGATGATTTCGATGAAATCCCTGATTACGAACATATCATCATTGTAGGCGAGAGCGACGGGGAATAGAAAAAGGACATCGACGTCAAAGGCGAGAAAGATCAAGGCGTAAAGGTAAAAGACAACCCCGTAACGAATCCAGCTGTCACCGATCGGGTCCATCCCGCATTCGATGAATTGATCGGTGTTGTTAGCGATCTGCCTGGTTTTTCGGGGCATGAAAAGCTGGACGATAACGATCGGACCTAGGGCAAAAGTCAGACCACCGAGAGTAAAGGCGGTGATCCAGAGAATATCGTCCCGATAGAGAAAAACGGAAAAATCCATGCAAAGGTCTCCGTTATCATGTATGAAAACAGCCGTTTAGGTAATTCCTAGTTCGGCAAAATTCCTGCCATCTTATAGGGCTGTTTTGATAGTGTCAATTTTTTTTTACAGCCACATCGTGGTGTTATATGTGTTTAATTGACTGGATTGAATAAATATTTTGCGTTTTTTCACCATACGTTGATTGTTAACTTTTTTTTTGCAAACAATGATTTAGTGTGCATTGTCAGTAAAAAAGATGTAAACTATCAAAAAAACTGAATACGGGCGTAACGAATGTCTATTACTTTGAGACAATTGGAAATATTCATTGCTGTTGCCGAGACTGCCCAGGTCACCAAGGCCAGCAAGAAACTGTTTGTGACCCAGTCCGCCGTCAGCATGGCTTTGGCTGAATTGGAGAACCAGCTGGGCGGCTCCCTGTTCGACCGCCACGGCAGAAGCCTGGTGCTCAACGCCAGAGGCAGGTATCTTCTGCCCCTGGGCAAGGATATCATTGCCCAGGTAGCAAATATCGAAACCATTATGTCGGAGCGCAACGACAAGTTGAGCGGCACGATTAACATCGCCGCCAGTTCGTCGGTGGGTAACTACATTCTACCCTATCTCATAGGTGCATTCAAAAAGGCGCATCCAAAAGTCTTGATCAATATGCTGGTCTACAATACCAAGATCGTCGAAGGGATGGTAAACGATGGTACGGTAGACATCGGTTTCGTCGAAGGAAACGTCGGCGAAAATGACGATATCCTCGCCCGTCCCTGGTTCATGGACGAACTTGTGGTTCTTACTGCCCCGGCTGACCCGCTGGCCAACAACGAATCTTTTGTTCTCGAACGAGATCTGCCCAGCAGCAGATGGATCATGCGGGAGAGGGGCTCAGGAACCGCGGCTATATTTCGGGAGAAACTCAAAGAACATCTGGAAGACGTCAATATCGTCATGGAAATGGGGCATCCCGAGTCGGTCAAACGAGCTGTTGAGTCTGGCGTCGGCATTGCCTGCCTGTCGGCGCTGACCATCTGCCGTGAAGTCGAAAACGGCTGGCTCAAGAGCATGAAATTCGAAGGTCTGGACATGAAGCGCCAGCTCAGGATCATAAGCCGAAAGGGGACCCAGGTGGATGATGTCCTGGCCGAGTTTCTGGCATTCTGCGATGTGATGTCGGTCTGCGACGAAGAGAACGTCTGTCTCTCGTCACCCTGGAAACTGCAGTCGCTGCTTGCCCGTCACTCCACCGGCAAGAAACGCTGACCCAGGGCCTATCCAGAAACACTCCTTTTGCCCTCGCTGCGTTCTTCTCGAAATTTCATCCACGGACGTAACTCGGCCTCTGGTGAAATCTCTCGCAGGCCGTGGTCTTGATGAAAAATAGCCAATTTTCAATTGGCAACTGGCCAACATCGCAGCTTATTTTACCAGTCTTCTTGATAATGCACCTTTATCAGACTTAAGCCGCATGATGGTGCGGTGGCACCCGCTTGGTTGCGGTTTCTGCAGCGCAGGATCTCGACAAACTCCTCAACACTGCGTTTTCCAACTCCCACCTCAAGAACAGTACCGGTAATGTTTCTGACCATATGGCGCAAAAATCCGTCACCGGTGAGGACCAATTGTAGGTAAGAATCCTCCTGCTCGATGAGCTTGGCCTGGTAGATGGTCCGCACAGCACCGCGTCCGCTGGTGTTGTTCCGGTCGCGTGAGCCCGCCGTTTCAAAACTGCTGAAATCATGGCTGCCGACCAGTTCGGCCAGGCAGCGTTTAACACCCCTGAAATTCAGTTCATAACGGAGATGATGAGTATAGAGTCGCCGGTCTGGGGGCAGCACCTCGCCGCTGTAAATCGTATAATGGTAGGTCTTGGCCAGGGCGGAGAAACGGGCATGGAAATCGGTCGGCTGATCGCTTGCCTCAATGATGCGGATAGCTCCAGGAAGCAGCGAATTGAGCCCTTTCTGCAGCTCTGCACAGCCAACCCTGCTGGCGGTGGCGAAGTGGGCGGCCATGCCCAGCGCGTGTACTCCGGCATCGGTTCTGCCGGCGCCGTGCAGAATGATGTCACCATTGCAGATGAGCGACAGTGCCCGCTCGATTTCCTCCTGGATAGAGAGACCGTTCTTCTGTCTCTGCCAGCCGCAGTAACCGGTGCCGTCAAAGGATATCAACAGTTTTACGGTTCTCATCGCTGCAGATGGGATTGGCCGACGCTTTGAGGTCTTCAGGGAAACAGTGGTGCCTGCAGCAGTCCCGCATCTTCGTCGAAGCCGCACATCAGGTTCATGTTCTGGACTGCCTGGCCAGAAGCACCTTTGACGATATTGTCTATTGCCGAAACAATGATCAGCCTGCCGGTACGCTCGTCCAGGTTCAGCGAGATGTCACAATAATTCGATCCTCTGACGTGTTGGGTGGCGGGCAGTGATCCCGGCTCCAGCAGTCTGACGAATAACTCCTCGCCATACATCTGCTCGTAGAGTGCATAAATATCAGCCAGGCCTGTCCTTTATTAAATGTCCTCCGTAATAGTGGTCAGGATACCCCTGGAGATTGGTAGCAGATGAGGAGTGAAGGACACCGTTATGGGCTCGCCGGCCAGAGCAGAAAGATTCTGTTCGATTTCTGGGATATGACGATGTACTCCACCGACTTTGTAAGGCCGGAATCCATCTGCAACCTCACAGAACAGGGTTCCGACTTGAGCTGCTCTACCGGCCCCTGAAGTGCCGGACTTTGAGTCGATGATGATCGTGGCCGGATCGATCAGCCCGGATTTCATCAGCGGCGCCAGCCCCAGGGTTATAGAGGTAGGGTAGCAACCCGGGTTGGCAACCAGCCGGGCCGTGCGAATCTCTTCTCTGAAAATCTCCGGCAGGCCGTAGACCGCTTCCTCGACCAGATCGGCGGCGCTGTGCGGCTGGTACCATTGCTCATAGACGGTAACGTCCTTAATCCTGAAATCGGCCGACAGGTCGACGACTTTCTTCCCGGCTTTCAGGAATGAAGGGACAACATCCATTGCTGTTTTGTGGGGAACGGCACAGAAAATCAGGTCGGCCAGGTCGATGATTTCGTCGACACCAAGGTTCCGGCAGGTTAGATCAGTCCTGTCTCTGAGATGGGGAAAGATGCGGGCCAGCGGCTTTCCGTCATATTGCCGGGAGGTGGCAGCGGTTATGGTGACCGATGGATGAATACAGAGCAGGCGGGCAAGTTCACCGCCAGTGTATCCAGATGCTCCGACAATGGCTGCTCGCAACATTGGTAATCCTCAGGTTGTAAGTAAATCTGAAAAATCGTCTTGTTGTTCAATCTCTTCGTGGTGATCGGTAATTGGATCCTCGACGCACCACCTGTGCGCCTGCCGGTTAATTTCCATCCACGCCTCGATATTGATCAAAAATCCTGATTTTAAACTGTTACCATAAATTTAAAACAAAAAAGGGGATAACAGAATTTCTGCCATCCCCTTGCGATGGGTTCTGCTGCCGTATCGGTGATACAGGGCAGCAAACCATATCTGGTGCGCTGTATCTAACGCTTTGAGAACTGGAACTTGGCGCGGGCGCCTTTCTGTCCATATTTTTTTCGTTCTTTGTTGCGCGGGTCGCGGGTAAGCAGGCCCGAACGCTTGAGCGGGATTCTGAGTTCCGCATCGGCTTCCAGCAGTGCCTTGGAAATACCGTGAGCCAGGGCGTCAACCTGGGCGGACTTGCCGCCGCCGGTCAGTGTGGCCATGACATCGAATTGTTCCTTTGTTTCAGTTACTTCAAAGGGCTTAACAAGTTTATGGGTCTGAAAGGTGCCGCCGAAATAGTCTTCTGCTGACATCTTGTTGACCTGTACTTTCCCAGATCCAGGACTAATCCAGACACGGGCAACAGCTTTTTTCCTTTTTCCGGTTGCGTAGAAACGATCGGCCATGATTCAAACTCCGTAATTAAATTTCCAGTGCTTCTGGTTGCTGGGCCTTGTGCGGGTGATCAGCACCGGCGTATACTTTAAGTTTTTTCAACTGGGCCCGGCCGATCTTGTTCTTCGGCAGCATTCCCTTGACGGCATTGGTGACCAGATCCGTAGGATGCTTTACCAGAAGATCCTTGGCTGTGGTTTCCTTGATGCCTCCCATGTAGCCGGTATGACGATAATACTTTTTGTCATCCCATTTCTTCCCGGTCAGCTGCACTTTGTCGGCGTTGGTGACGATGATAAAGTCGCCATTGTCGATGAAAGGAGAAAATGTCGGCTTGTGTTTGCCACGCAGACGGGAGGCGATTTCGGTCGCCAGACGTCCCAGGATCTTGTCCTTGGCATCAACCACATACCATTTTTTCTCGATCTCGTTCACCGGAGCAAGATAGGTTTTCATGCGGTACCTCAAATTAATAAAAAAAGGCTCGAACTAAGCCGAACCTTGGTCTGTTTATCTGGAGCGGGAAACGAGATTCGAACTCGCGACTTCAACCTTGGCAAGGTTGCACTCTACCACTGAGTTATTCCCGCTCAGTTAGCTCATCAAAACAGGAGGACATTTAATAAAGGACTGGCTAATTGTCAACAAAAAATAGTACATCTTAGAATTAATGCAAGATTTTCAAATCGATAGAATGGTGAAAAAAAGATGGTTATGATCTGCCGATGATGATAAATATGAACTATGCTTAAAAATGTTTATTAGTAATTAAATCGAGTGGTTTTAAACAGCAGCTAATCATTTCAGGCTTCCTAATGACACAAGAACAGCGGTCCCGAACGGCGGACATACGAAGAAAAACAGCCGAAACAGACATAGCACTGAGCCTGAGCGTCGATGGCTCGGGTACGACCTCGATTAGCACCGGGGTCGGTTTTCTCGATCATATGCTCACCCTTTTCTGTGTTCATGGATCGTTTGATCTCAAAATTGAGGCCAGTGGTGATCTGGATGTTGATGATCACCACACGGTCGAGGACATCGGCATCTGTCTTGGACAGGCTTTCTTTAACGCCTTGGGCGACAAGGGAGGCATTAAGCGCTATGGGTTCAGCTATGTGCCAATGGACGAAACCCTGGCCAGGGTCGTGGTTGACTTTTCCAACCGACCCTATCTGCATTATGGTGTCGATCTCTCCGATCAGAAGGTGGGCACTTTCGATACCATTCTAGCCAAGGAATTCATGCGGGCGCTGGCCCTGCATGGTGGTTTGACCCTCCATGTCGACCTGATCCACGGCGAGAATGCGCATCATATCATCGAAGCAGCCTTCAAGGCGCTGGGGCGGGCGGTCAATGAAGCGACCGCAAGAAGGGAAGGAACCACCGCCGTCCTGTCCTCAAAAGGTTCATTATAGCGAATGAAACCCGAATCCTTTGCAATCGAGGTGTATGGTGAATAGTTGGAACAAGTTGTTGATGTTGATATTCACGGCAGCTGTAGTTCTGCTCGCTTCCTGCAGCAGCAAACAACCGCTGCCCACCGAAGAAGAGAAGCAGGCCGCCAAAACGCAGGTTCCCTGTATCATCGCGCTTCCGGTGATGGTTGATCTTAAAGCGGATAAAGCCTACAGAGACCAGAGTGCTGCAAAGGGTCCGAATAGTGCCTTGCACATGGAGCTGGAACTCCAGGAAAACATGAGAAGAGATGACAACAGTGGATTTCCGCTAGGAACCGATCCACAGTCAAGTGATGATCTCTCTTTTCAGACTGCTGCCAATCTTGAGAAGGGTGCGGGGTATATGGACCAGTTGCTCCAGGAAGCTTTGACCGGAACTAACAATCTGAGGTTTCTGTCCCAGCGGCAATTGACTTCGCTGCTGCCTGAAACCGAGATAGGCCAGGCAGCCCTGCTCAGGTCAATTCGTTCGAAACTGAAATGCAACGCCGTTCTGGTGACTACCTTGTCTCGCTATGTTCAGCGGATCGGCGGCAATTACGGGGTAGACTCTCCCGCCTCGGTGGCCTTTTCAATGAAACTTTTCGATACCTCCGATGCCAGCGTCATCTGGTCGGCCACCTTCGATGAAACTCAAGCGTCGTTCATGAGCAATGTGATGTTGGCCCACAAATACGGTCTGAAATGGCTTACTGTCGAAGAACTCGTGGCCCTCGGTGTCGACGAAAAAGTAGCGCAATGTCCCTATTTCTAAACCTGAGCCAAATAGCAAGGATGAACACCCGTCTGGTTCGCTGCCAGGCGGGTGTTTGCGTTCGTGGCTGACCAGGAACAGATGAAACCGTCTGCACTGCCGCCTAATTTCAATAGAAAAATTGGCAGGGCCATGGGCGACTGGCAGATGCTCGAGGACGGTGATCGTGTGCTTGTCGCGGTGTCCGGAGGCGTCGATAGTCTGGTTGCCGCCTGGGTATTGCATCTGTGGCGCTCCAAAGCCCCGATCGATTATCAGCTCGAGGCAGTTTATGTGGACAACGGCTTCTGGACCCCTGGGCACGGCGGGCGGCCTCCGGTTGAACGGATCGGCGAGCAGCTCAAAAGATTTGGACTGCCGTTCTTTGGGGTCGAGGGCTGGACCGTCGAGGGGGAGCGCACTTGTTTTGTATGTGCCAGAAACCGGCGCAGTCAGCTCTTCGAATTGGCCAGGCAGAAAGGGTTCAACAAAGTTGCTCTCGGCCACCATAAAGATGATCTCATTGAAACATTCATGATCAATGCTCTCTACAGCGGTAACGTTTCGACCATGTTGCCGCGACAGGATCTGTTCGAGGGCAGACTGTCGCTGATCAGGGTTCTGTCTTATCTGGAGAAAAGCGAGATCATTGAAATCAGCCGGCTTGTTGATCTGGTCCCGGTTGAGAGTTATTGTCCGATCGGTGATGATTCGAGGCGTGAAACGGTTCGCTCGCTGCTGGATCACATCTGCAAACAGGTTCCAGATGCCAGAAATTCGATCTTTTCAGCTCTTGGCAACGTCCGAGAGGGATATATGTTATAGACTAATCCAAAACCAACAAGACTAGATTCAAGGGCCGGGAGACTCTATGAAATCAGACCATATCAAGACTTTGGTGCAGGACCCTGCGGTGGGCAGCGGGGTGACGGTTGCCGGCTGGCTCAGGACGAGGAGGGACAGTTCGGGATTTTCCTTTCTTGAAGTGAATGACGGTTCCTGCCTGGCCAACATTCAGGTGATAGCCGACAAAAATCTGGCCAACTACGAAAGTGAGATAAAAAAACTCACCACCGGGTGCAGCATTGTGGTCAGGGGTGAACTGAAAGAATCGCCAGCCAAAGGTCAACGGGTGGAGATCCTCGCCGATTCGATAGAGGTGGTTGGCTGGGCCGACCCTGAGCATTACCCTCTGCAGAAAAAGCGCCATTCATTTGAATTCCTCCGCGAAATTGCCCACCTGAGGCCGCGGACCAACGCACTGGGCGGGGTTGCCAGGGTGCGGTCACGACTAAGTTATGCCATTCATGAATTTTTCCAGCGCCAAGGTTTCCACCAGATCCATACTCCTGTCATCACCACCAGCGATTGTGAAGGGGCAGGGGAGATGTTCCAGGTGGTAACCGAACAGGAATTGAATGAAGGCAGTCCACAAAGCGATGGGATCAATAGTTTTTTTGGCAGGCGAGCCGGCTTGACGGTAAGTGGTCAGCTGCAGGCCGAGGTGTTTGCCCAGGCGCTTGGCTCGGTCTATACTTTCGGTCCGACTTTCAGGGCCGAGAATTCGCACACCAGCAGGCACCTGGCAGAGTTCTGGATGCTGGAACCGGAGATGGCTTTCTGCAATCTCGACTGCAATATGGATCTGGCTGAAGAGATGCTGAAGTATCTTCTCAAAGATGTAGTGGAACATTGCCAGGAAGATATGGCCTTGTTCGACAAATTTATCGAAAAAGGGTTGATCGATAAGCTACGCCATGTCATCGATAACGATTTTGTCAGAGTTAGCTATTCCGATGCCGTCGAAGAGCTTTTGAAATCCGGCCGCCGCTTCGAATTTCCTGTGAGCTGGGGGGTTGATCTGCAATCGGAACATGAGCGCTATCTGACTGAAGAAGCCTATCGACTGCCTCTAATCGTTACCGATTATCCCGCTTCCATAAAACCCTTTTATATGAGGGTCAATGATGACCCCACCACGGTTGCGGCCATGGACATTCTGGTTGCCGGAATTGGTGAAATTGTTGGCGGCAGCCAGAGGGAGGAGCGCCATGATGTGCTGCTCGGCAGGATGCAGGAAGCCGGTATCGATGAAGAGGAGTATCAATGGTACCTGGATTTGCGCAGGTATGGGACAACCCCCCATTCCGGATTCGGACTAGGGTTCGAGCGTCTGGTACAGTTCGTCACCGGTATGCATAATATCCGCGAGACCATCCCGTTTCCGCGTACTCCCGGTTTTGCCCCCTGCTAACATGCTCATGACCGGCGATTCGCTGATATCAAACAGATTTGCCAGTGAGGTAGCTTCTTGAGCAAAGGGCCTGGTGTTGAGAAAATGTTCGACGCCATAGCTGACCGCTATGACCTGATGAACAGGGTGATGACCTTTGGTCAGGATCGCCACTGGCGGGAATTCGTAGTGGGCCGCGGCGGCAAGATCGGTCACGGTTGGGTGCTTGACCTGGCCTGCGGCACCGGGGAGATTGCGGCACAGTTCCAGAGAAGTAATCCTGAAGCAAGGGTTGTCGGTGCAGATTTCTCGCGAAACATGCTGGCTCGTGCCTCCGCAGATCTGTCAGCTGCTGATATACGCTTTCAGGCCTGTGATGCGAACCAGCTGCCCTATCGTGACGGAGCGTTTCAAGCTGTCAGCTTCGGATATCTGCTGCGCAATGTGGACGACTCTCTGAACGTCCTCAGGGAGGTATTCCGAGTGCTGTCCACTGGCGGGCGGGTCATCTGCCTCGATACCACACCACCGGCCAGAAATTTGCTTTACCCTTTCATTAGGATCTATCTGGCAGTTGTCATACCGCTCCTGGGCCGACTCATCGCCCGGGATCAGTCGGCCTATGCGTATCTCACCGGCTCGACGATGGATTTTCACGATGCGGAAACCCTGGCCGGCCTCTTTAGGGAGGCGGGCTTCAGTGAAGTTTCATTCAAGAAATTCATGTTCGGCACCATTGCCGTGCACTGGGGAAGAAAATGAGTCAAGCCGCCCTGCCGATTCCGGCCGTCGAGGATCCACTCACCCTGTTCGGGGTGTTCTGCAGAACCTGCAGGCTTCACGGTGATAAATGTGGGTATATCTATCGGGCTGGAGATCAGGAAGTAGAAGTCACCTACCAGAAACTATTCGAAGACGTTCTGTTGCTGGCCGGTGCTTTCAGCCGAAAAGGCGTTGCCAAAGGGGACCGGGTCATGTTCCTGTCCGATAATCGCTATGGCTGGATAGTAACCGACCTGGCGATTATGTCGATAGGTGCAGTTGGAGTACCGCGGGGCAGCGATACTCCGGCTCAGGAACTCATCTTCATTATGGAGAACAGCAAATGCACCCATCTGGTTGCAGAAAGCCAGGAGCTGTTCGAGCAGCACCGACCGAACCTTAAAAAAATGAGTGGGCTGAAAAATATCTTCATCATGACCGGCCCGGCAATCCATTCGATTTTTGGAAAAACCTACACCTATCAGGATTTGCTCAAGGACAGAACCTTCAGTGGTCAGGACGTGGAACGATTCCTAGAACGAGGCCTGGAGATTGCTCCGGATGATCTGCTAACCGTGATCTACACATCCGGCACCACCGGTATGCCCAAGGGGGTGATGCTGACCCACGGCAACATCATGCATAACGTCAGGTGCATTCCGGACATCATCGAACTGGAACCGGAGGACCGATGGTTGTCCATTCTGCCCACCTGGCATATCTTCGAACGCACCGCCGAGTACGTTGCTCTGGCTGGAGGCTGCTGTATGGTCTATTCATCGATCAAGACTTTTGCCCAGGATCTGATCGATTATCGCCCCACCGTGGTGGCCACCGTTCCCCGGATATGGGAATCTCTGCATAACAGGGTGCTGGCAACCCTAAGAAAAAAAGGAGCCATGGCCTCCTCGGTATTCGATTTTCTGGTCAGGGTATCGACAAAGTTTCGCCGTAACAGAAGAATCTTGAATGATCAGGTTCCCCAGTTCCCTCAAACTTCGTCACTGAACAGGGTGATGAGCAAAGTGAAGGCTGCCATTATCTGCCTTCTGATTGGACCGTTCTATCTGCTGGCCAGACATAAACTTAAGCTGGTGCAGGAGAGGTTCGGTGGCAGACTGCGACTGGCGGTGAGCGGCGGCGGTAGCCTGGCCGATTTCCTCGAAGACTGGATCGATGCCGTCGGCATCCGCATTGTCAATGCCTATGGCATGACCGAATGTTCTCCGGCAATCGCCGGTCGGGGACTGGACTGCCAAACTTACGGGACTCTGGGCAGAGCGGTGATTCATACCGATCTGCGCATCGTTTCGGAGGACGGCACGGAGCTGCCGGCCGGTGAGGAAGGGCTGATCGAAGTTCGCGGTCCCCAAGTCACCAGCGGCTACGACAACAACGAAGTCGAAACCAGGCAGTCGTTCACTGCAGATGGCTATCTCAAGACGGGGGATCTCGGCAAGTTAACCGTCGACAACGAGCTGATGATCACCGGCCGGGCAAAAGACATTATCGTCCTGGCCAGCGGCGAGAACGTCGATCCTACCAGGATCGAAAGCACTATTACCATGTTTCCATTCATCGAGGATGCAATTCTGGTCGGCCAGGACAGAAAAGGGCTGGCGGCCTTGCTGGTGCCCAATCACGAAGAATTCAAAGGTTGGACAGAGAAGACTTTTAGCAATCTTCGCAAGGAAACCGGGGAGCTGCTGACCGACAACCGAATTCTCGATAAGATTCGCAACGAGATCAACCTGCTTCTCAAACCAAAGAGAGGATTCAAGACCCACGAAAGACTGTTAAGTATCACTTTTCTTGAGAAGGGATTGAAAAGCGGGGAAGAGTTAACCAACACTCTGAAGAAAAAGCGCCATATCATCGAGCGTAACTATCGCCAGAAGATAAACCAGCTATTTCAATGAGAATTCCGGACGCGATGGTCCAAGAGGCGCAGCGAATAGTCTTGCAAGCGCTTCAATGATATGAGAAAATTAGTAATAAAGGCAGTATCTTTGATATGGCAACCATGACAAGTTAAAATGCGGAGGTGACCATGAAACAGATTCGAGATATCAGACGCATAGTAACCCCGATTGATTTTTCGGATAATTCCCGTCTTATTGCCGACTCATCCATGTTCATGGCCAGTAAATATGAAGCCTCGCTTCATTTCGTCTTTGTTGTTCAGAATTTTGAGGATTATTCAGGTTTTTTCGTACCCCAAATGCATGTTCCAAACCTAGAAGAGGAACTGCTTACTGGTGCTGAAGAGCGGATGGAATCGTTTCTCGAGGAGATGCACAAGGCAACCACTCAGTTCAAGGTAAAGGAAGTAACCCACAAGGTACTGATGGGTGATGTGGCTGAGCAGATTGTCGATTATGCCACTGAAATCAGGGCCGACTTGATCATCATGGGTACACATGGCTACAAAGGGCTTGAGAAGATCATGTTCGGCAGTGTCGCCGATAAGGTGGTCCGTTCTGCCCTGTGTCCGGTAACTACTATAAATCCCTATACCTGCTGCCACTGGGACGAATAAAACTGTAGCAATTCTCCGCTCTATACACCGAATGAAAGGCTCGGTCGGCCGCGCTCAGCACGGGGTGGTTTCGAGCCGCTGTTTGCCGCTGGAAACGGCGGTTGAACCCTCCCTGAAATAGGCCATTTTCGCTGAAATTTCACTTGACTTTTTCCTTCTGCTCCCTACTGTTTTCAATGATCTTTAAACACCTTCCACCGTTATCTGCAGGCTGAGAGCCGAGGCAGGAAACGGTCGGATCTTCCAGGCACCATTATCTACCTCATAAGGAGAAAACAATGTTAAAGAAAGAAATCACCGATGCACTGAATGAGCAGATCAATAAGGAGATTTACTCCGCCTACCTCTACATGTCGATGTCTGCCTATACCAACGATCTTGTTTTGAAAGGGTTTTCCAACTGGTTCATGGTCCAGTATCACGAAGAAATGTTCCATGCAATGAAGATGTATGAGTATATCCAAAGCCAGGGTGAGTCCGTGGTTCTCAAAACCATCGAGGCACCGCCCTCCACCTTTGCATCGCCTTTGGATGCATTCGATAAGACACTGGCCCATGAGCAGATTGTTACTCAGTCGATCAACGATCTGGTTGATCTTGCCATCGAACACAGGGATCACGCCACCAAAATCTTTTTAGAATGGTATGTGACCGAGCAGGTTGAGGAGGAGGATACCGCCGGCGATATGATTGCCCAATTGAAGATGATTGGCGACGATCCCCATGCGTTGCTTATGATGGACCGGGAACTGGGTGGACGGGCGGCCACTATTCCGGTCGATTTCAGTAAAGGAGTGGGCGAGGGCGAATAATGATCGTGAGTGGGAAGTCATGTTTTTCAGTTTGAGCACCGACTAAATTTCACTGGGAGGAGATTATGAAAAGACTGATCAGACTTTCGTGGCGCCGGTTTTTTCTCACGGCTCTTATGACCGTTGCAATGACTGCAGCGGCCGGTACAGCACTGGCCGGCGGCACCCTGCGAGTTGCCTCGATGGGCGAACCGGCTTCTCTGGATCCGCACAAGGTGAGCGGCACCTGGGAAAATTACGTGGTCGGGGACATGTTCGTCGGTTTGACCACTGAAAATCCCAAAGCAGAGCCCATTCCAGGAGTGGCCGAGTCGTGGACCGTTAGTGAGGACGGCAAGACCTACACGTTCAAGCTGCGGCAAAGTTCCTGGTCCGACGGCACACCGATGACCGCCAATGATTTTGTCTTTTCAATGCAGCGCATCCTCGATCCGGAAACTGCAGCAGAATACGCCTCCCTTCTTTATATCATCGAAGGAGCTGAAGCGGTAAACAAGGGTGAGGCCAAGCCTGAAAGTCTCTCCGTCAAGGCGCTGGATGACCAGACCCTGGAGATAAAACTGACCGGTCCGGCTCCCTATTTTCTTGCCTTGCTGACCCATTACACAGCCTATCCGGTTCCCAAGCACGTGATCGAAAAAGTCGGCAAGGAGTGGACCAAGCCCCAGAATATGGTGGTTAACGGACCCTACAAGCTGGTCGAGTGGATTCCCAACACTCACGTGAAGCTGACCAAGAACGACAAATATTGGGATGCCGAAAGTTTGTCGCTCGATAACCTGACTTTCTACACCCAGGAAGACCGAGCCGCGGTCCAGAAACGTTTTCGAGCCGGCGAGATCGATGTGGCCATGGATTTTGCTTCCGACCAGATCGGCTGGCTGCGCAAGAACTTGCCCAATGAGACCAGGATCGCGCCCTACATGGGTATCTATTACTATCCGATCAACTCATCCGTTGAACCGTTTACCGACGTGAGGATCAGAAAGGCGCTGTCGATGGCGATCAATCGCGAGGCAATCGTTGACAAAGTGCTGAAAACCGGAGAACTGGCTGCCTATTCATTTGTTCCACCAGGAGTCGCCTATTATGATAAGCCGTCCGAAGTAGACTGGAAAGACGTACCGTTTGGCGAGCGTCAGAAAATGGCCAAAGATCTGCTGGCTGAGGCTGGGTATGGCCCAGATAATCCTCTGGAGTTCACGCTCAGGTACAACACCTCGGAAAATCACAAGCGCATTGCCGTGGCGGTGGTCTCGATGTGGAAAGCCATTGGGGTCAAGGCTGAGTTGTTCAACTCAGAGGTCAAGGTCCATTATGCCGACCTGAAGCAGGGCGATTTCCAGGTTGCCCGCGCCGGCTGGATTGCCGACTACAACGATGCCCAGAACTTTCTCTATCTGCTCGAGACCCGGACCGGCGCCAATAACTACGGCCGCTATTCCAACCCGGAATACGACCAACTGATGCTCGACGCGGAGGTCACTTCTGATCTGCAGAAGCGCGGTGAGATGATGCGCAAAGCCGAGATGCTGGCCATGCGTGATCAGCCGGTTATCCCCATCTATCACTACGTGTCGAAAAACCTGGTATCCCAGAAGGTCGTCGGCTTCGAGGATAATCCACAGGATATCCATCGCTGGCGCTATGTCAGTCTGAAGTAACTCAGTGGGGTGTGAGGAACGCATTCTCCACACCCCATTTATCTTGTACCTGCTGCCCCCCATGCAGCCATAACCGACAGCGGATATTATGCTCGCTTACGCGATTCGCCGTTTGCTCAGCGCCATCCCGACACTTTTTATCATCATCACCCTGGCCTTTTTCATGATGCGTCTGGCTCCAGGCGGGCCTTTCGATCGCGAGAAACAGCTTCCACCAGAAATCGAGGCCAATATACTTCGGGCCTATAATCTTGATAAGCCGGTCCATGAGCAGTACTTCGACTACCTGAAAAACATCCTCAAGGGAGATTTCGGACCATCCTACAAGTACCTTGACTTCACTGTGACAGATCTGATTATGACCGGTTTTCCGGTCAGTCTCAGGCTCGGTCTTTATGCGATAGTGCTGGCCGTCATTTTTGGGGTCAGTGCGGGGACCATCGCCGCCCTCAAACAGAATTCCACTTTTGATTACCTGGTGATGGGGTTTGCGATGACCGGCATCGTCATCCCGAACTTTGTCATGGCACCGTTGCTGGCCCTTATTTTTGGAGTATATCTCTCCCTGTTGCCGGTGGCCGGCTGGGGAGGTGGAGCTCTGAAGTATCAGATCCTGCCGGTGATTACCCTGGCTCTGCCTCAGATCGCCTATATCGCCAGGCTGACCAGGGGAAGCATGGTGGAAGTGATGAATTCCAATTTTATTCGTACCGCCCGAGCCAAAGGGCTGGCCGAGAAAACCGTCGTGGTTCGGCATGCGCTGCGGGGCGGGCTGCTGCCGGTGGTGTCCTACCTGGGACCTGCCACCGCAGCGGTGATCACCGGTTCGGTGGTCATCGAATCGATCTTCGACGTTCCCGGTATCGGTCGTTATTTCGTCAACGGCGCCCTGAATCGAGATTATCCGGTGGTCATGGGGGTGGTAATTTTTTATGCGGTGCTGATCATTGTCCTCAACCTTCTGGTGGATCTGGTCTACGGGTTCCTCGATCCGAGAGTAAAGGTGGAATAATGACGGCCGAACCGTTTAAGAGGGATGGTCTGGCCGGGCTGGAGGAAGCCGAATTCGTCAAGGGGCGAAGTCTCTGGCAGGATGCCAGGAGGAGACTGTTCAGCAACAAGGCGGCCGTCGCTTCGATGATCTTTCTGGCAATCGTGGTCCTTATGGCAGTCTTGGCGCCGCTTCTCAGCCCGTGGGCCTTTGACGATCCCGACTGGGGGTATGATTTTCCGGGGCCGCCCAATCTGGAGCTCAAACACTGGTTTGGAACCGACGGCAACGGCCGCGACCTCTTTGTCAGGACCCTCTACGGTGCCAGGATTTCTCTGCTGGTCGGCATCATTGCCACCAGTGTCAGTCTGCTGATCGGGGTCACCTATGGGGCTACCGCAGGGTTTATCGGCGGCCGCACCGACAACATCATGATGCGCATCGTCGACATTCTCTATTCCCTGCCGTTCATGTTTTTCGTCATCCTGCTGATGGTAATTTTTGGCCGCAATATCTTCCTTATTTTCGTGGCGCTTGGAGCCGTGGAATGGTTGACCATGGCCAGGATCGTCAGGGGCCAGGCCTTGTCGGTCAAGAAGAAGGAATTTATCGAAGCGGCCCATGCGGTAGGGGTGTCGGGCGCTAAGATCATCACCAGGCACATTATACCCAACGTACTTGGTCCAGTTATTGTTTATATGACCCTGACCATTCCCCAGGTGATTCTCACCGAGAGCTTTCTCTCCTTTCTTGGACTCGGTGTGCAGGAGCCGCTGACCAGTTGGGGGGTGTTGATTTCTGAAGGGGCCAAGCAGATGGAATCGGCCCCCTGGATGTTGATTTTTCCAGCCCTTTTTTTAGCGGTCACCCTGTTCTGCTTCAACTTCATCGGTGATGGCTTGCGCGATGCCCTGGATCCGAAGGACCGATAACCCGAAACGTTGATGAGACTATTACCACCATCATGCTTTTAGACATTCAGCATCTTACCACCAGTTTCGACACCCCGGAGGGAGAAGTCTGCGCGGTCAACGATGTCAGCCTGCAGATTGACCCGGGGCAGTGTCTTGGCGTGGTGGGAGAGTCCGGATCGGGCAAGACTCAGGTATTCATGTCGATGATGGGGCTGCTGGCCAAGAACGGAAAATCGGAGGGGGCTGTCTATTTCGAAGGCCGTCAGATTCTTGGTCTGGAGACTTCCGAGCTCAACCAATTGCGCGGGGTTGAGTTGTCGATGATTTTTCAGGATCCGATGACCTCGCTGAATCCCTACTTGAGGATTTCCCGGCAGATGACCGAGGTGCTGATGGAACATCGAGGGACCAGCCATAAGCAAGCGATTGCTACATCCATCGAGATGCTCAACCTGGTTGGTATCCCGGAGGCGGAGAAGAGATTCAGGATGTATCCGCACGAATTTTCAGGGGGAATGCGTCAGCGGGCGATGATTGCCATGGCCCTGCTCTGTGAGCCCAAATTGCTGATCGCCGATGAACCGACCACCGCCCTCGATGTGACTGTGCAGGCCCAGATTCTGGAGTTGATCGCCGGGCTTGGTAAAAAAATGAATATGGCTACCGTCTTGATCACCCACGATCTGGGAGTAATCGCCGGTTTGAGTGACCGGGTGGCGGTGATGTACGGCGGCAGGGTAGTGGAAGAAGCCTCAGTCATCGAGCTTTTCAAATCCCCGCAGCACCCCTACAGCAAAGGGCTGCTCGAGTCGATGCCCCGTCTGGACACCAGCTCTGAAGTCGCCCTGCATGCGATTGCCGGGCAGCCGCCGGATCTGCAGGCACTGCCGGCCGGCTGTAGTTTCGAGCCTCGCTGTATCTATGCGTTTGAGCGCTGCCGCAGAGAAATACCGGACCTCAGAGCCAGCGGTGAGAACCGGGTTAAAGCCTGTCATCTGGAGAAGATACCATGAGCGGACCTGGATCAAACTCGGGAGCACCTAGGCCGGAGCCGATTCTCAGTGTACGCGGGCTCAAGGTCTATTTTCCTATCATAACCGGCGGTCTGATCCGCACCACGGTGCCGCTCAAAGCCGTGGACGAGGTGAGCTTCGATCTCTACCCCGGTGAAACCCTTGGGGTGGTGGGCGAGTCCGGTTGCGGCAAGTCGACACTTGGGCGGGGAATACTGCAGCTTCTCGAACCAAGCGGAGGGTCGGTAGTCTGGCTTGGCAATCACATCGAGGGATTGCCGGCGGCAGAGATGAAGCACTACCGTAAGGAAATGCAGATCATCTTCCAGGATCCTCTGGCCTCACTGAATCCCAGGATGACCATAGGCGACATCATCGCCGAACCCCTGACGGTACATTTTCCAGAACTGTCAGTCGAGGAGCGTAAACAGAAGGTCCGTGAAATAATGGAGCAGGTCGGCCTGCTTCCTTTGATGATCAACCGTTATCCCCACGAGTTTTCTGGAGGGCAGTGCCAGCGGATCGGTGTGGCCCGGGCGATGATTCTTAAGCCCAAGCTTATTGTCTGCGATGAGCCGGTATCGGCGCTTGATGTTTCGATCCAGGCCCAGATTGTCAATCTTATCAAAGGCCTGCAGGACACTTTTGGATTGTCGCTGATTTTCATCAGCCACGACCTCTCGATCGTGCGGCACATCTCCCACCGGATCATGGTGCTCTATCTGGGCAATACAGTCGAAGTCGCTGACCGAGAGAGCCTCTATAAAAATCCGAAACATCCTTATACCAAAGCCCTGATTTCTGCGGTGCCGCTGCCTGATCCGGAATTGGAAAAGAGCAAGAAGAGACTGGTGCTGTACGGGGATCTGCCCTCGCCGCTTTCACCTCCGTCGGGTTGCGTGTTCAGAACACGCTGCCCATTGGCCCAGGATATATGCGCAGCCGAGAAACCGGAAATGACGCAGGTCGGGGATACCCATCAGGTAGCCTGTCATTTCTGGGATCACGATATATAAGAGTGAGCCATTTGCAAAACAATCTTTTCGCCCA
>NODE-93-length-30929-cov-7.56141_pt1 | contig 30929 bp, 31 predicted proteins | sample MGYA00139097_ERZ477577 | MGnify/ENA metagenome assembly ERZ477577
TCATAAAATTACTTCCCTGCCGCGCAGTCTCGAGGCAGCTATTATGGAGGCTCGGCCCCAATTTCTGGAGCAGGTGGCCAAGATCGATATTGCCAGCTGCAGCAACGGAACCACTGGAACTCTGCAAACAGAGATTGCCACAGTTGATCAGGCCCAGAAGGCAGGGCCCGCAAAAACCGAGTTCACCCCGTTCTGCATCAACCACTACCTCTACTCCCGCAACCTTGAAGACAATATTATTTTCGGTACTGTCATTGACCGGGACCTGGTCAGGGAAAAATTAAGCGCGGTCGCTGCTGAAGAGCTGAAGCGATACGATTTGCTCGACTATATCATGGATATCGGACTCGACTTTCATGTCGGCAGCAAGGGCGACAACCTCTCCGGAGGGCAGAAGCAGAAACTGGCCCTGGCCCGAGCCCTACTGAAGAAGAGCCCGGTCCTTATCCTCGATGAGGCAACCGCCAGTCTGGACAATAACTCGCAGACCAGGATACAGCGCTATATCAGTACAAAATTACGAGGAAAAACGACAGTTATCGCAGTCGTGCACCGTCTTGACATGATTTCTGAATATGACCATATATTAGTTATGAAAGAGGGTAAGATCGTTGAATCGGGAAGTTACGATGATCTTATTGCAAAGAAAGGGACCCTTTATGAACTCATCAACGGTCGTCGAGAATGAAAATCACCATGCCACCCGGCTTACCAGAGATTTTGAGCGGCTCAGGCATTCCCCCCTATTTTCCGGACTGCATCTCGACGTGCTGAAGCTCATTGCCTATCTATCCAGACACCGGACTTTTCAACCCGGCGACCTGCTCATTGAGCCTGGGAAGAAAGCGGATAAGGCCTTTATCCTGGACGGGGGAAGTGTGGAAGTGATGGTCACCCACAGAGGCGAACAAGTGAGGCTCCAACGTCTGGAGAACGAAGGCTGTGTCGGAGAACTTGCCCTGCTTGCCCAATTCGACTGGTTCTTTTCGGTGAAAGCACTCAGTGTTGTCGATGTTCTGGTCATCGACCGCAACGCATTTCAAAAAGTTCTGGAAAAATACCCCGCCCACAAGGACGGACTCATCGAGCGAGTCATCCAGCTCAGCGTGGGTCGGCTGGTCGATCAAACCTCTTCTATGCTTGACAGAATGCTACCGACCGGCACAATTCAGTCAACAGCCCTGAGCTGATCTATGAAATATTTCACTGCCGCAACACTTATCATTATCGCCCTGCTGAGTTTCACTTCGGTAGCGGCCTACGACACCCCAACGGAGATAGGCGGCTTCAAACTTGGGGAGTTTATCACGGATTACCCTCAAATAGAATATTCCGAATATCTCAAGGAAGTGGTGGTAAACGACTGGCACGGCTTTCGGAAAGGTATCATTTCCTACGGCACCTGTGCTTACCCCGGCCGGATCGTCAAAATCAGAATGAAGTACCAGAATTCCAGCAAAAACTTCTACGATGAGTTACTGAAAAAATATAAAAGCAAATACGGCAAACCCACCGAATGGAAAGGTGACGCCTTCGGAGTCCTCTATATCTGGAAATGGCGCTTCGTCGATAAAGACAACAGGCGGGTTAACCTGATCCTGCAGCATAACCTGCAGAACGACGACGAAAATGTCGGCAATATGGTAAAAATCTCCTTTCCGGAATTGATGGAAGAAGAGCGGTTCTGTGTGATCGATTTTTTTGAGAAAAACAAAACTGCTGAAGAAAAAGAAACGATCAAACAACGGATGAAACCGGACTGGGACTATATGCTTCCCCGCTGAATCTGACTGAGACATCTTGACCCGTATCAACCATATTCGCTGGAATCACCTCCATCTGGACATCCCCGGACAGTGGGATGTCATTGTCAAAGATCGGCACCACCTGATCCTTGAAAACAACCTCAAACCTATCGCCGAATTGCGCTGGCAGCCGCCTGGAAAATACGCAGTCCCACTCTCCGGGGAGAAAATTGCCAGGCAGCTCACTCCGGGCACGGACAGCTCCAGAAGTGAGGTGCTGATCGACTTGCTGCCGGCCCGCTTCCAAACAAAATTTGCAGTTGAATCCTTCGCCCTGGATCACTCCTCAGAGGATACAGTGCTGCTGCTCACCTGCAAAAGCTGCGCAACTACTCTGCTTATCAGAGTGTATGGCAAGTCGCTGGAGAGCTTTCAAACCCACCCCTTCGTTCTAGAGTCGCTGAATTGCCATCCAGACCCTCCGGAATCAGAGAAATGGCAGATTCAGGACTTTTTCTTTTCTCTTCCTGATGGATTCGAACTGGAGCGTTCTTCCTTTCGTTTCGGGCTGACCACCCTCTGTTTCAAAAGTAGTGAAGCCGAGCTCCGCCTGTGCCGACTGGCGCCTGCTTCCCAGCATCTGCAGCAGAATTCGTTTGCCACCCTTTTCCAGTCTTTCTGTGGGGCCCGACCCGAAAATCAGATGGATGCCGACCTGTCTACGCTGCATTATCATTACGCGCCGAAACTGCCGGAATATCTGTGGGGCCGGATCAGAAGGAAAAAGCTTTATCAGGCGGCATCATTTACTCATTTTCCTCACCACGACCGCATTTTAGGGTATAGTGTCTGCACTAAAAGACCCATTGAGAACTCGGTAAAAACTATGATTGAAGACGGCTATGGGATTATTCAGAAAAAAAAAGCAGCCGACCTTCCTGACTCGTGATCAGGCGCTGGCCTGCACCCCGGTGAGAAACAATGTGGTCGACTGGGAGATCCTTGAATCAGGACTCATCCAAGTGGAATATGTTCTGGTATTGAAACCATTTTTACAATCGATTTTCGAGCGCTTCGGCAGCAGCACAGCCGAAACGCCGACCAGAAAGATCGAGTTGGATACACTGGGCAGCCAGGTCTGGCAGATGATCGACGGCAGCCGATCCACCGCCGAACTCATCGAGGAGTTCGCCCGCCATCACAAGATATCCAATCAGGAAGCAGAACAGTCAATCACCCTTTTTCTCCGTGAACTGGGGAAAAGAGGTCTGATCGCACTCGGCTGATTATTGCTTGCCGCCCAGTTCACCGAGCTTCTTTCTGACCAGCTGCAGATCATTCCAGGTCGGCTGCTTCATTTCTGGATTTTTTAACAGATAGGAAGGGTGAAAGGTCGGCATCAGCAGGATCGGCTGCCCACTGCCGACCTTAAATGGATGAAACCTGCCCCGCAGCGCAATCAGCGGCCGAGTACTGTCAAGCAGGGCCTGAGAAGCCGCTGTGCCCATGGTGAGAATTATCCGGGGCGAGAGCAGGGTAATCTGTTGTTTCAGATAACTCATGCAGGTCGTGATCTGACTTGCCTCAGGCCTGCAGGATTCAGCCACACTGCACTTAATGAGATTGGTGACAAACACCCCGGACTGTTGCATCTCAATTGCCCCAATCATCTTGGTAAACATCTGGTCCTGCTGGTCTCCGAACAGTGCTTCTCCGTTTGTACCCGAGCTGTGCACAAGCCAGTCGCCGACCACCAGAAGATCGGGACTTAGCCCCCCTTTACCGGCAGTACTGACTTTTCGGGTTTCACAGAGCTGACAGAGCCGGCATGTTTGAATTTCTTTGGCCAGTTCTGCAATGGTGACCGTATCCGGCCCACTCTTCTCGGCTGCAAGATCATTAGTGGGAACCCTCTGGCGCTGTGGGGTTTTCCCCTCATCACCGGCTTCTGCGGCTAATCGCTCGAGTTGCTGAAGCCCCTCTTCGAGTGCAGCTCTGTTATGATAATAGTTGACCCCACACGATTGGTGGTAGGCAACCAGGGATCTGATGGACTTGAGGAGTTCGGTAGTGGTCATCTGAAGTGTTTTGACGGGCTCTGAGTGGCTGAAGCGAATCTATCTGATCATATATTAGCGTTTTGTACTCTCGCCGCAATACTTTTCGATTGCTCGCTAACTGACTGTAATTTAATACGAAAGAACCACCGCCACAGAGATCTTGTATTTTTGTGGTAGCAAGAGCAGAAAAGCAAAGCGCATCCTCCCCATTTGTGGTATATTGATATGAGCATATACACTAATTGATAGTGGCAGCATTTGCTGGCTTACAGGAACAATCTTATCGGAAGCGGGTTATGGAAAAAGAGGAATTCAGTAAAATCAGAAAACAACTCGGAAAAACCCAAAAACAACTGGCCGCATTGTTGGGGATGTCGTTAAAAACCATTCACAGCTACGAGCAGGGCTGGCGCTCTATACCAGCCCACATCGAACGCCAGTTATTTTTCCTGCTGATCAAGCAGCGCGGAAAGAACCCGGAACTTGTCCCCTGCTGGGAACAGAAGGAGTGCCAGGAAAAAGAGGATTGCCCTGCCTGGGAATTTCAGAGCGGCCACCTGTGCTGGTTTCTGTGCGGTACCCTGTGTGAATGCACCAGTGAATCATCCTACAAAGAAAAGATCGGAATCTGCCGAAATTGCAAGATATTCAAGTCTCTGGTCGAATAAATTCAAGTTAAGCGATCAGCAGCCCTTTATTTTCATGGATCCGGCATTAGCTTATTAAAGCAAAACATTTAATACCCTAGTGCTGGTCCTCTGACCGGTATGTGGGTCATCAGTTAATCAGGTGCCAGTTATGCCAATCTACGAATTTGTCTGTAATTCCTGTGGAAGCGAGTTTGAGGCCATCGTTTCATCCACCGATACCACCTCGGTCTCTTGTGAATCGTGCCAGGGCTCCGATGTGAAAAAAGTGATGTCAGCTTCGAGCATCAAGGTGGGAGGGGCATCGGCTTCACTGAGTCCACCTCCAACTGCCGGCTGCGGCGGCGGATCCGGTTTCTCCTGAGCGAGTTGAGACGAACCCCGGGTGGGTTCATTCAAACATCAGGGCCACTTCAATCGTCGCCCTTATTTCTGGAAAAATCAAAAACCCTTTCATTCTTCTTCAGCAGACCATATTTTTCCCTGGCCACCTGCTCCAGGTAGGCCTGATCGTGCTTCAGCCGCTCTATCTCGGCCCGAAGCTCTTCGTTGGATTTGATCAGCGCCTGGGTCTGCAGTTCCAGTTCGCTGCTCTTGCTTCTCAATTTAATCAGGCTGTAGAGCCCGGTTCCAGGAGCAAAGAGCAGCCAGGCGAAAGCACCGACGATCAAAACAATGATGATCTTCAGCAGCCTGTTTTCCTGAAGGGGCGTCAGCTTCTTTTTGGGTTTTTTTCGCAGCACAATAAGCCCAGGGATCGGGTGGGAATCTGATTCAAGTTGCCCCATATAACCATTTCTGAAGAGGATCTGTCCATAGCTTTTGCTGTCGGGCACCCTTCCTGAGCCTGTTTCGTTTATTCAGACACAGGGGGAACTTGTCCGCTAGATCGAGCTTTAGTTGAACGCTGAATTATTCAGGCAGACATTTATAATTGATCAGCTCTCCCCGGTCACTTTCGGTCCAATGACGGTCATCTCGAAGTTGCTGAAAAAAAGAGATAAAAGGAAATCACCGGCACGATCGGTCATCTTTTTTGTAAGGCTAGACGCTACTGCCGACAGTGCGCATTCTGGCGGCAATCAGTCAAATGAATCTGCCGATATCAGACGGTAGTAGAAACGCCGCACTTCCTGCCCCTCTTTTCTGGCACTTAGCGGCAGGATTTCAGAGTCGAACACCACCTCGGTCTTAAACGCTTGCTGCTCCAGTCTCGATTTTTTCGAAGCCACCGCGATCACATCGACCGGCTGCCAGTCCTTGGCGTCGAACCACAGGCGGTACATCCTGGAATTGTGACCAAACAGGTGCCAGCCGACACTTTGCTCGATACCGGCTGACTTGTTGGACAACCCGTTCTTGTGGGCGTTCTTGGTTCGGTAAAAAGCAAGTCCGCTGGTAATCTGGTAGTGATCCATACCAACCACGATCGGGCGCTGGCCGGATTCACCTTCCACCCTGTCGGCCAAGTTTTCAACCTCGGCAGCAAGTTCATCCCAACCGATGAGAAATGGTCCGGGCGGATGGGGAATACCGGGCAGCCCCAGGGTCACATAGTGCAGAGCTACACCAATCACCAGAATCAGGACGGGCAGGGTTAAGCGCCATAATTGATGCACCGCCATCAGACAAATAGAACAGAATCTGCCGTAAACTGAAGTGACAGTACAACCCAGAAAAGGCAATACCGCAAGCCAGATTGGACTTGTCCAGTTCAGTTTGACCTCACGAGTAAAGCTGATGGTAAAAAAGAGGGCAAACGGCAGAAGCGAAAGGAGCAAAAGCAACAGATAGACGCGATCGACATTTAAACGGGAGTCGGACTCTTCTTGAGTTTGTACGGATCTGAAAATATTTTTGCCAAAAAGAAAAAAAAGCAGCACTCCGATCACCCCCGCAGGGGTGAGTATAAGCGTGAGGTGACCGATCAGCTCAGGGGTGGAGACAACCGACTCGCTGGAAATTCTTTTGGCGCTTTGAAATAGAAATGAGGCCCACTCATGCTGCATATTCCAGATGAGCACCGGTGAGAATATCACCAGAGTCAGCAAAAGCGCCCCATAGGGGCCCGGTTTCAAAAACCACCTTCTGGCCCTGCGGTCAATCAACATAAATAGAAGAAACGGGGGCCCAAGCAGGATTATGGTATATTTCGACAGTAAGCCCAGACCTAAGCTGATGCCGATACCAGCCCAGGCGGCCGAGTCATTTTCTATCAGGGCCCGATAGCCGAAATAGAGCAGGGCGGACCAGGCGGCATGAAGCGGCGCATCAGGTGTCATCAGGAACCCAACGCCATAATAGAGCGGCAGAGCAGCCAGCAGCAGCATCGCACCCGCGGCCGCCTGCCGGTCGAAAACCTTTACACTCAGTCGATAACTGAAGAAAGCAGTCACTAACCAGCAGAGAAAGGCACCGAATCTGACCCCGAATTCATTGAGACCCCACAGTTTCGTCCCCAGCCAGATCAACACTGCCACCATCGGTGGATGGTCCAGGTAGCTCAGTGCCGGGTGCTGTGTGTAGTTCCAGTAATAGGCCTCCTGTTCCATCAACTCGGGCAGGCCAAGATAAGCCAAGCGCAGGGCAACCATGGCAGCACACAGGACACTCACCGAGGTTTGCATGGGGGGAGCTTTACTTCCTGGTAACGGAAACACCCAGAGGGCTGCGACCAGGTTGAGGATCAACGTCCCGGTTATTGCTGCCGGCACAAACCCCAAATATTCTGGCACAGAATTTATCCTCAGCAGATGTCCCAGAATGGCGCCTTGCAAAGAGGCCGCGATCGTAAATGTTACCAAGAACCTGAGAAACAGCGACAGGGTGAGCTTCTGCTTATATTCCCCACCACTCCTATCCCGCCGAAGAAAGAAAAAGGTGATTGGCGACGCCGCTGCCAGGGCCGCCGGGTGAGCAGCCACCAAAGGGACACCACCAAATCGAAGAGAAACGTAGACAAGTATGGAGACCACCAAGGCGAGAGCACTGATCCGCAACAAAACGGACCAGTCAATTATTCCTAGATCGGGTATTACTCGTGGGGATGTCCAATTCAATATTTTATGCTGCCGATATGGTTAGAAGGTTGAGAGACAGGATAGATACACTCGAGCTGCACTACTCTACAACCAAATCGATCTTTTTCAATAACGAAAACCAGCCCCTACGTTGAGCCCCAACCAGACTACTTTCAATCCCCGGAACCGAGGGGCGCCCCCCAGCGCCGATCCTCAGTGAACAGCACATCGACAAAAGTTGAATCATGGAGCTTTTGCAGTGCTTTGAGCGTTCTAGTGCGGATTTCATCCAGCTCTCCAACGCTGGAGATCGGATGCTCCTTGGGCACCACCACGTGCACTGAGACAATTCTGGTACGTCCCGGCTGCAGAACCCTGACAAAGGCTTCCACCACCGGTAGATCTCCGAGACTTATGGCAACCACCTCTTCAACACTCTTTACCACCTCTGCCGAGGGAGCACGATTAAGCAGCTCCATCAGTGCCTTCCAGGCCATGCGTATGGGCACCGAAATGGATATCAGCACGACCGTCAAAACCAGCAGGGGATCGATGTAGGGTGTCAGGTAGGCATAGCTCGTATTCTGGATTAGATATACCCCCAGAAAGGCCAGCAGCACAGCCGATGAAATTGCCCCATTGACCAGCCAGTTTTCAGCATCGGCCCTGAGCAGAGGACTACCTGTTTTATTGGCTGTCCGATGGGTGAGAAGGGCAAGACTCCAACAGGAGACCGCCGCAAAGAAACCGTAGGCTGTCGCATACCCCAGGGAAATAGCTCTTCCCCCGCCTAACAATGCCTCAACCGCCCCTATCAGGGCCATCACGGAAATACCCAGAACCATGAGCCCCTTGATACCGTTGATCAGCGGTTCGAAAAAACCATAGCCAACCGGAAATCGCTCATCATCCCCGCGGATGACGAGACGGGCCACTTTCAAGGTGAACAGCCCCGTCACAAAATAGATCAGGTTGAATACCCCGTCGAGCATGATAGCCTGTGAATGGCTGAGGATGGCGACCATGACGCCAACCATACCAATGATGAGGTTGCCTGCGGTCGAGAACTTCAATCCCCTCTGTTCGTTCATAACAAATGATCCATGATAACTGGTATGACAGGATCCCAATTTCAGTGGACTTCTGCCTTTAATTACAGTGCCTTATTAGATTGTTATTTGTGCTCGAAAGCAAGACACATGGAAATATTTCCGCTGGCATAGCGCCAGTATTCGGAGGATAGATTTGCCACTCTTAACGTAGCGATTGAGCAACAAACCAATTTTCAAGTTGCAGCCCTACAATTGGCTTTCGATGGGCAGCAGACTACCGAACAGATCCACGAAGCTCTGCAGACCGCCCCGTGCTGGCTGGGCATCGATGGTCCTCTCGGCTGACTGCCAGTAAATTCTGTTGCCCTTTCCTATGGTCAGCCTCCAGCTATTCTCCGGCTCCATCAATTGCTCGATAAAACCGGCCAGTTCCCGGGCCAAATCGGCTGAATTTATCAGCAGACCATTCTCCGAATTGATCACAATTGCACGGGGGTCAAAATTTAAGGAACCGATAAAACAGCGCTGTCTGTCAGCTATGATGACCTTGGCATGGAGGGATATAAAAGGAGCTTTTACAGGCTCCACCTCGGCCCAGTTTCTGATCGTTCCCGAGGGCTGATTGTGAAACTCAAAAAGCTGGGTTCCTGTAGCGAGGATCGGCCTCCGATATTTTTTATAATGACTGCTGACCAGCGTGTGGTTGGTTGAAGCCAGGGAATTGGTGATGAGTTTTACACTAACGCCTTTGTCAGCATGCCGCTGAAGACCTTCAAGGGAGGTTTCCACAGGAATGAGATAGGGACTCGTCAACAATAGCTCTTCTTTCACCGGCCCGGAGATATAGGAGATCATATCCACAAGTCGATAGCTCTGACCGTCTATCTGGACCGGGTCATCCTGGAGAAAGTGGGCGGAACCGACAAGCAGGTTTTCCTCGATAGTTGCGAGCCACGTCCGCCAATTCTGGGGGGCCAGGGAATACGAGATCAACTGCGGACGATGTTCGTCGAGAAGTTCAGACACGCCGCGGCGCACCTCATCCAGAGTGTTGTCCGGCAGACCTGCCATCCAGCCAGTGAGCGGGTAGACCGCATTGTCATTCCAATAGTCGTCATAGGCATTGGAGCTTTCTTCCACCACCGCGCCCACAGACATGACATCCATATCGAGAAAATTAAATTCGCTGCCCAATCCGAAATACTCGTTACCCAGATTTCGACCACCGACGATAATCGCCTGGTTATCTGCGATCATCAGCTTGTTGTGCATCCGCTGATTGAGGGTTTTGAAACTTGACAGAAATCGTACAAAACCGCCGACAAAAGAATCCCGGGACGGGTTGGGGTTGAATATCCTGATCTCCAGGTTGGGATGGGCATTCAGGGCAGCCAGGTTCCTAGTGGTGGAACCGAGCCAGATGTCGTCAACAATGATCCTGACGCGGACACCGCGGTCAGCCGCCTGAAGAAGGCGATCAAACAGCAGTAGTCCGACAGCATCTCCCTTCCAGATGAAATACTGCAGATCGATGGAGCTGGTCGCCAAATCGATAAGCGCCAGGCGCGCATCCAGAGCCTCGCGGGCGTCGATGAGCAAATGAAATCCGGAGGCCTCCGGACCATTGGCACCAGTAAAACGTTCTGCAAGCATGGCAAGCAAACCGGAATCAGCTGGCGGCAGGGCCGGTTCATGGGCAAGATCCGGACGCGGCGGCAGGGTCGCGCAACCGGGGAACAGTAAAGCAATTCCCAATAGATATATCAGAAGCGCGAGACGAAAAGAAAATATGTGCATAGCCACCTCAAGGATAAAGATTTCTGAATTTGGACACAGATCTCCAGCTCAGAATCTAGCCTAGGTGTCTCTGAAGAAAAAGTCTTTTTCCGGTCATGCAGCAAACAACATCTCCACTGGATCGGCTTTACAACTCGGTTAAGCCGACAAAACTGCCGTCGTTGTCTTCAGCCAGTCGACGCATCAGGGCCGAAAAGCGGGCCACGTTGAGCTCGGCCCCACCATGTCCGAACAGTACCGGAAAACCCACTGCGTGGATGCGGACCCGGCGGGAGCCGTCTCCGAGGGAGCGATTTATCGAGTCAACGGTGTCAACCACCTCCTGAATTGAGCCACGGGAGAAATCGTCGCCGAAAACGTAAATACTGATTTTCTTGTCTGCTTCGTAAAACCTCCTGATAGCCGCCGTAATACCCTCCACCGGGCTCGAATTGGAGAACGGCGTCCAGCTGCTGAGCCGCGCCAGTATTGCTTTTCTTCGCGCCGGGGTATCCTGAATCCAGCGGCCGGAATATTGCGAGAACATATAATCTCCCATGTCGTTCATTACCTGAATGCCTTTGACCCGCGGGTAGATCGAGAGGATTTCCTGCATTTTCCTGCGCACTGCCGGCCAGGCGAACTGCTGCATGGAACCCGAGGTGTCGATTACGAAGATGATATACTCGCTGTCCACCGGGATGCCGCCGATGGGAGCGTCGACGGGCACCGCGATTTGCTGCTGTTGAAGCCTGATCATCTCCTCATTGAGATCCTGGCGGGCTCGATAAAATTGCTGAAGTATTGCCTCCTGTGATGAGCGTTCAACCACCACGTCTTTCTGTATTTCCCGGGCCTCATCTAGTCGACGGCTGAGATCGGCTATCTGCTCCAGCAGTCTATTTTCCTCGTCTTGCAACTGTTCCTGAGTTCGGTAGAGACCGGCCGACTGGTCCTTCAAGGCTGAGATCTCGGTTGTTTGGCTGGCGAGGCTGAGGGAGATATCCCGGGTCGTTTCTTCAATCACTGAAGGCTCGGAGATTTTCATAATGACCAGCAGCAAGACGATGGCGCCAAAACCACAGGAGATAACATCGAGAAAGGAAAGGCTGAATACTTCTATGGGCCGTCGACTTCTTCTCATGGCCAGTCCCTGGTCGGAGTAAAAAATGAACCACCTGAATCCACTGCCAGCTGCCAGAAAAGTGATGCTGCCAGCGGATCACCTTCCATGGGGAAAAGAATTGTATTGACCGGAATTTTCGCAGGAAGATTTTTAACCGCTCTCTGGAATAGTTTGACCCGCCCCGCTCCATCTATTGTATTCGATCTGGCACCGCCCTTCCCCTGGGTTGGCAACCCATCTGTGATAAGTACGATATTATCCGGCTGGGGAGACAATGAGCGGGCTCGGAGAAAGGGAGCCTCGAGATTCGTCCCGCCCAGAGGCGCCAGCTTTTTCAGTTCGGAGATCATAGTATCAATTTCATCGAACCGGGTAACCGCGGTCCAGCCTGGTGCATCACCTTCAGTGAGCGGCACCACCGAGGTGTTGAAATGGTGGATCTGGATCAAACTTGTTTGGGGCAGATTGGCCACCAGCCACTCGACGGTCGAAATCGCCTTCTGCCATTTTGGTGCAGCCCGCCGGCTGTTCTCATCGAGCACTTTACGGCGCACCACATCAACGATTCTGCGGTCCAGCATCGAGGCTGATGAATCGACAAGGATAAGCACCCTTTGCCCGTCCAGACGCAGTCCGGTGAGGTATTGACGGTTTCCGGACCCCACGAAAGCGCGCACCTGCCTGCCCGCCTGCCGCTGCGCTTCTTTTTGTTGAGTTACTACCTGCAGTTCCTTTTCCAGCCGCTGCAGTTCATCTCGCAAGGCTGCTATCTGCTCTTCAGCCGATTGTTTCTGTCCCGCACCTATCTTGTTTTCAACTCCTTCAAGCTCTTCCAGAAAATTTGAGCGGGTCCGCTGCAGGGCTGAAAGAGAACTTTCCAACTGGCTGATATCCGCCAGCTGCCGCTCCAGGTGAGCGCCCATCAGCCGCTGTTCCATTTCGGCCTGCTGCAGATCCTCCTCGATATCAGCCAGCCGTTCGCTGCGGCGGGTCAGCGTATGGGTGTTGATAATCAGCACCAGCAGGACCACCGCACCAAACCCGCAGAACATTATGTCCAAAAAGGAGAGATTGAAACTAGATATCCTGCGCCGGGAAAACGAGGCCATTTGTTACCTCAGGGCAACGGTTTGATGCGCAATCGGGCGATAAGGTTATCGTTGCAGTAAGCTTCGCTGTCGAGAACCAGCCGTTCCTGAAAGAGCTGCAGTTGATGAATAAAGAACATCAGAACAATGGAGATGACCAGGGCGATAAAGGTTGAGTTGAAGGCCACGCCGAGGCTCTGAGTGACCCCGGTGATATCACCCTCCACCGCTCGATTGGCCAGGCCCAGGGCAGATCCGATCCCCCGGACCGTACCGATGAATCCCACCGAAGGTATAGCCCAGGCAATATATCTGATGATCGAAAGTTCAGCCTCCTGCCGCTCCATTTCCGACTCGCATAAATCGCGCACAGCCGTAGCCGAATCCTGGATATTGCCGGTGACGCCAAAGCGCTGAATTCCGATACGCAGTGCCCGCGGCAGCAGGTAGTCCCTGGTCGGTTGGGGCAACTCAGCCAGATGATCGAGTAGGTTCCTGGTATCCTCCGGGCCCACCGGAAGGGTTGCCGGCAAAGCAAGTATATCAATGGCGAGCAACTGTTTCTGGCGATAGCCCGAGACCCCCTTGTAGCCAAGGATTGCCAGAGCCCAGAGCATCAGCACAAAACATGCCTCCTGCTCATAATCCTTTATGACCACAAAAAAATTGCGCTGTTGAACATATTCCGGGTCCTGTGCAATCTGCTGGTGTTCAAAGGCAATAAACGCTGCAGCCTTCGGTCGGACCACGCTCACATAGGTGGCATGCACGATGATAAAGGCGATGAGCAGCGTGAAGACCTGAAAAATGAGTTGGGTGGGAAGCTGTTCTCTGTTCATGCCGCTCCTAAATATCGGTGGGAAAAGAGATTTGGGAATCTGCCCCAATCTCCTCGCTCGGTTTAAAGGGTTTTGGCCAGACGACGGTCTCGGCCGGGCCCTGCTGCTGGGCAGGTTCACGGGCAATTTCGCTGCTGGCGGGCACCTTATCCGCCGGCGCCGAACCCTCCTCTGCCTGGAGTGGGCCATAAAAACTCAAGACGATGATCGGAATCATCAACGCCAATTTGGCAAAATCAGGCCTTGGGCTAAAGATCAACGTGGGCGCGCAAATTTTATCCTCGGCATGGCGCCATGCCGAGGATAAAATTTTCACGGCCAACATAGAGATCGGGCTTAAAGATAATTTTTCACTTTTCATGGGTACCTGGCAATGCGGAAGCCGACGTTGTTCCTTGCTTCCTTGTGATAGGCCCGATAACTCAGCCTCGTTTCTGCGAGCGTTGCATCTCTCCAGTTTGACCCCCTGATGACCCGGTGAGTTCCAACCGGTGGACCGAGAGGATCAGTGTCCTCAGTTAATCTCCCCGTATAAGCGCTGTAATAGTCATGACACCATTCCGACGCATTGCCGCCGATGTCGTAGAGTCCCGCCCGATTGGCAGGGAAATGGCCGACCGGAGAAGTGACCGGAAAGGTATCGTTATAGCCCTGGATCACCCTGGGCAGTAAGGTCCGGGCCGACTCGTCACCAAGATTGGCCACCACTGACCGGGGCGGAAACCCTCCTGACCAGGGGTAGCGCTGAATTTCCTGGTCTCCGGCCTGCCGGGCAACGAATGCCCATTCTGCCTCGGTGGGCAGCCGGTAACCATTGGTCGGCGGCGACACGGTGACATAGCCGTCGCCCTGTTTCTGATAAAACGGTTCAAGCTCTTCCTGCTGGCTGAGCCAGTTGAGGTAGGCGACAGCCTGGTTCCAGGTAACGTCTACCACCGGCTGATCTTGCCCATCGAGTGAATGCCCGGAAAAGGTTCCTGAGCTGTGGCTGCCCTCGAATTTTTTATACTCGCCGTTGGTAACCAGTTTTTCAGCGATGAGGAAGGGTTGCTTCAGGGTCACCTGACGCTGCCGTTCGTTGGCCCGGCGGCCAGGCTCTCGACGCGGTGCCCCCATCATGAACGGGGCGGGTTGTATAAAAAGCAGCCGGTGGCCGGCGGAAGTGGTCAATGCATCCGTGTCAACAGATGAATTCACCGGTGATTTCCCGGTTCCCGAATCGGGCGGCAGCTCAATGGCAAGCTGCTGACTGTAGGCCGGATTCGGCGTGACGGTTCGTGACACACTCTGGTAGCCGGGGGCACTGACCACAAAGGTCTGGGCCTGAGCCGGCAGCGTCAGGGCACCCTGGACATCGGCGTAAGGCCTGCCGTTTATGGTAACCGATGCATCTGGTGGCGTGCTGGTGAGAAACACGACTCCCTGCTCCTGTTGCAGCTCGAGCTGCAGGTTACGTTCTTCTCCTGGAGCAAGAGTAAGAGAATGGGAGACTGACTGGTAGCCCGGTAGTGACATTCGTATCTCCTGGACCAGTCCGGATGGCAAGCTCAGAGAGAGCGGCGTGGTTCCCTGGTAATCGTTGCCGATAGTTACTGCGGCCCCATCCGGCGTACTGGTCAGCGACAGCTGTCCAGGCAATAGGGTCAATTCAAATGAATACTCCGCCCCGATACCAGCCTGCACGGTGATCGACCGGCTGCTTGGGGTATGAGAATCCAGGTTGAGCTCAATCTCATGGCTGCCGCTGAGAAGCGGCAGGGTAAGCGGAGTGGGGCCGGCCGCTGCCCCGTCAATGACTACTTCAGCTCCGTCGGGTTTGGAGAGTATGGTGATAGCGGCCCAATCGGGTTCAAGAGAAACCTCCATATCCTGCACTATTTCTCTGCCTTCGATGACGATCTCGGTCAGGTAGGGACGATACCGTGCTTTTTTCAGGGTGAGGCTGTGTGAGCCGGGGGCGATCTCAATGGTATGGGGCGGCGTGGTGACGAGCAGCCGATCTGCCGAGTAGACCTCTACACCGTCAGGCGGTGTGATCCGCAGATTGAGCCGGCCCGGTAATTTTTCTAGCTTCACCTGAAGTGATTCATCCCCTCCTTGCTCGACCCGCACATCTGCCCGGAAGTCCTTATAACCCTTTTTCTGAATGGCGACAGAATAGTCAGCAGGAAGCAACAGATAGCGGCCGCCGATCTTGACGACTGGGAAAAAACCGGACACCGCCACAGAGTCAGGCTCAGGTGTGACATCGAGCTCGAGGGGACGGGCCAGAAGGACGAAAAGTACCGCACAACTGAGCGCCAGAAACAGCAGCCCAAAGACAGCAATGGCGGCCTTTTTCTTCCCAGAGGTCCCTCCAGATCGGGCTATATCGACAGGAAGCTCCTCTGTCGTAATGGTATGTTCTTGGGAAACTGTTCCTGGGGGTGGGTGGGACGGGGGTGACAGTATCGGTGCTTCACCACCACGCTCCTCGGCAACCCGGAAGAGGAGGCGGTCACCACTACGTTCATAGATAATTACGAACGATTCGCTACTCAACCTGTCCTTGGACTTGAGCCAGGTCGATTCCAGCAGCTGTCGGTCATTATGAAGCAGCGGCACCGCAAGGTGTGCAGCAGGTTGGACGAACAAGTGGCCCTGGGCATCATCGATGTAAGCGGCCTGTTGGTCGATATCGGGGAGCTGGATGTGATTTCCAGGAGCTGATCCGATGCTGAGCGGCAGGTCCCGATCAGAAAAATGGTCCTCCGAGCCATCCACCTGCATGATCGTAATAAACCTGGTCAAATCGCTTCCTCACACCTTATATCATAACGGTATTCGTTGCCGTCCGCCCCGATGATTATCTCCTTTCTGACATCCCGATATCCGTTCCTGCTGCCGACCACCGTGTAAGTACCTGGTTTCAGAGCTATCTCCCTGGAAAGCACGGGGCCGATGCGACCCACGTGATAGATGGTGATGTCGGTCAGATTATCCGATTCGATAATTACGGCTACCGGGGTCCGGACCGCCTTCAGCAAAGAATCAAGTGCTTCTGTCTGTGACCGGAGTCTTGGTCCCTGCGGCTCGACCTGCTGGGCATAGGCCAGCAGGCTGCCAGCTGCTGACTGCTGGCCTTCATCCTGAAGGCGGAGAGGGTGGTCAATGGCGCTACTCATTGACCTGTCGAGCTCGGCGCGCTTGGCGGCTGCCACTTGTCCCGCGGTGGCAAATAACAGGTTCTGATCCAGTCGTAAAATAGCCTTATAAGCCTCGAGAGCCTGCTGCCACTGTTCCTCGGCACTAAATTGTTCGGCTTTTCCCTTCAGTCGCCCGATCTCGGCGCGTGTCTGCTTTTCAGCCAGCAGCGCCTCTGCCTGGTCGACCTCCTGCCTATTAACACCCAGCTGCTTCAAGGTCTGCAATGAGCTCCGAGCGGAAGAGAAATTTTGAGCTTCCAGGGCCGAGTAAAGACTGTTCATCTGTTGATCAAAGATAACCTCGTTCAGTCGGCTCTGTATTCTTTTTCGGGCCTCCAGCGCCGGCTTATAGGGTGATGCGGGATCGCCAATTGCATCCAGTTGAGCCAATGCCTCTTCGAGCAGGCCCTGCTCCTCAAGTGACAATGCGTTTTGATAGGCGGCGATCAGCTCAGCCAATGTTTCAGCCTGCTCCAGCCCCAATTGCGCTTCTGTGCCTGAAGGTTTGATGACCAGCGCCCTGGTGAAATAACCTACGGCCGCTTCAGGCTGCTCGTCCATCAAGGCTTTATGACCTGCTGACAAGGCGTCCCTATAGCGCTGCTCCTTGGAGTCGATCAGGATTTGAAGATCCGCTAAAATAGTCTGATAGTGTTCGGTGGCAGATTGAAAAGCTTCATCGTTCAGCAGGCTATCGGCCTCGTCGAGCCGTTCTTTTATCTGCTGATATTCAGCGCCGCCCCAGTCGCTTATATGCTGAGCCTCAGCTGCTATTTTCAGTGCCCAAACCATTTCCCTGGCCTGGTTTGCCGACTCCGCCTCCGCACTCAATGTAGGCTTTGCTTGCTCAGAACCTCCTGCCTCGACGACCGCCTTATTCGGCACTGGAGATATGGCCTCTTCCACGGGCTCCGGGGCTGATACCACCTGCGTCTTTTGGGCAGGCAGAAAGAACAACACCCCCACTGCGCCGCACAACAGCAGGGAAAATAGCGCCACAGTGATCAGAAGCAGTTTCTGGTTGCCTGCCTTCTTAGGGCCACCCGGGCCTCCTGGCGGAATTAACTGCTCTTTGAGATCGTCTCGATTATGGGGGAACTCAGGGCTGTTCATTCGGGTCTGGCGGAGGTGGTGGGACCAGCTCAGGCAGTGTCTCTGACTCGCCGATCAATCCTGTTTCCTGGGCATATATCTGTTTGAGCAGACTGCGCCATTTGGCATACTGTTGCTCGGCGGAGCCGGTGAGCCGTACGGTCTGACCTTCGACTTCTATGGTCAAAGGTTCGGCCTCCGAGGAAAATGATGAACCCAATTCTTCAATTGCCTCCTGGTTAATTTTGCTCTCCTGACGCACCTGATAACCGCTGTATACGGAATAGGCGCCGCCGGCGATCAGGACATCCTGGAGTGGCCTGGTCCGAACCGCGGTCTCATAGTCAGCTACCCCACCCAGGGCAATAGCCCCGACAATGGCCGTTATCCCAAGAACCTGCCTGGTCAGGGCCTGTCGTTCAAGTCTACGCAAAGTCGATACTTCCTCGTGCCTGTACCTGCGCCAGTTGGAATAGGGCTCCCAGAGATCCTGGTAATAGATATCGTAATAGTCGTTGATCGTATCGACCAGAAGATCGTCCCGAACCTTTACCGCTTCTACCCGTTCGAACATTGGATCCTCTTCTGCCGGCAGTCGCTGCAGGGATACCCGTCCATCCTCGTCGGTGGCGAGATAGGGTCCGAAGGCATCGGGAGCCATCGAGGAAGCGTATTTCAGCGCAGCGATCTGTCTGATTTCCTCAATTTCCTGAGCGCTGAGGCTGTTTCTGAAGACGACCAGATCGTTGGCGATGGTGTTGAAGAGATCCTGGAACACATCTTCTTTTTCCATCTCTACCCCAAGATGTTCCTCCTGTCTGGCCGTTTCCGCATAGGTCCGCTGAAACCAGATAACGTTTCTGGCGTCGGTTACGGTTATCTGCAGGGATGCGTTTTCACCATCCGAATAAACTATTGCCCCCTGCACCAGAATTTCTGATCCCACATCCTCATCTGGCACAACTCTGACCACCCCCCAATACCCTGCTCTCTGGAGGGTGTGTTTGAGATGGATCGGCGCGAATCGAGATTCTGCTTCCCTTATTTCCGGCGACAATCCCTTTCGTTTGCCAGGATCTTCAGGCAGCTGACCAGGATCAAAAACCTGAATCGAGACATTGAGCAATTCCGCATCGCTGAGCTCGCGCTCAGGTGTCAGCGGGGCAACCTGATCGCCGACCTGCTTCCCCGGAATGGTTGCACAGCCGTTTATCAGGGCTGCAGCAATCAAGATCAACAGATAGACCAGCATGGATGGAGGGCTAACAAGATCCTTGTCTCTGTAGCTGCGATGTTTCATTTGATTCCTTTTTTGTATTTCCGGTATTCTTCCCACAACTTCTCCTTGACCTCCGGATCCGTTTCCTGCTCCGCTGCCTCACGCAACTGGCGGGCTACCACATCATCATCCTCGGACAACTCTTTGGAACCCTGGGCAGGCGGTGGTCGGGAACTGTCCGTTTCTCCCCCCCCTGCTCCCTCAGTTGGCCTTCCCTGCTCCATGTCGCCTTCGGGTTCCCCACGGCCGGATTCAGCGGTTCTTCCTCCTGGGGGCTGCTTTGCTGCTCCCGCGTTTTCCTCAGGGTCGGTATCGTCCTGCTCGCTTCCCGCTGCCTGTCCATACTGACCAGTGCTGCCGCTTTCACGCTGACGGGGTATGTGCGCGGCTGCTCGCTCCTGTTCCTTGAGCAGCATATCATCGAACTCCCCGAGCGTGGTGGTGAGTTCCTGATCAAGACTGACGACTTTTTCTTCGCTGGTCTGCCCTGAATACTCGGGGACCGAATCGAACCGGGGTCCACCGGGCAGGCCTTGCCCACTGGTGCCACACGGAAGATCGTTGAGGCTTTGGGCCCCGCCACTTAGATAGAGTGTTTTGCAATAATGGTTGATGCGGCCATCGAGATAGGCAACAAAGAGCAGCGCATCCTCCCTGGAATATCCGGGGTCAGCCCCCCCGGAAGATCTGAAATGATCTTCGAGCACCTGGTTTCTAGCCTTGTCAAGAGACAGGATGGTCTCCCTCAAGACAGTTTGCGAGGCCTCTGAGTCTGCTCTGCTTGCCGGAGACAGCAAAATAGAAGCAGCGGTACAGAGCGTCAAAAGTACAGCGATTGTTTTGGTTCTCATTTTGCTCAGGGTGGTCATGTTCAGATTCCTCGGCAAGTTCCGCGCCTCTCACCATTTGTCGCTGCCACACGATATGATACTGCTTATTATAATAACGCCCGCACCTGCCTGCTATTATTCTTTGTCCGGTTTTCAAGGGGCAGGGTCTTGCCGGTTTACAGGACAGTCCTAACAAACTCAATGGATAGTGCTGTCGATTGCTTTTTAGATCGACAAAGGAGATTGAAAGTTTACAGTGTACTAGGGGTAAAATTAAATGACCGATTTCGAGAATAAAATAACCATTGGTGTTAGTTCGTGCCTGCTCGGCAACGAGGTCAGGTATGACGGCGGCCACAAACATGACCGCTACATCACCGAAACTTTAGGCAGATATCTCAGCTTCGTACCGGTATGCCCCGAGGTCGAATGCGGCCTGCCAATACCACGTGAAGCTATGCGGCTTGTCGGCGAGGTTGATAGGCCACAGCTGGTAACCAACAAAACAGGTGTTGATCATACCGATAGGATGCTCACCTGGGCCCGGAAAAAAGTGGTTGAACTCGAAAAAGAGAATCTCTGCGGTTTTATTTTCAAAAACAGATCCCCCTCCTCCGGAATGGAGCGCGTCAAAGTCTACGACGGTAATAATGTGCCGAGAGCGGTCGGAGTCGGAATTTTCGCCCGCGCCTTCAAAGACCATTTCCCACTGCTGCCAACAGAGGAGGAAGGGCGCCTGCATGACCCGCTTTTGAGAGAAAATTTCATCGAGCAGCTCTTCGTCTATCAGCGCTGGCGTGAGGTGGCCGACGCCCCGACCGCAGCAAAACTGATCAGCTTTCATACCACCCACAAACTTCTGTTGATGGCCCACAGCGAGAAGCACACCAGGGAAATGGGAAGACTCATGGCTCAGGCCGGAAGTCTTGACCTTGACACTTTCATCGAGCGCTACCAGGAACTGCTGATGGCGGCCATGAGTCTCAAACCGACCACCAAAAAGCACGTTAATGTGCTTCAGCATATGATGGGTTTTTTTAAAAAAATGATCAGTGCAGACGAGAAGCAGGAGCTGCTGAGTGTCATCGAGCAGTTCAGAAACAACATTGTCCCGCTCATCGTGCCGGTGACATTGATCAATCACTACATCAGGAAATACCAGGAGCCCTACCTGATGCAGCAGCATTATCTGACCCCCCACCCCCTGGAACTCAAACTGCGCAACCACGCCTGAGCCGGACTCAGCCGCTTTGCCGCCCTGAGACAAGCCTACTGACCGGGGCGTGAATAACCATAACCGTTTTACCATGGCCGGGGATACGGCTCAGCTTAAGGGCCGCCTTCTACTTCACATTATCGCCACGCCGCGGCGATAGAGTTATCTCGCCGCACTTTTTTAATAGTATTTGCTACCAAAACACAATCTATCTGCTCCTATTGTGGTGGGGCGGATGGATATTATCTTTTGAACAGACGAATTGATTTTAATTTCGACTGCAAAACCAAGAAAAAGAGGAATCAGATGAGATTGTTCACCGTTATCATCCTGGCATCAATGATGATCAGCTGCTCCAAAGCGGATATTTCGCACTATGCGGACCTCAAGCCTGAATTCGACCTTTTCTCATATTTTGAGGGTGAAACAACCGGCTGGGGGATTGTCCAGAACCGCAGCGGCAAGCTGTTAAGGCAGTTTGTCGTTTCGATTACCGGCACTTTCACCGATGAAAATACCATCGTCCTGGACGAAGACTTCACCTGGAACGATGGAGAAGAAAGTACGAGGATCTGGACCATCAAGAGAATAGCTGCCAACCAGTATGAAGGTCGCGCCGATGATGTGGTCGGTACAGCCCAGGGAGAGTCCTCAGGCAATGCACTGAACTGGCGCTATCACCTTAACATCGAAACTGAAGGGTCCACGTGGAAGGTCTTCTTTGACGACTGGATGTTTCTGCAGCCGAACCAGGTACTGATTAATAAGGCCTCAATGAGTAAATTCGGCATTCATTTGGGCGACATAACCATTTCTTTCAGCAAGGATTGATCATGCACAAATATAAACACCACTTACTTTCAGCTATTTTCTTTATAGCTCTTATTCCGTCTGTGGCCATTGGCTCGCTAGACTCAATGACCCTGATCAGCAAGGGTGAAGCCCGCTACATGGGTTTCATCAAAGTTTATGAGGCCCAACTTTATACCTTCGAGAAAGAAGACCAGGCTCGTATTCTCAGCCCTGAAGTGTCAAAATGTTTGAAATTAAATTACGAGGTTGGCCTCAAGCCCAAAGATTTCATCGCCGGAGCCAACACTGTGCTTGACCGGCAGTATCCTCCGGAACATCTCGATTTGATCAAACCCCATGTTGATAGGCTGCACAGCGCCTACAGAGCAGTTGACAAAGGTGATTTCTACCTATTATGCTATGATGCAGATTCCGGTCTGACCACCCTCAGTCTGAACGCAGAAAAACTGGTTTCCATCGACTCGGGTGAGTTCAGTACTGCTTACTTCGGCATCTGGCTTTCTCCTGACAACCCATTGAGCCCTGCGCTGCAGAAACAGCTTGCGGGTCCAAAAGACTCATGAGCCTTGAAGGAGAATCTTGATGAACGACTTTCTGGATGTGTATCACTCACTATCGAGTGAAAACCTGCATCGTCTCGAAGAGATCTACACCGCCGATATTCACTTTGTTGATCCAGCCCATGAAATAAAAGGGCTCGACAACCTGCGCGGCTATTTCGAAAAACTCTATGCCAACGTCAAATCGGTTGAGTTCGACTTCCATGATCCCTTCCGTTCTGAAAGCAGCGGTTACGTCCAGTGGACAATGCACTTTGCCCATCCGCGCTTGAATGGCGGCCGGAACATCGCGGTGCCCGGTTCCTCATTTTTGAGATTCTCCGACAACGATAAAGTTTTTTTCCACCGCGATTACTTCGATCTGGGGTCCATGCTCTATCTGCATCTTCCGTTAATCGGCAATATTGTCAGATCCATCAACAGGAGGCTGGGATCATGAGAATTCTCATTACCGGGGCAACCTCAGGGATAGGCCGGCAGCTTGCCCTCGATTACCACCGGGACAATCACCAGGTCTGGGCCCTTGGCCGCAACCAGAAGGCACTCGACGAACTCAGCGCTGAGGGGCTGCAGGCGGTCAGGCTCGACCTGGAAGACCGCGACATGGCGCGTGACTGGTTCACCACAATGACCCCGATCGATCTTGCCATCCTCAACGCCGGGTCGTGCGAATATGTTGATCTGCCCCAGTTCGACAGTGAACTGGTCAGCAGGGTAATGCGCACCAACGTCGAATCCATGGCAGTCTCAATAGAGGGGGTGCTGCCGCTGCTCAGACAAGGGGAACGGCCACACCTGGTGGCGGTGGGCTCCTCGGCTGCCTATCTTCCGCTCTCCCGCGCCGAAGCTTACGGCGCTTCCAAAGCTGCCATCGAATATATGATCAGAACCTTGCGTATTGATATCTATCGGGAAAAGATAGATGTGAGTCTGGTATGTCCCGGATTTGTGAAGACGCCGCTGACCGATCGAAATGAGTTTTCCATGCCGTTCCGCCTCAGCGTCGAGGAGGCCTCGGACCGAATTCGCCGCGGCATTGAAAAGCGTCGGCTCGAAATTCATTTTCCAAAGCGATTCACCTTTATCCTCAAAGCCCTTTCGCTGATCCCTGAAGCGCTATGGATCAGAATCTCGCAGCGAATGGTGAATAATGAAAGATAAGAATATCGCCATAATCGGCACCGGTATTTCTGGTTTGACCTGCGCCTATTATCTCAACAAGAAGGGGGCCGAGGTAACGCTTTTCGAGGCAGCCGATTATATTGGCGGTCACACCCACACGGTGCAGACCGTGGTCGATGACGAACAGGCCGCCGTCGACACCGGCTTTATCGTCTTCAACGACCGCACTTACCCGAGCTTCATCGCTCTCATGGAAGAGATCGGGGTCGGCTATCAGCCCACCGAAATGAGTTTTTCGGTGCGCAATGACAGTCTCGATCTGGAGTACAACGGCAACAATATCAACTCCCTGTTCGCCCAGAGGTCAAATCTATTGCGGCCAAGATTCTACCGGATGTTGAGCGACATCAACCGGTTCAACAAAGAGGTGAGGATCATTGCCGAGGCCGAGGATGAGGCAACTATTGGTGAATATCTGCAGCGCTCCAATTACTCTTCTTTGTTCAAGGACAATTATCTGCTGCCGATGATCGCGGCTATCTGGTCCATGGGTACGGAAGATTGTCTGGATTTCCCTCTGCGTTTTTTCGTCCGCTTCTTTGACAACCACGGCCTCCTGGATCTGACCAACCGTCCACAGTGGTATTCGATCAAGGGCGGTTCCAGCGCTTATATCGAACCACTCACAGCTGGGTTCCGGGACCGCATCAAACTAAACACTCCTGTCACAGGTGTAGAGCGAACCACGGATGGCGTCAATGTGCAGAGCAACGAAGAAATCACCCGATTTGACCAGGTTGTGTTCGCCTGTCATGGTAATCAGGCGCTGGCCATCCTGCAGCAGCCCAGCGACGATGAGTGCAGGATCCTCTCGCAGTTCCAGTTCTCCGACAACCAGGTGATACTGCACACCGATATATCCCATCTGCCCCGGCGAAAAGGGGCCTGGGCCAGTTGGAATTATCGGCTCACCGACCGCGGAGCAGCACAGAGCACCCTGACCTACAATATGAATATCCTGCAGCGTCTGCACAAAAAAAAGACCTACCTGGTGACCCTCAACCAGGATGTCGATCAACGCCATATCATCTCCGAATTTCGCTACAGTCATCCAGTCTACACCACCTCCATGATTGAGGCCCAGTTGCAGTGGCAGCAGATTTCAGGCATCGACCGGCTACATTATTGCGGGGCTTATTGGCATAACGGATTTCATGAAGACGGTGTTCGCAGTGGTTTGAGAGTTTGTAGTATGCTGGAGGGCGACTGATGGATTCGGCACTTTATACCGGCCATATCTTTCACGAAAGGTTTCTGCCCAAACGGCACCGCTTCAAATACCCTTTTTTCATGTGGTATCTCGACCTCGACGAGATAGACAGCCAACCGGCCCTGGGTCGCTGGTTTTCGACAACCAACTGGGCCTTGAGCCGCTTCAGACGGTCGGATTACCTGACCGGTTGCCAACGTTCACTGTCCGCCTGTGTCAAAGAAGAGATGGGACGATTGACAGGAGTAGAGGTGAGTGGAAAAGTGTTTGGCCTGCTCAACCTGCGCACCCTGGGACTCTATTTCAGCCCGGTTAACTTCTATTTCGGATTCAGCAGGGATGGAGCAGCCTCTCACCTGCTGGCCGAGGTCTCAAATACTCCCTGGAACGAGAGGCATCATTACGCCTATCTACTGAATGGAAGTCAGACGGAATTGGAAGATGAAAAAAACTTCAAGGTTTCCCCTTTCAACCCGAGCGACGGCCAGGTCTACCGCTGGAGGATAGAGCCGCCTGGAGATTCCGTCGGTATAAACCTCGGTGTGCATGACCAGCGCGGTCACATCTTCCAGGCCGGCCTTCATCTGCAGCGCCAGCCCTTTACCAAAAAATCAGCCCGCCGCCTTCTGCTGCGTAAACCGGCCATGACGGTCTTTATCGTGGCAGGAATCTACTGGCAGGCATTGAAACTCTTTATCAAAGGCATTCCCTACCAGCCCTACGTCAAGGAGGAAATATGAACACGTTGACCACGACCGCTGAGAGGTCAGAGGAACGCAGCGGGTCAATGACAGATCGATGGGCAAAAGCCCTTTTTCTTAGATTCATGAACCATCTCGATCATGGCCACCTGACCGTTTGCGACGGTCAAGAGGTGCTCAATTTCGGTACCGATCGAGAGCTATCAGCTCACCTCACGGTCCTTGACCAGCGGTTTTATTCAAAGGTTATCCTGGGCGGCTCCATTGGTGCCGGCGAGGCCTATATAGACCGTTTGTGGGACACCAGTGACCTGGTTGCAGTGGTTCGCGTCATAGCTCGGAACATGGCTGTGCTCGACCGCTTGGAAAAGAAATTTGGCTGGATATTCAAACCGTATCGGCTGCTGCTGCATCGGCGCAATCGAAACAACAAATCAGGAGCCAGACGAAACATCATCTCCCACTACGACCTGGGTAATGACCTCTATGGCGCCTTTCTCGACAGCAGGATGATGTACTCATCGGCAATCTACCCGGACAAGACAAGCGATGTTGAGCAAGCTGCCGCCCACAAGCTTGAAATAATCTGTAGAAAACTTGATCTCAAAGCAGACGACAATGTCATCGAGATCGGCTCGGGCTGGGGTGGATTTGCCATTTACGCGGCAGCCAATTACGGCTGCAGAGTGACCACCACCACCATTTCCGAGGCCCAGTATCGAGAGGCGAAACGAAGGATCGAAGAGGCTGGGCTCAGTGACAAAATCACCCTGCTGCAGAAGGATTACCGGGATCTTGACGGCAAGTTCGACAAACTGGTCAGTATCGAGATGATCGAGGCGGTTGGCCATGAATATCTGCCGGGATATTTTACCAAATGCAGCAATCTCCTGAACAAAGACGGAAGGATGGTAATCCAGGCAATTACTATCAGCGACCAGAATTATGACAAGTACATCAAAGAAGTAGATTTCATTCAGCGTCACGTTTTTCCTGGCGGCTGCCTGGTGGCCAACAAGGTGATGCTCGATCTGATTGCCCGAAAAACCGATATGGTGGTAAGGGGGCTTGAAGATTTCGGTATCGACTACGCAAGAACCCTGAATGACTGGCGAATCGCTTTTAACGAGGCCTTTGAGAGCCTTGAGATCAAAGGGTACGACGACCGTTTCAGGAGGCTTTGGAATTTCTATCTGGCCTATTGCGAGGGCGGTTTCAGGGAGCGTTCAATAAGCCTCGTGCACCTGGTGGCAACCAAGCCGGAGTTCAGGTCGGAGATTAACTAAATGGCTCTTGCCATTAATGTACTTATATATCAGATCGTCTGGTTTCTTTGCGTGTTCAAGGGCGATGCCGGCGCCTTTTTTTCTCTTGTACTGCTTATCGGTCATCTGCTCTGGTCACCACTTCGCAAAGCCGACCTGCAGATGATGCTCATACTGCTTTTGGCCGGTCTGGTCATTGACGGGACGATCAGCTATGCCGGACTGATCTCCTATCGTGTGGACGGAGTACCAATCCCGTTCTGGCTGGCGGTGATCTGGCTGGCCCTTGCCATTCTGCCCAATCACAGCCTCCGCTGGCTCAAAGAAAGGCCGCTTCTGAGCTCGCTGTTTGCCGCCATAGGCGGCCCACTGGCCTATTGGGCCGGAGTGAAGGCCGGATCGGCCTTTTTCAATACAACTCTGTTCACTTCAGTGGCGCTGCTGGCGATCGTATGGGCCCTTTTCTGGCCGATTGCCATGGCAATCGCCAACGGAATTGCCCCAAGAGATGCCGGGGGCAGCAAGCATCATCGGGCGATGAAAAAAGCAGGTACTTTTTCGGCCCTGCAAGGTAAGCTCTGAAGAACAGCTCAGCCAGGCGGAAGACAAAGAGAACTGCAGCCCGATGCTGGAAAAGGAATCAGCCAGGGCTGCTTTGTTTAATGATCAGCAATAAGGGTAGACACTATGTCTGAGCAGCAATCAAAACCCATCGTCCTCATTACCGGGGCAACCGGATATATCGGCCGGAGGCTCACCCATCACCTGCTCGCCGGTAACCGTTACTCATTGCGCCTATTCGTTAGAAATCGTCGTAAAGTCCAGGCCGCTACCGCTGAATCGGTGGAAGTCTTCGAAGGGACAACCTTTGAGCCGGACACTCTCGCCGAGGCTCTAAAAGATGTAGATACCGCCTTCTATCTTATCCATTCGATGGGCTCCGATGAGGACTACCGAAAACTGGATCTGGAGAGCGCGGAAAATTTTCGCCGGGCAGCTATCGCTGCAGGTGTAAGGAGGATAGTCTACCTCGGTGGACTGGGCAACCGGAGCAGTGCCAGCAAGCACCTGCTTAGCAGAATCGAGACAGGAGAAACCCTTTGTGCAGAACCTGACAAGATTTCCACCATCTGGTTTCGGGCCGGGGTGATCGTCGGTTCCGGCAGTGCCAGCTTCGAAATAGTTCGAAACCTCTGCCATAAACTTCCCTTCATGCTCACTCCGCGCTGGGTGCGTTCCAGGACTGAAGCGATCGGCATAGATGATGTAATTTCCTATCTGGAGCAATCCGTCGAACTGCAAACTGAGGAAAACCTTGTCGTCGATATTGGCTCCGGAAAAATCACCTTTCAGGATATGATCACCCAGGCGGCCGGAGTAATGGGGCTGCGCCGCTATCTGGTAGCGGTTCCGGTCCTCTCCCCGAGAATCTCTTCATACTGGCTTATACTATTCACCTCCGTGCCATACCGGGTCGCGGCCTCGCTCGTGGAAGGCTTGAAGAGCGAAACGGTAAAAGAAAATGACCATGCCAGAATGTTTTTCCCGGAAATCGAGCCGCTGTCCTACACCGAAAGTGTGGCCCAGGCCATGCATGAACTTGAGCAGAACCAGATACTCAGCCGCTGGTGTGACAGCAGCAGTGAAAAGGCCTGCGACATAAAAGACTTCGATGACCCCGCCGGAGCCGTGCTCAGGGACACCCGAATTGTCCCCTACGAGAACCAGGAAAGCCAGAATGCGGTTTATCGATCAGTATGCGCACTGGGAGGCCGCAATGGCTGGTTCAGATACAACTTTCTTTGGCGGCTCCGAGGTGCTCTGGACAAATTATCCGGCGGTTACGGTCTTTCCCGAGGGCGACGGGACACCTCAGAACTCAGGGTTGGCGATGCCCTCGATTTCTGGAAAGTCGTCGATATCAAGCCAGGAAAGCGGCTGCTCCTTTATGCCCAGATGAAGGTTCCGGGCCAGGCCTGGCTTGAGTTCGACGTACAGCCTGAGCAACTGGTACAAACAGCCCATTTCATACCCCATGGTGTGCTCGGCAGACTCTATTGGTACAGCGTCCTGCCTCTGCATTACCTGGTCTTCTCCAATCTTGCCCGCACCGTGGTCAAGGAATCGAGCAATTATCAGAATTGAGCAATTGCTCCCTGTGGTTTTGATGGCAAATGCTATCAATGATCTATCTATTTGCTACCATTGAACAGTGGTAATTTGGTCTTACTGTTCATGTACACGATGCTCAGGCATCCAAGACGCAAAAACAACTAAAGGATCTACGTCATGAAGAGCGGTTATGAACAATTGATATGGGTAAAAGATAAACGGGGAAAAGAGTATGTCTGCAGTTTAAACGATCTGGCAATCAACAAGTCTTTCGAGCAGCTCAGCCAGGAAGAAAAAAAGCGCTGCTCAGATGTAAATCAGATTGTCGGCACCGAAAGGTGGTAATTACAAAGGCTGATATCGGATTGTCACGATTGATCAGATACCTGCCAAACCATGGGATCTAAAATGAAAATTTCCGAATACCTTGAAAATAACAGAGGAGTTGGTATCCTCTCCACAGCCAGTAGCGACGGAGAGGTCAACGCTGCAGTCTACGCCAGACCTCATGTGGTTGCACCGGACAAAGTTGCCTTCATCATGAGAGAACGGCTCAGCAGGGCCAATATCAAGCAGAACAGGCGGGCTCACTATCTCTTTCTGGAAGAAGGAGTGAAGTCCAGGGGTATGAGGTTGCACCTCGACATGATTGAAGAAACCGACGATCCAGAGGAGATCAACAGGCTTTCAAGAAGAGAGCAACCGTCTGACGATGGAGAACGCCGGTACCTGGTCACCTTCAGAGTGCAGAAAGCGCTGTCACTGCTTGGCGGCAGAGAATTATCGATCAACTGATGGTCTAACCGCAGGTAACAATTGCAGTTGGGGTGATCTTGAACTTAAAACAACTTCTCAAACCAGCGCTTCTACTTCTGCCGCTGCTTACAATAGGCTGCGTAGGTACACCCCCAGGGGTGACTCCTGTTCAGCAATTCGATGTCGATCGCTACCTTGGCCGCTGGTATGAGATTGCCAGACTGGATCATTCATTCGAGCGCGGACTCGAGCGAGTAACAGCAGATTACCGTCTTGAGCCGGACGGTTCCATCAGCGTTACCAACCGCGGCTACTCGAAGAAGCTGGAAAAATGGAAGGAGGCTACGGGCAGGGCACTTTTTGTAGAAAATCCTGCGGAGGCTCACCTGAAGGTCTCTTTTTTCGGACCATTTTACAGCTCCTATGTGGTCTTCGAGCTTGACGAAACAAACTATCAGTATGCCTTCGTTTCGGGGCCCAATACCAAGTATCTCTGGCTTCTGGCACGAACTCCGACCGTTGACGAGGCCCTGAAAAACAAATTTACATCCAAGGCGGCAGAGCTCGGTTTTGCTGTTGACACGCTCATCTGGGTCGAGCACCAGCCCTGATCTGCTTTTGACTGTTGTTTATGCGCACTCTACGATTTCAGCCAATTCACCAATAACTCATCATCACAATGGATATCCCATGAAAAGAACATCACCCTTTCTGGCAGTTGTCACAGCTCTTTTGTTAGGTACGCTGCCAATTACAGCTGCAGCCGAGGAAAAGCCGAAGTCACCACCAGGCGGACCACCAAGCCAAGGTGGTTGGTCGACCTTTTCGCGAGGCGGTGCTGTCTACCAGTTCGATAGCGATCTGGACGAGGGTGCAAGTTTTAACACCACAAGGGCCAACTTGGAGGCAGGAACGGGATATCGGTGGAACCGGCAGGACAGTGTCTCACTGGCTTTGAGCTACACTTACAACGGCTATTCTTTTTCAGATGGAGACGAACCGGGTGCCTTTTCGGACAAGCCCTGGGATGATATCCACTCCTTTTCTCTCGGTGCCCCTATCCGATACGGCATCAACAACGAATGGTCCTCGTTTTTTATCCCTTCCGTAAGATCCACCGGGGAGAGCGGTGCCAGCTTCAGCGATACAGTGACGGGAGGCATCCTCGGCGGTTTTGCCTACCGATTCGGAGATACGCTGACCATAGGACCTGGAATTGGTGTGATCTCACAGCTTGAGGATGATCCAACCATTATTCCAATTCTTATCATCAACTGGAAGATCACCGACAAGCTCAGCCTTGAAACAGGACGCGGGCAGGCAGCAACGCTTGGCCCGGGCTTGACGCTCAACTACCGGGCCAACGAGCGCTGGA
>NODE-94-length-30664-cov-5.10075_pt1 | contig 30664 bp, 28 predicted proteins | sample MGYA00139097_ERZ477577 | MGnify/ENA metagenome assembly ERZ477577
TTTTCCTGCTCATTGTAACCAGATCGGCTTGCTTTTCAAGACCGGTAACAGTAAGTAACTTCTGACCATTTCTATGCAGCAGAATAAGTCCAATTACACCACAGCCGGAACCAAGGTCCAGTACAGCCTCATTTTTTTTTGGCGTGATAAAATGACTGACCAGGACGGAGTCAATGGAAAATCGATAGCCGTTTTCATACTGATAACAACGAAGACTCCCATCAAACAGAGAATTCATAGTTACCGTCCTGTGCTCAACTATTTCAGACAAAATTCACTCGATAATTAATATCTTTTCATCTTCCATTAATCTATTGAGGACAAGCCCGGAGATAAGTTCAGGGAAGAAACAGGTGGATTTCGGCGGCATTAACTGGCCCTGCTCAGATACGTTTGTAACCTGTTCCATGTTTGTCCGATTGAGTAGGAAAAATATAGTCACAAATCATTATGAAAAAAAATTTGAGATTATTGAAGGCGATGCAGGTAACATAAACGATATCTTTCAACCTGAATCATTTTCAATGGTGATCTCGAACCCACCATTTTTTGTACAGAATTCCGGTCGATTGAATAAAAACAGAGAGTCGAGTGCGGCACGACACCAAGAGGATGGGACCTTAACTGAGTTTATTCGAGCAGCAGCGTATTGCCTGAAAAATAGAGGCAGATTTGTAACAATCTATCCTGCCGGTTCACTAACAGGGCTCCTTATTGAGTTAAAAACAAAAAAAATTGAACCCAAACGTATACGGTTTGTCTATCCATATCCGGAAAACGAATTCGGAGCAAAACTTGTTCTCGTCGAAGGATTAAAAAATGGTGGAGGGGGTGCTAAGGTAGAGCCGCCGCTCTATGTTCATCAATTTAAGAATGGACCACACACGGAAGAGATTGTGAAAATGTATGGGTCCTAGAAACAATTTACACCTGTTTTTTCATTATTATGCTGGCAAAAGTTTATAGCTCTGCAGTTCTTGGCGTTGAAGGAATTCCTGTTACCGTTGAGGTTGATATTGCCAATGGATTACCCGCCTTCACGACCGTCGGGCTCCCTGACGGCTCGGTTCGTGAAAGTAAAGACAGGGTAAAGGCTGCAATAAAAAACAGCGGTTATCAGTTTCCAGGAAAAAGAGTAACCGTCAATTTAGCCCCGGCTGATCTGCGAAAAGAAGGAACTGCCTTTGATCTGCCGATTGCTCTTGGTTTACTGGTTGCCTCTGACATTATTCCCCAGCAGAGTACAGAAAAATATATGGTAGCTGGTGAACTTTCTCTTGACGGTTCAGTACGTTCAGTACCTGGTATTCTATCAATGGCTCTTGCAGCTGAAGAAATGAGCCTTGAAGGTATTATTGTTCCTGCTTGTGATGCACGGCAGGCATCATTGGCAAGAGCTTTGAAGGTAATCCCTGTTTCCCATTTAACCGAAATTGTTGACAGCCTGAATGGTCTGTCCCGATTAACGGTTTATTCACCAACAGAAAATGGTAAGGAACATTACGATTATCCAATCGGATTCGAGGATGTAAAAGGGCAGCAGGTAGCAAAAAGAGCATTAGAAATAGCCGCAGCCGGTATGCACAATGTTCTGCTGAAAGGTTCCCCCGGAACAGGTAAAACGATGCTTGCCAGAAGCGTTCCATCCATTCTGCCAGACCTTACCTTTCGTGAAAAAGTAGAAACGACCAAAATTTACAGTGTTATTGGAGGTCACAACAGTGAGGGTGCAAAGCTGATAGTCGAGAGACCGTTTCGTTCTCCTCATCACACAATCTCTGATGCAGGGCTGATTGGTGGAGGATCAATTCCACGGCCGGGTGAGGTTACTCTCGCCCATAACGGGGTTCTTTTTCTCGATGAATTACCAGAATTTCGTAAAAACGTTCTTGAAGTTCTCAGACAACCCCTGGAAGATGGTGTGGTAACAATTTCTCGCGCCCAAAAGAGCCTTACATTTCCTGCACAGTTCATGCTGATCGCTGCAATGAATCCATGTCCCTGTGGTTATAACGGTAGTCTGAAAAAAGAATGTCATTGCAATGAACTGCAGATCAGGCGTTATCAGAGCAGGATCTCAGGACCGTTACTTGACCGGATTGATATGCACATTGAGGTGGCAGATATTGAATATCAGGATATACAGGAAAGAAAACAGAGTGAAAAGTCTTCCGATATAAGAAAAAGAGTAAATAGAGCCAGAAGTAAACAGGAGTTGAGGTTCAGTGAGAAACCATCAGTCAGTAACAATGGTCGCATGGATACCAAAGACATTGAACGCTATTGTACCATTTGTCAGAAATCACAGCGATTACTGGAAAAAAGCATACATCGTCTTGGATTATCCGCACGAGCCTACCATCGCATATTAAAATTATCCAGAACGATTGCAGATCTGGACGACAGTGATGATATTGCCTTAGCACATGTAGCAGAAGCGGTGGGCTATCGACGTGGTGATTTTTAAATATGAAAAGTACAGTAAATATATGAGAGCATTTGGCTGAACTATGAGACAATCGTTTATTGTAATATCTATATTCTGCATCTTTCTTTTTGTTATTGGGTACTTTCCGGTAGATTTTTCAAATAAACTCCAGCCAGAATTATTTATCGATTCCGAGGTTCTTGTCGTTAATAAAAATTATAATTTCTTGAAACGAATTAAAAACTTCCAGGAGACACCACTGGCCGACACGCTTCTCAATATAGATTATTCACTCATTTCAACGGTTCTCACAATCCCTGATATTGATCCTGGGGCAATCAATCAATGGAAGAAAGAGTTTGAGTCAATTATCGAGCATCCTCTTATGGCTGAACTATTTGGAAGAGAGTTTACGGTTGCGTTATTTCCCGATGAAAAGGTTATTCATCCTGATGGGCAAATGGATTTCAAAGAAAATCTGCTCGTTATTGCTCGACCCCGACATCATGCTCGTATCATCGAATTATTTTCTGACCTGATAGATCCTGCAGGTTCTGTAACTGAAGCACGGTATGGCGGATATATCATTAAAAGGATACCGGTTGAAAACGATCAGACTGTTGCTGTTAGCAGGGTAAAAGATCTGCTCCTGTTCAGTTTTAATGAACGTATTATCAGAAAAAGCCTTGATGTTTACGATCGGAAGATTTCTCTCATTTCAGAAGTCGAAGATTACAGCAAGACAACGAACACCTTCAAAAATTGTTCTTCTATGACCTATGTCAATGTGAGCAGTGGTATAGACATGTTGACAAAAACTATAGAGAATCGTGAATCTGATCGAATACCACCCGGCTTCCCTCAAGGACTTAATAAATTTAAAGGTTATAAGCATCTGATCTGGGGCACCTGGGACAATAAAGACTTTTTGTCCAACAAGGCGATCATCAGTTTTGACAGTGATGAGATTCTCCCTGAATATCGTCAACTGTTCAAGATTGTTCCGAGTAAATCAGAGGCTTACAAACGGATCAACTCTGATACGATTTGGTATTACTGGACAAATATTCTCAGACCACAAGCATTATTGACATTATATAACCAAGGGCTGCTCGAGAGTAAAGAAGGTGGAAATATCCCATTTGTTCAGGAGATAACGGAGACCACCGGCCTCAGTACTGAGGAGTTGTTCTCTCTTGTCGAGAATGATTTTCTGATCGCTATAAATAGCAGCCCGGAAGATCAATTTATACCGATACCTCACATGCTCTTTGCATTAAAGACGAGCAGCCCTGAGAAACTATTAACTGCCATTGAGAAGATCACGGACTACTACAATATCCCGTTAACCAGACAATCGATTAAAGGGGTTGATCTGTATCTCTGGGGTGGTGTCATTCCGACAGGTGACCTTCAACCAACGTTTTGTATCACAGATGACTATTTCGTTCTGTCAAGCAACCGGCAACAGATTAAAGAATTTATCCTCGCCGGAAAAGGATATCAATCACTGGATTCAAGCCCTGGATTCAGGAAGGTCAATAATGGTTTGACTGGTAAAAACAATTCCATAAACTATATCGACTCCAAGAATCTTTCCGCACTGATCAAGGAAGTAGTAAGCTGGATAGGCACAATGATCGCTATACAGGACAGAGAGGCTGCCCAGAGATCCAAAATTCTCATAGATGAACTAATAACACCTCTCCTCGATGGTCTGGCAATGTACTCCACAATTGGTATGAGAAGTTATACTGAAAAAGACCGTATAATTATTGAATCAAAGGTCTTAAAATATTATGGGACAGAGTAGAAATGGAAAAATTACTGGAGGAACTCAAAGCTGTTATTCCTTTTAAAGCCGAAACTGATATTAGAGACATTGTCCTGATTGTCGGACAGAATCCCCAGATGATGATGTACGGAATTGTTACATCGATTGAAAGAGATCCCAGCAAAAAAGATGAATGGTGGAATATCGGGCTTACTTTTTTAACGGTTCCGCTACAGAAGGTTGTATGGACGCTCCGGACCGAACAGATGACTGGTAAAGAAATATTCACAATGGGCGGAGAAAAACGTTTTTTTATGGCTGTAGCACTTGAGAAAGGTCCGCCAAAGCAATTGCTTTCAGACAAGGACACCAACCGTACCACCAAACGATCGACCCTTAAACGAGTAAAATAAAACAGGCGTCACCATGGGAACTCGCTGGTCAGAGCTTGACGTGATCAAGCAAATTTCAAAATCATCTGGAATGCACTATCCCGGCCTTGTTCTTGGGATAGGTGATGATTGCGCGATCATCGATACCGACCCTGATGAACAGCTGGTAGTGACAACAGATATGTTAGTGGAGGATGCACATTTCAGCTGTTTATGGCATCCCCCGTATGAGCTCGGGAGGAAATCGGTCGCCGTAAACATAAGTGATATAGCTGCCATGGGGGGAAAACCCAGATATATCTTTATTTCTCTATGCTTACCGGAATCCATAGAGAGAGGATGGTTACAGGAGTGGCTCGCTGGCGTTGAGTCGATAGTCCGTGAGTATGACTGTTGCCTGGCAGGCGGCGACACGGTCCGGGGTAAAAACATCACAATAAACGTTACCGTCATTGGCACGGTCAAACGTGAGCAGGCAATCCTCAGGAAATCTGCAGATATTGGTCAGTCAATATTTGTCAGCGGTCAGCTGGGGTCTGCTGCTGCCGGACTGCTCCTTTTTCAGCAGTCGGACAGGAACACATTAATTGATCAGCCATTTACCGAGCCATTTAAAAAACGCCATCTTAATCCTGATCCTGATGTACGCTGTGGGGCTCTTCTGTCTGAAAGTGGTTTGGCAACATCAATGCAGGATATCTCTGATGGTATAGCCACCGATCTCTCACATATCTGTGCAGCAAGCGGTATCTGTGCCGTTATTGAAGAATCCCAGCTACCATTTCATCCAGATCTGCCTCGGGTTGCAGACGCTTTAGGGTGTAGTCTAACAGATCTTCTGGTATCTGGCGGAGAAGACTATCACCTTGTTTTTACTGTCGGAAACAACAAAGACGCTGAACTTTATAAATTGATGAAGGTTCATGGAATTGATGTCTACCAAATCGGCAAGACAGTTGAGGGAGCGGGTGTGTTCCTCCGTCGAGGAGGAGAACTGGAGGAGATCACCTATGGTGGGTTTGAGCATTAAAAAGCGATTGGCCCTTTTTAACCCTCCGCCTCAAGCTTGAGCAGGATTTCTCTTTGAACTGTTTTTAACTGTCGATAGGAGATATGGGCGGCGGTGTCCAGCATACGTTTTGATGCTTTTACCTGATCCGTCTCTTTATATTTGTCTGAGAGATAGATGATTTCCTTGATTCCTGCCTGGATAATCACTTTGGTGCACTCATTACAAGGGAATAAGCCAACATAGATTCTGCAGTTTCTTAGATCTGTCGAGATGGCATTGAGCACCGCGTTTAGTTCAGCATGACAGACATAGGGATATTTTGTAGAAAGATAATCCCCCGTTCGATCCCAAGGCAGCTCATCATCTGAACAGCCTAGTGGAAAACCATTGTAGCCGACACCGACAATTTTATTTTGCTCGTTGGCGACACAGGCGCCAACCTGCGTGTTTGGATCTTTACTCCTCTCAGCTGACAACAGGGCTATCGCCATAAAGTACTCGTCCCAGGAAAGATAATCCAATCGTTTTGAGGTTTTATTTTCCATTATTGTTAGCCGTTTAAATAGGGGATCCAACTATTTATAATTTTATTCAATTCACCGTTCTCAGTTATTGTCTTCATAAAGAAATTTAAACTTTCTTTTAAACGTGCGTCATCTTTGCGAACAGCCCATGCAAGGTATTCTTCGGTTGCCATAACTAAAATAGGAACAAGCTTTTCGGATTGGTTGACGGCGGCATAGTGACAGACCATTGGCGCATCATAGACGAGTACATCAATATTTTTAGTGATAAGTGCGTCAACGCCTTCCTTCGACGTCTTGAAATTTATCTCATTTACCTTGGTGAGTGCTTCAGTGACGAAAAGGTCTCCGGTTGTATCTGAAACAGTGCCAATCCTGTAGTTTTTATTCATCACGTCGGTAATACCGTTTATAAACTTGCGGCGATCTTCCAGTCGAACGAGCATAATCTGCCCAGAACGCAGATAAGGTGTTATGAAATCTACCAGATATTTCCGTTGAGGGGTAATGGTCATACCGGACATAATAATGTCCGTTTTGCCCTGGTTAAGGTGGTCAATTTGCTGAGCCCAGGGGACCTCTACAAAGACAATTTTTTTATTAAGAAAAAGCCCTAGTTTTTGGGCAAGAGCAGCTTCAAGGCCTGTTATTTTACCATTTTGCTTATATATTATCGGGGGCGCGTTGGTCGAGACCCCAATGCGGAGGGTCTCTTTATCTGTTTGAGGAGTGGCAGCATTCATACCATCTGAGACGGTACGGCAGCTCGTGATTGAGAGAGTAAAAAACAGTGAAAAAAGAAAACCGTACCAGAGTTTTGATAAATTCTTACCCATACTATAAATCCCTCTTCTTTTTATGAGATCTTCGTCGTTGACGCCAGGTGTTCTTGCCGGTAACAGTATCAATAAAATTCTTGATCGTCTCGAAATAGAGTGAACCGCCGATGGAGATTATTGAATTGTGATCGGCACCGGGAACGATATGAAACTGTTTTGTTTTTGCGCCGCTTTCAGCCTGCAGCTTTTCCGCCTCTGCAACAGGAATGACTTGGTCTCGTGCTCCGTGAAAGATCAAAGTAGGATTAGTTATCTTTCTAATTTTAGCAAGATTGTTAAAACAATCTTCTTCGGTTATATCGTGGTTCGAGATATCATAACCAAGACGTTTTGCGAGCGGTAAGGTATCTGCAAAAGCACTGTCCAGAATAAGCCCTTTAAAATCGTCCGGGTATCGGCTGACGAGGTCAATTGCACTGGCTGAACCGAGGGATCTGCCCATCGCAAAGAGGGCGCCGGTGTATCCATTTTCCCTCAGGTATTCCTGTAGATACCCTGCTATCCTGATATTGTCATGGAAGAGGGCAGAGACAGACGGTGAACCACTGCTGCTTCCATAACCGCGATAGGTTGCAAAAAAAATATTGATTCCTGCACCGGTATATTCACTTGCAATGGCATCGTAATCAGAGACAATTTCTCCATTGCCATGAAAGTAGAGGATCACAGGGGCGTCCTTGTCACAGGTGTGAAATCTGCACGATAGGGCCGTTCCATTTTCAGAAACATCTATTAAAAAATCCTTACCCAATGGAGGTGAAGCACTACTATCATCCTGTCTTGGAAAGAATATGGTACTCAATATTTCAGGCCTGTCCAGTTTTGAAGGTTGAATATGTTCAGCTTTCATTATTATAAGGAGCTTGGGGTTAGTAAAATAGAGGCTGCAACAACCTTAGATAACGCTTGAAATTATACTAAAGATCTTACCGAGACAGTGCAAGTCAAAACTTGGATGATTTGGTATTGACCCATTGCCAGGATAACCGGGATGAAACGACAAAACCTGTTGCTTCATCAGCATACGGGTTTTGTATATCTGGGATGAGTGAGGGGACTTGAAGCCCCTGGTCTCTGGGCCACAACTAACGAAAAATAACGACTAGCCGACACTACTTGAGTCCTCCTGAGACCAAATATAACGTTTAATAACAAGTGTATAGTTGCTATTGAAGTGTGTCATGTAATTTCAGTTGTTAACAACTGTTTCAAGCAAATCTTACAACTAGTTTGCACTACCTAAAAAGACATAAATGACCACTTTTCTCTGGAGTGAGATACCATACATAGAGTATTGTGTACCCGAATTTTGCCCACACATTATAATCTTTTTTTCAAGGAGCTTTAATTATGCATGAAGTTTGGTGGGGAACATTTCCGCTCAGACGGGGGCAACACCTAAAAAAACAAATTGGCCCGCTCTCTCTTGCATTCAAAGTAGAATTAAACGAGTGCCAGATCTACTACAACTATCTCGCAGACTGGAAGGAGGATAGCGAAGAAGCGTCTATATCCTTGGAACATCTGATCTGTTCTGATAACCTTAAAGAGCGATTTATCATCAGCAATACCGATGAAAAGCTCAGTTTACTCCCAATCTTAGCAGACCGGCCTGTGGTCACCAAACCGGTTACACCTATTTATATTCCCAGTAAACAAAAAATCACGATCTTTGTTTCAACTCCGCTATGGGTTAGGGCGGAATACGGCCCGGATAAAATCCTGTTGAAGGATATAGCGGTTATTCGTCCATCAGACACCTGGTTTGGGCCAAATACGATGGAGGGTGAAGTCTGCTATGCAAGCCAAACCAAAGCACGGTTGGAGGCAAGCAACCTCTCCAGGCGATACCATCGAGCTACAACCCCAATTCATCTATTCAACGATTCAGCCTCACACCTACTTTTGGAAAGAATCAACCTACCAGTCACGCATCTCGAAGTGTATCTTGATGAAAACAATCGATTCTGGACCCAGGCAGTAAAGATGATCAACGATAAAGACAACGAGACGGCTGAAATGCTCATACTGCCAGGTTCGCCATCTGAAGCTTCCAAAGCAACTTTAGTCGGTGTACCTCGGGAGATGGTGGTGGAAAAATCGATTATACGAAAAATCAGTGGTTTTTTTGAATAATTAAATCTTCATTCAATTATAAACGCTATGGAAACCATTTATCAGTTCTTTACCTACCCCAAAACCATCGAATACTTGAAAGCGGTTCTGATAGTCTTGGTTGGTATAATCATCGCCAGACTTATAACCGGCTCGATCGTTAAACTTCTTAAAAAGAGATTAGACTCCCATGAAATTCAGCTTATACGGCGAGGCCTTTTTTATGGAATTATTGCTCTGTTCCTCCTATCAGCCCTTAATCAGATTGGGATAAATTTGGGCGTTGTACTGGGTGCGGCTGGTATTTTGTCTGTAGCAATCGGCTTTGCGTCCCAAACGTCAGCTTCAAATCTTATCAGTGGATTATTTCTTCTGGTTGAACGACCTTTTTCGGTTGGAGATGTTATCAAAGTTGGCTCGACTGCCGGTGAAGTCCTATCCATCGACCTCCTCTCCCTCAAGTTACGGACTTTTGATAACCTATACGTTAGAATTCCCAATGAATCGCTAATCAAGAGTGAAGTGATTACTCTGACAAAATTCCCAATTCGGCGATTTGATATGCAGGTCAGTGTTGCCTACAAGGAGGATTTAAACATAGTTCGGGACGTTTTGTTTGAAGTTGCTCATGACAATCCACTATGCCTGGAAGAACCAAAGCCACTCTTTATTTTTCAAGGATTTGGTGCTTCTTCGCTCGACATCCAGTTCTCTCTTTGGACGAAAAAGGAAAATTTTTTAGAGTTACGAAATACTATTTCTCTAGGCGTCAAAGATGCTTTTGATGATGCTCACATTGAGATTCCGTTTCCACACACCACTCTTTATACAGGTAGTGCCACGGACCCATTTCCCGTATCGATTGTCAACCAAGACAAATGATCAGGGCTGTGAAATAGAATGAGTTAATCTACTTCAACCTAGAAAAAGCCTCGACTTAAGAATAAAGTACACCTTAATACTTGGATGCGAATACATAGGTATTCTAGGATGTGGCTGCAGCCCCTCGGATGGTTCAAGCAAAATCTGTGTATTTGTTGTAATATCAATATTCAACTATAACTCTACGGGAGTATAGGATGAACAAGATTGTTCTACTTACATGTGTCCTTCTCTTAACCGGATGCGGAGTCAAATATCCGGAAACTGCCAACCTCAAACTGATAGTTCCAGGTCAATCTGCAGAAGTTTATACCGATTTGACGGTGTCAATTAATGGACTCGATGCAAGAAAAAATACGGAAGTTATTGTCTATGAGATGAAAGATGAACCAGTCGTAAAGGTTCCAAGCCTAAATTCACCTATTACAATTATTACAGAGGGTATTTTAGGCGGAATGCGTGAACAGGGGCTTCAGATTGAAGTTGACGCCCCAGTGAGTATTGACGCTGAACTCAATCAACTATTGGTGACTGTATCTAAATCTAAAACACTCTACAACTTTCAGGCCGTCTGCCAGATAACGCTGAAGGCAATGAACGATAAAAACTCTTTCACAAAAACATATAATCGTAAGGATGATCGTAAATCAATTTTACGACCGAAGGTTACTGAAATCGAAAATATGTTGAATGACCAGCTCTCCAATATAGTAATACAAATTCTCTCAGATATGGATTTACGGGAACTGATAACTGGAGGATAAATATTTCATAGTCGAAGATTATCGAAGATAAGGAAGAACCGGAAACAATGGATTCATGAATAAATAGCTTATTCTTATATTTACTGGATAATTTCTACTAAGTTCTCGCCCAAACTAATAGCGTTGCACTCACAAAGTTTTCAGCTTGCCAGATACTATGGAGTGAGAACCTACCGACTCTTTTTCTTGCGCTCAGTCCGTGGTAACTAAAGTGCCACTAGAAAAAAAGGACCTATGGGTCAAGCTCATAAGTCCTTGATAGAATGGGGTGAGTGAGGGGACTTGAACCCCCGGCCTTCTGGGCCACAACCAGACGCTCTAACCAACTGAGCTACACCCACCACCCGTGTCTTTGTGGAAGCGCACTATATAATAGTTCGAAACGAGTTTTGCAATACCAAAGTATCATACTTCTTTTTTACAATGCATACAGAGGGATGCCTGGGATTTAATAATTTCCATGCAGAACGGACACTCTTTTTTATAGTTGGCTTTTAAAATCGCTTTTATTGCAATATTGCAATCAGACTCAAGGCTGGTGTCTCTGAACGTATGATTTCTGATTGGATCAATACAGCTAAGGTCATTAAGTTCAACGAGTTTTGAAATCGCTCTTTTACGTCCCCCGATTGCAGCTGCTTCGTCGAGAATAAGTATCATTACAGGTTTGATATCGTTCTCTTCAATACAAATATCAAGTGCTTTTAATGCCTCTTTTTCTTTCTGGTATCGAACATTTTGCTGTTCGACAACAGCTGGGTCAATCACGCTGCCTTTAAAGGCGTCAGAGTTACCAACCATCATGACATTTGATTCATTACTGTTGGGCAGCTGCATGTATCGATATGAGGAATGGTGACCATACTGAGCTTCAATTTGATCCCATCCCCTGAGAAAAAGTGAACAATAGTCATTGAGACAGATATAGAGAACTTCAGAACCCCAGCCAAGTCCATCTCCTATATGGACCGGTGGAGCTTCACAGCATGACAGTTTCTGATTGCAGTGAGGACAGTCAGGGATATTTTCAAAGTAGGGTTTGTAATCAGTAATCATGATACTCCTTGTAGTGATTCAGTAATATAATTTTGACATTGTTAATATGATAATAGAAAAAGAGCTGTCAATGGCACGCGATAAAAGAATCAGTCGACCTTAAAACCGACATCACTCAAGACAGCGTCAACTGCCTGAGCCTGGTTCATTTTTGATTTAAGAAAAGAGTGGGGCATACACGCTCTATTCTCTTCAATGATCGAGCAGAGCGTGTCGATTTTTCGTTTCTCGGCAAGGGAAAATAAGGCTTCCAGGTTTTCAATAAAGCTGGAGACAATTTTTTTGCCTTCGCCGCTTGTGGCCATAATCTCAGCGTAGGTGCGTGGATTCTGGTTGTGAACCCGCGCCATTGACAGAACGCCATAGAGTGATGTCAGGGTAGAATGACTACCGAGATCCTGGTAGTCAATATTGTTCTCTTTAAGGGTTTTTGCAAGAGCAACAGATATTATCGTAGGAAGCTTCTGACAGACCCCCATCAACAGATCATGTTTTCCCGGATCATCAAGATAGATTTCTGCACCATGCTTGTAGAGGAAAGACTCAAACTCACTGCACAGGCTGCCACTTCGTTTCGTTCTAACGATTGCAGCGTTTTTATCCTTCATGGTCACCGTCTGTGGTCCCCAGAGATTGTGGACAAACAAGAGCTCCACTCCTTCAGAGGTTACCTCAAGGGCTGAATTGATTGGCGACTCAGATTCGCCGGCCAGTAATATAAGGGCCTGGCCATCTGACAGAAGGTGGCAATGTTGTTTAATTGTCTCACTCGTGGCGGATATAGGCACACAGATTACCACTACATCAACCTGCGGGATCATCTCTTCAGGTTTTGTTGGTGTAGAACGTCCGGTGATGATGGTTTTATATCCTTCGTTCTCGAGTCTTTCTGCAAACCAGGAACTCATTTTGCCGGAACCGATAAAACCAACATTTTTTATTTTTTTCGCACGCATATCGACCCGTGGAAAAGAGCCGAGTATTTTGATGCAGTTTTTTTCCTGGATTACCTTTGATTCAATAAAGGTAAGCGCATCTGACAGCATTGGGTCATTCCGGTGACCTTCTACCTCCACATAGATCTGTAATTTTTGGGTCTTGATGTCATTTTCAGAACGAAGATCCAGGATATTGATTCCTCGACGCGTAAACTCATTGAGTGTGTCAACAAGCAGTCCTACACGATCAGGGAGTGGTCGTGTGATGATGGAGGTTGCATCATACCCTGTTTGAGGATGAGGGCGATGCCCAATAAGTGCGAAGCGAGTCCGGTTATACGGTGCAAGTTCTCGGTCCAGCAGGGTAAGGTCAAACCGATGAATAATATCCTCTGTGTCTATAACGACAACATTTTCACTCCTGTTTGACAGATACTTATTAATTGTTGAATCAAGATCGACCGCTGATACCAGTGTTGCCTGAGGCATTGACGAGCTGATGTATTCCTCGCATTGCTTAAGAACACTGGACCGGCCAACGATCACCTCTACTTCGTTCAACGGTTGGTCAGCAGAAACAGCGCCAAGTGACAAATGTATCGGCAGTACAATATTGTCGACCCAGTACCCTTTATCGAGTTTTTCCATCAAACGGAAATATTCCTTAACTTCACCTTCACGAGTATTGTATACAGGTATCAACGCATAGTCGGCCCGTTTATTTGTGAAATTAACAATCACTTCAGAAATATGATTGTAAAACTGCAGTTCAGATCCGGGGTCATACTGTAAAGCTGCGTGGTAACTGTCAGACCCTTCTGGGCCAAGGGTAGCAATCGTTGTCATTTAAAAATTGTGGTTATTATGTTTAAAATGCAGTGAAAGTCATCGAACTGGGTATGGTCTCGGCAGAAGGTTCCTGCCGTCATAGGTTCTAACACTTGATTAATCTTATTCTGTAGCCCTCGACAATATACTTTCAGGATTGATCGCGCAACGAATAACTCATCGAGTAAGCTGCTGGGGCAGCTACCATGGTTGAACATTTCGACATACAAGAATATCTCGAAGCATTAAGAGCATCCAAAAAATTTGGTCCGCAGGTGGTCTGCAATAAATCATTTCCTCGTCGTGCACCATTATATTCAAAACCACGGAAATCGCTTCATAGCAAGTTGTCTGAAGGGCTTTCCAGAACCGGCATAGATCAGTTGTACACTCATCAGGCAAAAGCCCTTGATGTGATCAGAGAGGGTAAGGATGTCCTGGTCGCAACCCCGACGGCTTCAGGGAAAAGTCTTATTTACAATATTCCGGTTTTTGAGGAGCATCTCCAGCAACCCGACGCACACTTTCTTTATCTCTTTCCGCTCAAAGCACTTGCCCAGGATCAGCTCCGAGGCCTTAAAGAACTGTATGCAGCGGTTACCGGGGCACGTAAAGGAGAGGATAATTTCAGTTTGATTTATGATGGAGATACGTCTGCATATAAACGGGCAAAAATCAGGAAAAAACATCCTACTGTCTTGATTACAAATCCCGATATGATCCATCTTTCACTGCTCCCTCACCATGATACCTGGTCACATTTTTTTAAAAAACTTACATATATTGTTATTGATGAAGTGCACACCTACCGGGGAGTCTTTGGTGCCCATATTTCATGGGTTATAAAAAGATTAATACGTATAGCCGCCTATTATGGTTCAAACCCTTCTTTTATTATGCTGTCTGCTACCATTGGAAATCCGCAGGAGCTAGGAGAACGCCTGACAGGAAGGAAAACGGTCGTCATTAAGAAAACCGGCGCACCAACAAACAGTAAACATTTTCTATTTATTAATCCGTGGGATAGTGCAATTTATACAGCAAGTCAATTACTTGAAGCTGCAATAAAACGAAAACTACGTACTATCGTCTATACAAAATCCCGAAAAATTACTGAGCTAATTACCATTTGGACTCAACCCAAACTTGGTCCCCTGGGCGCAAAGCTCAGCTCCTATCGCGCCGGTTTTTTACCTGAAGAAAGAAGAGAAATAGAAAATGATCTGTCAACAGGCAAACTCCTGGGCGTTATCTCAACTTCAGCACTGGAACTTGGCATCGACATCGGTGACCTTGATCTCTGTATTCTTGTGGGTTACCCGGGCTCCATTATGGCAACCTGGCAGCGGGGCGGAAGGGTTGGCAGGGGCGGCAGAGATTCGGCGGTAATTATGATTGGTGGAGAAGATGCCCTTGACCAGCATTTCATGAATAATCCAGAAGATTTTTTCTCAAGAGATCCAGAAAATGCAGCCCTGAACCCCTTGAATTCGAGAATCACGCAGCAACATCTTCATTGTGCCGCAGCTGAGATCCCTCTCGCTGCAACCGAGCAGCTTGTTAAGGAATCAGCGCAGATCAGGGAAGAAATTGATCATCTGGCCTCTATCGCCATTCTTTATCAGGAACGCTCAGGAGAATACTGGATAGCGAGCAGAAAGAGGCCGCAACGATTAGTGGATCTCAGGGGTGGAGGAAACCAATTGTCGATTATCCTTGAAGATAGTGGAGAGATTATCGGAGAGATCGACAGCGGCAGAGCCCTGAAAGAGGCGCACCCCGGAGCGGTCTATCTTCATAGAACGAAAACACTTCTGGTAAAATCGCTTGACCTCCATGGCAAGGAGGTCCTTGTAACTGCTTTCAAGGGACACTACCACACCAGACCGATTGTTAAAAAACACACAGAGATTCAAGACAGGATCTTCTCAAAAGGGGTTTCTGGCGTCCGGGTTTCATTTGGAAAACTAAAAGTTACAGAACAGGTGACCGGATACCAAAAAATTAATAATCACACCCAGAAAACAATTTCAAGGGAACAGCTCGACTTACCGGAACAGGTTATCGAGACAGAAGGTATATGGCTTGATTTACAGGAAAAACACAGAGCAGCGATGGTTGACCAAGAGTTGCATTTCATGGGAGCAATTCATGCCATTGAACATACAATGATCGCCATGTTCCCATTGCTGATACTCTGTGACCGCAACGATATAGGCGGTATATCCTGTCCCCTGCATGAACAAACCGGTTGTCCGTCGATTTTTGTATATGATGGGTACACCGGCGGTGCGGGGCTCTCTCTTGAGGCATATGAAATAATAGCAAAGCTGCTCAGACAGGTAGAAAAAACGATTCGTTGCTGTTCCTGTGAGACCGGTTGTCCATCCTGTGTGCATTCTCCCAAATGCGGCTCGGGTAACCGGCCAATTGACAAAGCGGCTGCCCTTAACCTGATTCAAGATATATTGAAGCCAGGGACAGATGATCAGCTCTCAAGCTTTCCTAATCATCAAATTACGTCAAATTCTGGAAAGAAAATGCAACCGGCAGTTTCAGAACCAGAAAGCATCTCCTCTTTACCGACAGGTCTGGACACCTTACCTGGTCGATATGGTGTTTTTGACCTGGAGACCAAGTTCTCTGCTCAAGAGGTAGGGGGATGGAGTCGAGCCGACAGAATGGGTATGTCGGTGGGGGTAATATATGATTCTGAAATCGATGGGTATACAACATACCTCGAAGATGATATCTCCGAAATGATAGAACACCTGCGCAGTCTTGATCTTGTCGTCGGCTTTAATAATAAGCGTTTTGATAACCAGGTTCTCTCAGCTTATACGCAATTTGATCTCTACCAACTTCCCACCGTTGATATACTTGAAGAGGTCTACACAAGATTGAGTTATCGGTTAAGTCTCGACCGGTTGGCAGAACATACCCTGGGCCGTTGTAAGACATCTGACGGTTTACAGGCTTTGAGATGGTTCAAGGAGGGGAAAATTGCAGAGATTGTAGAATATTGCAAAAAAGATGTGGAACTGACAAGAAACCTGTTCCTCCATGAACTGGAGCACGGTTTTCTTCTGTTTAAAAACAAGGCAGGCTCAATCGTTCGCCTGCCTCTGAGGCTAGACAAGGTCGTTCTGGAAAGAACTACCAGATGAGATCAGCGGTTATGGCCAAAGAAGCGGCTTATAGATCCAGCCGATAAGTCCACTGGAGTGTTTTAGTTTTAACCACTTTCCACGACTCTCAAGCTTGGTAAGCACGACACCTCTGTCCACATTTGCAATAATTGAGCTCTTTGTAGTCGGTTCTGATCGCATGTTCACACTTTTTGATCCGCTAACAATAACGGTATTACCGTCCACGACCAGCGACTTGTGGATCCAGCCGTTATCCTTCTCATAATCAGTTACTTTCAACCAATCTCCCTGGGTGGATAAAACCTGCAGAGGATAGCCTGCAAAAAGTTCCATGCTTACCTGGTTATCAGTCCCCGGTCCGGTTCTGACATTAATATTGTCACCCTTGACACTGACATAGGTGGCTGCGCTGGCAGTAGATACTGATAAAAACAGGATTCCGGCTGCGATCATACCCTTCTGAACTTTCGAGCAAAAATGAAAAGCGAACATAATTAAAATTCCCTGATGTTATTAGTTTTATTGTGTCTGTTATAATTGCGTATTTACTATTATCATCATCGACTGATTTCGTCAATTGTCATATCACCCTGCACGAAAGCTCAGTGATGGTTTTGAACTGTCCATGGTGCAATAAGCACCAATTGGCAGGGTAATATTCTGATGCCTATGTCCGGCCGGGAATTTGCCCCAGATTGGTATGTCGGGATTTTCTACAAGTTCACTGACTCGCTGCCAGACAAACTCCTGCTCCCGGTCTCTGCCGTTTGCCTCTGGTGTTTGATCACTGGAAAAATCTCCAAGAATTATACCGTTCACCCCGACGAATTTTCCGCTCAGGTAAAATTGGGTGAGTAGTCGGTCAAGTCGGTAAAGTGGTTCGTTGACATCTTCAAGAAATAAAATTGTATCCTGGGAGCTGCTATCTAGCTTCGTGCCGAGCAGGGTTACCAGGCTACTTAAATTACCACCCATCAATGTGCCGGAAACCACTGGTGCTGAACGGATAATTTCGACCTTTTCAACGAGTTGAGAATGCCAGTTACCCATGAGGCAGTGGTAAAGTCTGTCAATACTGTCTTTATTGCTGGCTGCAAGGGATGATATGACGGGGCCGTGGAGGCAAATCTGGTTGGTATGATGTACAATATGGTTAAGGAGAATCGTTATATCGGAAAATCCAACAAAAATTTTTGGCTGATTCCTGATAATATTCATATCAAGGTGATCAAGGATTCTCAATGAACCGTAGCCACCCCTCAGAGCAATAATTGCTTTGACGTCGGGATGAGACCATGCCGCCATGAACTCCTCTGCTCTTCGTTCGTCATGATCTGAAAGAAATCCTTCCCCAGGCCATTTTAGTTCCTGAGACAATATTTCAAAGCCCATACCTTTGAGAACTGAGCAACCGCTATGGTAGCGTTTTGGGTCATGGACATTGCCCGCAGGAGCGACGACAGCGATTGTGTCGCCAGTTGCTAATGGGGGAGGGATGATCTTCATCGTCAACTGCTCAATTTGTTAAAAATATAGTAAAGGCCATGGAGCGTCAGGTCTGGTTCGACATGTTGAATTGATGGGGCAAACGGTTTCATCAGTATTGCCATGCCACCGGTGGCAATGATCGAAATATCTCCTGAAACAGCCGGTCTCATTTCATCACTGATCTTTGTAATAAGGCCTTCTATCATTGAGCCATATCCATTCATAACACCGCTTTTCATAGCCGATACAGTACAGGTGCCAATAACTTTTTCCGGTGGTGTGCTGATATCGATTTGAGGAAGTTTGGCAGTTTTTTCAAAAAGTGCCTGAAGTGCTATCTTTAAACCGGGCAGAATCAAACCACCGAGATATTCACACGTGCCGGAGATGCAGTCAAAGGTGATTGCCGTGCCGAAATCTATTACAATACTGCTGGTCTTAAAAATATTAAAGGCAGCAATACCATTGACAAGCCGGTCCGCGCCGACCTCAGCCGGATTAGGCAGGCAAATCTTTATTAAGCTTGCGACATTTGTATCATTAACGCGGAAAATATGAGATTTTGTTACCGAAGGAAAGATGGTAGTAAACGATGAAAAATAAGCACCTTCCAGCTGGGGAACCACGCTTGACACAATAATCCCACAAATTTTATGTATATCGATGTCAGAAATCGAAAACAGGTTATGATAGCTGATACCGAGCTCATCGGCGGTCATTTTGCTGTCGGTTTTAATGCGCCATTGTCTTGAAATTGTTCCATTGTCGAAAATACCTGCAACAGTATGGGTATTTCCAATATCGATGACAAAAATCATAAGTTGTTTAGAGCGTTTTGAAATTGTTGGGTGAGCGGCCAGTTTGCAGATAATGTAACATAACAGACTTAAAATAAACTATCTCAAAATGTCATATTGGCTCTTTATCCCTAATCAATTAAATATAATAAAGATTTAATTAAGATGGAGGAAATGTAATGCAACCAATTGTCGTTACAACGTCCTGCGGTAATTTTGAAGAAGCGGAAAAGGTTGCTCAACAATTGTTGAGCGCACGATTGGCAGCCTGTGTTCAGATATCAACAGCTCAATCCATGTACTGGTGGAAAGACAATATTGAGTCTGATAAAGAATATATCCTGAAAATAAAGAGTAGGAGAGCGTTATTTGATAAAGTGGTCTTGAAGATTACGGAAAATCATTCTTACGACGTACCAGAAATCATAGCAACAGATATCGTCGCAGTGGAACAATCATATCGTAATTGGCTTCATTCTGAATTAACCGATCAGTGACAATGGAAAAGCAAAAAGCTGGGTACAGGCGTCGGCGACTCGGAGAATACCGCTGTCATTGCTGTAAATTAGAAAAACCGTTTTGCTGGAATTGTCCATGTGGATTTCAGATCTGCCCGGAATGTTTTGAGGAAAATAAATGGGGAATAAGCAATGGGCCAACCTGGATCTGCCCTGATTGTGAGCGTGTGATGAGAATTTAGACCCCGGTTTGTTCATGCTGATAGCCATCTTTTTTGACAGCTACCCCGCGCTTGTTTTTTACAATTTTTCCTCCTATTGCTTATTACTTTGAAATACAATAATATGCCGCCAAGAAAAATCCTAACAACAACATAATGTGACACATAGGCTTATGAACAGATCTATCGACAACTACGACGAAAGTAAAATTAAAACGCTCAGTTCTCTTGAACATATCAGGAAACGTCCGGGTATGTATATCGGCAGACTTGGAGACGGTTCACATCAGGATGACGGGATTTATATTTTGCTCAAAGAAGTTGTCGATAATGCTGTCGATGAATTTATCATGGGAGCCGGCAAGCGAATCAATATAGAAATTCGAGATGACGGTTACACAACAGTGAGGGATTTTGGCAGAGGTATTCCACTTGGCAAAATTGTAGATTGTGTATCTGTTATCAATACTGGTGCCAAATATAATACCGAGGTTTTTCAATTCTCTGTTGGCTTGAATGGAGTAGGGACGAAAGCCGTTAATGCGCTATCCGAATTTTTTCGGGTTACTGCCTATCGTGATGGTGCATATGCCACCGCTCAATTTAAACAGGGTGTGCTGGTTCATGAAGAAAAGGGCACGAGCGACCAGAAGAATGGTACATTGATTGAGTTCCTGCCCGATCGTTCAATTTTTGAGGACTTTGCTTTTGACCCATCTTATATTGAGAAAAGACTCTGGAGATACGCCTATCTAAATGCAGGCTTAAAGCTTTATCTTGATAAAGAATGTTTCTATTCAACCGGCGGGTTGTTTGATTTGCTCAACAACGAACTTGAAGATGGAAATTTATACGAGCCCATTTACTACAAGGACCAGACACTGGAGTTTGCTTTCTCCCACATCGATTCCTACGGTGATTCCTATTATTCATTTGTAAATGGAACATATACAAGTGAAGGCGGAACACACCTTTCTGCCTTCAGGGAAGGAATTCTCAGAGGTATAAACGAATTTTCAGGAAAAAAATTTATAAACAAGGACGTACGGGATGGTGTTGTTGGTACGCTGGCTGTGAAAATTCAGGAACCCGTTTTTGAATCCCAGACAAAAAATAAGCTTGGCAATACAGAAGTACGTTCCTGGATCGTCAACTGTGTGAAGGATGCGGTATCAAGTGCCCTCTACAAAAATAGTACGGTTGCGGAGCATCTCATTGACAAAATTCTAAGAAATGAAAAAGTAAGAAAAGAGTTGCAGTCTGTGCGGAAAGAGGCACGAGCCAAAGCAAAAAGAGTTGCGATTAAAATTCCGCAATTAAAAGATTGCAAATATCACCCGGTGCGAGGTAAACCCTCAAAACCAGGACGCGAAAATATGATCTTTATCACGGAGGGACAGTCGGCAGCAGGTTCCATCGTCTCCTCCCGCGACCCTATGACCCAGGCCGTTTTCTCACTGAAAGGAAAACCGATGAATGTGCTGGGTCAGAAATTAAATATCCTCTATAAAAATGAGGAGATGTATTCGTTGATGCAAGCCTTGAATATAGAAGAATCGATTTCAGATCTCAGGTTTGACAAGGTTATCCTGGCAACAGATGCCGATGTTGACGGACTGCATATCAGAAATTTACTTCTTACTTTTTTTCTCCATTACTTTGAACCCCTCGTCAAACTTGGACATGTATACATTCTCGAAACCCCAATTTTCAGGGTTCGAAACAAGGCAGAAACGATCTATTGTTATTCTGAGCGGGAAAAGCAGTCCGCTCTTAAAAGGATTGAAGGAACAGGAAAGAAGAAGAAAGCTTCAGAAACGACTCGGTTCAAGGGACTCGGGGAGATCAGCCCAAAAGAATTCAAACAGTTTATCGGTGACAATATTCGCCTAAAAAATGTTACCATCGATAAGGTAAGCGAGGTAACAAAGGTGTTGTCATTTTATATGGGAAAAAACACACCGGATCGGAAGCAGTATATCATGGAACACCTCATGTAGTTCTGCCAACAATTTAATCTCTTTATATTAACTAATTAACACTTTTTATTCATGACTTCCCAGATAGGCAAATTACACAGGTTATTCGACAGCAACTTTCTTGAATACACATCCTATGTCATTAAGGAACGGGCGATCCCTTCAATTGAAGATGGATTAAAACCTGTTCAGCGACGTATATTACAGACCCTTTTCAATGTAGATGACGGACGGTTTCATAAAGTGGCTAATGTCGTTGGGGAGACCATGAAACTCCATCCTCATGGTGACCAGTCAATTTTTGCCGCCCTCGTCAATCTTTCCAACAAGGGATTCTTGATGGAACAGCAGGGCAACTTTGGTAATATTCACACCGGAGACCAGGCATCAGCTGCCCGCTATATCGAGTGCAGGCTCAGTCCTCTCGCCCGTGAAGTAATGTTCAACAAGGATCTTACTGAATTTATCGATTCTTACGACGGCCGGATGACAGAGCCGGTAACATTACCAGCGAAAATTCCCATATTATTGCTGCAGGGAGCTGACGGCATTGCCGTTGGTATGGCAACTCGAATTTTACCCCACAATTTTCGTGAACTTCTCGAGGCCCAGATAGAGATATTAAAGGGAAATGAATTCACTCTTTACCCTGATTTTCAGCAACAAGGTGTTCTTGACGTTACAGACTATGATCATGGAAACGGTAGGGTACGGTGCCGGGCAAGAATAGAAGAAACGAACGAGAAGACAGTTACGATTACCCAGATTCCCTACGGGACAACAACAACCTCTCTGATCGACTCCATCGAGAAGGCCACCAAATCTGGAAAAATCAAGGTTTTGTCTATTAGCGACTTCACCGCTGAAAATGTTGAAATTGAGATTAAATTACCCCGGGGTATCTATGCAAAAGATACCATTAAAGCTCTTTATGCTTTCTCTGATTGTGAAGTTTCTCTCAATACCAACCTCACACTGATCAAGAATAACCTTCCGGAAACCAGTACAGTAGAAGAAGTTCTCACATTCAATACCGAAAAGCTGGTTCAGGATCTTAAAAAAGAACTCGAGATTGATCTCGACCGGCAAAAAGAAAAACTACATGCCCGGTTACTCGAGCAGATTTTCATTGAGGAACGCCTCTATAAGAATATTGAGGAAAAGAGAAGTTACCAGGAGGTTATTAAGACGATTGATGAGTCTCTTAAGCCATTCAGGTCTGAGCTTTTGAGGGATATTACCATTGAAGACATTGAGCGCCTGCTCGAAATAAGGATAAAGAGAATTTCCCGATATGATATCGAGAAACAGGCAAAAGATATTAAAGCGATCAGAAAGACTATCAAGGAGATCGAAAAACACCTGAAAGACGTGGTGGGCTACACCATCAATTACATTGAAAAAATCCTTGAAAAATATGCTGATCGTTTTCCACGTAGAACAGAAATAACAACTTTTTCCGAAGTCGTTGCCAGAAAAGTCGCCTTATCCAACCTGACCCTCGGTTATAATCGGTCAACCGGCTTTCTTGGTCATCTGATTAAAGCTGAGGATGAAGATAAGGATATATCCATTCAATGTTCCGAGTATGACAGGATTCTTCTTATTCTCAGTACGGGGGTGTACAAGGTCATACCGGTTACTGACAAATTATTTGTTGGAAGTGATCTTGAGTATGCCGCTGTGCTGAAAAGAGACCAGATCTTTAACGTGGTGTATCGTGATGGAAAGGAAAATCAAGGCTATGTAAAACGATTTAAAACGCCAAAATTTATCCTTGAAAAGGAGTATCGTCTTTTTCCAGAAAATAAGCGATCAAGAATTCTTCTCCTGTTGCTGGGTGAAGATAAGCATGCTCGGGTGAGTTTTGTTCCATCACAGCGAGCCAGGAGCAATGTTCTTGAAATTGACTTTGCAAAATATCTTATTAAGAATGCGGGTGCAAAGGGTAAACGGGTTTCAACACGTGTGGTGAGAAGGGTGGTGGAATCAACTGATCGAGTATTGAAAGAACGTGTTAATCTCTCTTTGCCCGGAATGGAAGTAACAGACGATACGAGTGACCAGAGCGAAAATCTCCCGGATCCTACATCGGAAGAATAAAGAGACATTATGGTTTTTCAAAACACCACCATGTCTACCTACCGGATGACCGTTTCTTATGATGGCCGGGCTTATCTGGGGTGGCAGCGCCATGGTAACAAGCCGACCGTTCAATATGCACTCGAGCAGGCGGTTGAGAAAGTATTTGACGTCCGCGTAGCAGTAAGGGGCGCTGGACGTACCGATAGAGGTGCTCACGCCAATGGCCAGGTAATCAGTGTTGAACTTCCTGCTGGGATTCATGATCAGGATATAAAAGACCAGTTAAACAATATTCTGCCAGAAGATATTCGAGTGGTCGAAGCAAGCAGCGCACCGCCTGGTTTCCATGCCTGTGACAGCGCAGTAGCCAAACGGTATCGCTATGTTATCTGGAATCATGGTAATCTACCGGCAGAACGCGATGGCAGGGTCTGGCATGTGAAAAGTCCCCTAGACGTCGAGGCAATGGTTGAGGCCTGTTCTGTTTTTGTTGGTGAACTTGATTTTGCTTCATTTGCAACACGTTCTAATTTTAAACAAAAGTCGACCATTCGCACCGTCACCATGGTTGTCGTGAACCATGAATTTCCAGTTATTACCATTGATATCTGTGCAGATGGGTTCCTTTACAAAATGGTACGCAACATTGTGCGTGCTCTCGTCAAAGTTGGAGAAGGGCGTTACGACCGGGACGATCTTTATCATATTCTGGATGTAAAAGATCGTAAGGCTGCTCCAGGCACTGCTCCGGCTTCAGGCCTCTATCTTGAACGAGTGTTTTACTCACAAGATGAACTCAACGATGATACCAGGGAACAAGCTGCTCAATGAGCCAATTCGAACACCAGCGTCACAAGCCAGGGTCCAACCTGAACCGTCCGCGAGAGTTGATTGTTGCATGTGCCCCCATGCGCAGCAATGTTAACATTTCAAGTATTGCACGCACCTCAAGTGCCAGCGCCATAGAGCGTCTTATCTTAACCGGCAATGCAAGTTTGATTTCAAAGATCGCTCGCGATGGAATCTCTGAGTTGCAGATTTCGATTCACCGAACATTAAAGCCGGTTCTCCTGAGGTTAAGAAACGATGGCTATCGTCTTGTTGGGCTGGAGCAGACCACAAATTCTGAAAATATACACCGCTACAGATTTCTGCGACGTACTGCTCTTGTCGTCGGTAACGAACGTACAGGATTAACCCCGGATATTCTCGAGATCTTGGATGATGTCGTCGAGATCCCGGTATACGGCCTCCCTCACAGCTTTAACGCCGCGATTGCCACCAGCATGACACTCTATGAATATTGCAGACAGTTTCCTCAGGGATAACAACTGTCGGGTGTTGGTTCATAAAACTGAAACGGATCAGCGTACGGTATAACCTCTTCCTTCAAGACAGGCACTTTGAGCCTTGTTATATTGTTCCGTCTCTGCTTTTCTTTTTGTGAGGTATTGCTGGTACTCATCGTCACGCTGTTTCTGCGACTTATTTTCCTTGATTCCTAAAGCTGCACCTCCGGCAGCGGCCCCGATGGCTGCCCCCTTGCCGGCGCTTCCTGCAATTGCTCCAATACCAGTTCCGATCAGCGCGCCACCAGCCGCACCTTTAACCGTCTGTCCCCCAACAGATGACTTCATCTGTACCTGGGGAAGTGTTTTTTGACTCGGATCAAAACCAGTCTGTTCCATGGCCCACTGTCGGCAGTATCTTTCATCCATATTTTGTTGTTCTGAGGTCTGCCCTTTTGCAGGGTAAATGGTGAGGCCGGACTCAGTAGCATTTATTGTCGTAAGCGCAAAAAATAAGAGGGTGAGGGTAGTACAGAACAGAATAATAATTGATCGAATGCTCATGTTTTTCATATGAAATCTCCGGGTTTTAGTCTGACGCCATTTTTGAGACAGATAGAGGCAGGAGTGGGGTGGAGCAAGCCTCCTCACCGATGCCCTTAATCCAAGAAACCGCTCATTAAATTCACAGCATTGGGCTAAGCAAAAATACGCAATCAATCATAAGGTGTAAAAGGTTCTTGTGCAATCAGGATTTTAAGAGGCAAGAATTCTGTTTTCTCTTGGGGTGTTTCGGCATTATTGAATATCTGAAACGTTCAAACAACGATATATCTTCCTAAGATGAGCATTGGGTCTGGCTTTTTAGATTCAATGCCGTTATTTTTTCTTAAAGTTTCATCGAAGTTTGGATAAATAAAAAGCTGACACATGAAGGAACACCATTTAACGGTTCATATACAAAGCGGAGAGACAGAAATGACCGAATCCATCAAAATGCTGAATGAAACGTCTCATTTGCTTCTGCACAGGACTGGCAGAAAAGAGATTAAGAAGGGCATCAGCGTCATTGTCAGGGGAGAAGGAGTGCGTGTCTTTGACCAGGACGGGAACAGTTATATCGATCTCGAGGCAGGTGGGACACGTCCGGTTCATGTTGGTTATGGTCGTAAGGAGCTCGCCCAGGCGGGCTACGACCAAATGTGTCAAATGTCATATTTCACTCCAATGGGGTTTGCCAATGAACCGGCAATGAAACTGGCTGACAAGTTGGCTGAAATCACACCTGCGGGAATCGAACAGTTTATTTTCGAGTGTGATGGCTCTGAAGCAGTTGAGACTGCCATGAAACTCGCTAAACATTACCATTACTATCGTGGCGATCAGGGACGATTTAAGGTTATCTCTCGGCGCGGCGCTTATCATGGAGTAAATGGCCTCGGGGTAAGGGCGCTGGGAATTGTTATGCCGATGCGTCAGTTGATGGAACCACTTGCCCCTGGCGCAGCCTTTATCGAATCGCCATATTGTTATCGATGCCCGCACAAACTGAGGTATCCGGACTGTGATATGACCTGTGCCAGAGAACTTGTACGCATCATCGAATTCGAAGGACCGGATCAGATATCGATGTTTATCGGGGAACCCATTCAGCAGGGGTTTGGGGCTTATAAGCCGCCCCCCGAATATTGGCCTATCATTCGTGAAATCTGCGACCAATATGGTATTTTACTTGTCATAGATGAAGTAATCTGTGGTTTCGGCCGAACCGGGCGGATGTTTGCAACCGAACATTTTGACGTTCAACCGGACATCATTACCATGGCCAAGGGCTTGACCAGCGGTTATGTGCCCCTGGGAGCAGTTGGCTGTTCGACCACGGTCACAGAACCTGTTGAATTATTAAACCACCTTCACACCTATGGCAACCACCCCGTATCCTGTGCGGTAGGCATTAGAAACCTTGAAATTCTGGAACACGAGAATCTGGTCGAAAACAGCGACAAAATGGGTCGTTACTTCCTTGACGCTCTGAAAACACTTGAACACCACCCATGCGTGGGCGAAGTACGGGGGACCGGTCTCTGGTTGGCCATCGACTTTACCGCTGACAAAAAAACTCGATCGCCGCTTCCATTTGAAAACCTCATGAGCATTATCGCTCGTGCCAAACAAAAAGGTATCCTCGTCAAGACCATGGGTATGGCCCTGGAGTTTGCTCCGCCGTTAATTATCAACAAGGAAGAGATTGACGAGGCTATACCAGTTCTGGACGCGTGTATAACCGAGGAGGAAAAGGCCATGGGGCTTTCCTCGTAGACCGTTAAGGTAAGCGGCTTTTTCTCTGATACTTCTGGATCAGGCGCGGTTTTTATGTTGAGATCAATATTGGAACTGGCAGGGATAATTGTTTTACTTGTGCGTAGGTTTTGATTTCAATCTCATGTTCCCAAACCAGCCCTACATTATTTTTTCAATTCCCGTTTAGGTAATCAAGACAAACAGCAGACGGGTGAGAACCACGAGATGCAAACTCCTCTTTTCGCAAGCGTTGATGGTAAACGCTTGTCGGTCTTTTTACGCAATCTGAGATCATATCATGAGGCGGTAGCCCCCTTCACGTGTTTCAACTCACCGCCCATGGTACCACTTACAGGTTTACGCTCTTCGCTAAAATCAAAGCCGTTCCAGATGCCGATGGAACGGAGTATCGAATCCTGTGGATGGTATTTTCGGAAAACCTTAAAATAATAGGCTGCCTCTTTGGAGTTGAGGATTGCATCAGGATGGTCGTGACGAAGACGATCCCATTCTTCCTGGTCGATGGATTTCTCAGCAAGTTTTTCCCCTAGTGATTCACACCCGGCGCCCTGGGTATACTGCACCTTGTAACGCCAGAGAATATCTTGCGGCAGGAGCCCGCTATTGGTAAAGGCCTCACGGAAAATCCATTTTTCTATCTTCGATCCATCGGCCTGCTCTTTGATTTTGAGCTCTGCCGGTATCTTCATTGCCAAGGCAAGCATTTCCTTATCGAGAAAGGGAACACGTAATTCAAGATTGAAATACATGCCCATGCGATCAGCCCGCTGGAGATTGATGTTGTGAAGATCAGTTGTAATTCTTCTGCACTCCTCGTTGACTTTGGTAACAGGAAAATTCTTCATGTAGTGATATCCGGCAAAAAGCTCATCCGCTCCCTCTCCGGTTAATACTACGGTTACGTATTCATGGGCCAGTTTGCAGGTGAAATAGCAAGGTACGGCACACCGCACCAGGGAAGGATCATAACTCTCCAGTTTAAAGATCACTCTGTTGAGCGCTTCATAATACTCATCTTCACTGAAGGCCAGCTCATGATGCGTTGAACCTATATGTTTGGCTGCCAGCCGTGAAGCTTGGAAATCGTCGGACTCATGGCCCTTTTCGTCACGCATGCCCACAACGAAGGTATGGAGATGAGGTATCTTCTGGGCAGCAAGGGCGGCGATAATTGATGAGTCGAGTCCACCGCTGCAAAAGGAGCCGACCGGTACCTCAGGATCGGCAAGCAGTCTTTTGTGAACTGAACGGATAAAGGTCTCCCGGATAGTTGTTGTGATTTCCTCTACATTCGTAAAGGGATTTGGATCAACTTCCGGCAATTCATAATAGGCAACAAAGCCCTCTTCGGGGGTGTAGTAGTGGCCCGAAGGGAATTCATGTACCTCATCAACCTCGGCGAGGCTCATGGCACCAAGCTCCGAGGTAAAATAGATACTCCCGTTAATATATCCGTAATAAAGAGGTTTTATTCCAACTGGATCACGGGCAAGCATGAAGGTTTTCCTGGTTTCATCGAAAAGAGCAAAGGCAAACATTCCATCCAGCTCCTTAACCCCTTCAGGACCATACTTGTCATAAAGAGCCAGGATAACCTCAGAATCAGAGTAGGTTTGAAAATCATAGGTGTCACTCAAACGCCGCCGAATGTCTTTGAAATTATAGATTTCACCATTTGCAATAAGACCGAGTGATTTATCTCTTTTCAGAATTGGTTGATGCCCATGAGCAACATCAACAATGGAGAGCCGCGTATGCCCCCACACCATGTTCTCACTGACATGAATTCCTCGATCATTAGGGCCGCGGTGGCCAAGTGCATCCAGCATCCGGTTCACGGTTTGGCTGTCTTGGCTGCCGTAACAGCCGGCTATTCCACACATACAATCAATCCTTATTCGTTTTTACCTGCATGATCGTCTCGTTTCATACAGTGCATTTTCATTATTATTTTTAATTTCGAGGACGCCGACAAAGCCTTACTGACCAGGTAGCTTTAGATTTTGGCCAACTTTTAAATTGAATCGTTTAGCTTTAGATACCTGTAGTAAGTAAACCGACTGATTCTTAGAGCAAGGCAAACGTCTTTGATCTCTTATGCTTACCATACATTTCCGACAATTGTTCCCATTAAAAACCTTCTTGACCCCTAAATTTATTTTTTTGATAATTCCAGCATTAATTTTAGGATGTGTGCGTTGGTACTATAAATATGGAACTAGTTATCGTGATTTAGGGGAAATGACCGCAGAGCGAGGCGTTGATGTGGATCATACAACCCTTTTTCCACTGAGTTAGCAGTACGCACCCGAAATAAAAAAACGATTACACTGGTATTGTAAGGTGACCATAAGCCATTTTTTGCGAGAGCTGGCAGGTCCATGAAACTTATGTTACGGTAAAAGGGATGTGAAATTATTTGTGTCGGATGAGCACCAAGAGTAAGAAAACATTGGATTTTTACTTGTCAGCCATTCGAAATGGTACATCAGCCAAACAATTTTAGGTAAAATATTGCGTAGAATGCAGGAATATGAAAAACCATGTCTACGTGGTCAACTTAAGTGGAAAATATATAGTAACTACAGGTGATTGATGGAAGATATTATCAGATATGTAGGAACCAATTACCCAACGATTTTACAGCTGACAGTCCAGCATCTATACCTGGTGAGCATTTCCGTTGGGGTGGCGATTCTGACCGGAGTCCCCATTGGGATTTTGATCACCAAAGACAAGAAGCTTGCAGATGGCGTGCTCTATGTTGCCTCCGTGATTATCACCATTCCCTCTGTGGCCCTCTTTGGTCTGATGATTCCTCTATTATCCCTCGTCAATCGCGGTATTGGATTCTGGCCCGCCGCAATCGCCATATTTCTTTATTCACAATTACCGATCATACGTAACACCTATACTGCCATTAACAACCTTGACCCCGCGCTTCGAGAGGCTGCTAAAGGCATGGGGATGAGTGATTGGCAGAGGCTCGCTAAAGTCGAAATTCCCCTGGCTATTCCCGTGATCATGGCTGGCGTGCGCATGGCCGTTGTTATGAACATAGCCGTTGCCACTATCGCAGTGTATATCGGGGCTGGGGGCTTAGGTACTATTATCAATGAAGGTATTACCGGAACGAATAGCACCAAATTGATCGTAGGTGCTATTGCCGTTTCGCTGTTGGCGGTCACCGCCGATTACATATTCCTCTTTTTACAAAAACTACTAACCCCAAAAGGCCTGAGTGAGAGTACCTAATGATTAGACTTGAAAATCTAACCAAACATTTTGAAGTTCCGGGCAAAGCACCGGTGATTGCAGCCAGTA
>NODE-95-length-30511-cov-17.58_pt1 | contig 30511 bp, 25 predicted proteins | sample MGYA00139097_ERZ477577 | MGnify/ENA metagenome assembly ERZ477577
TCAACACCAACGAATCCAGACAACTGGTTGTTCAATTTCTAGAGGAGTCCTTCAACAACCTTACCGCTGAAGGCAATATCGAAGCCGGTAAGGTTCTCGAACAAGCAATCGGAGGGGAACTTGTTAGTCTGTACAAAGAAAAAATTAAATGCGGCGTTACCGCTGCAATCCATTCAGCAGAAACTCAGCGAATCATTGACCAGATGATCGATGACCTGGTTGGGCGTCTGGTGGAGAAACCGATAGGTCGCCTCGATCACCTCATACCCCATGGGGTCACCGAAGGACTATGCCGCTCTCTCAAGGAAATGACGACGCGATTGCTGATCTCAGAAGTTCCAGGTGTGGTTAAATCGATCAATTTCAACAAAATAGTAACTGATCGAATCGATAGTTTTGATTTACTGCGTCTGGAGCAGCTTCTACTGTCGATCATGGCAGAGCAATTCAAATACATAAACCTGTTTGGAGCGCTACTCGGATTTCTGATAGGATGTGCCAACCTGCTTTTCATCGTTGGCGGGAACCTGTAACGGGCGAATCAGATCGAATTTGTAAGTGTGCCGGCCAACTGGCCGCAGGCAGCACCGATATCGCTGCCTCTGCTGCTTCTGATAAACACCGAATAATGAGCTTTTCTCAGAATATCCTGAAAGGCCAGAATACGGTCGTTAGATGAGGGGCGGTAAGCAATGCCTTGGCATTCGTTGTAGGCAAGAAGATTGATCTTGCAGGGGATCGGCCGGAGTATCGAAGCCAGTCGTCGTGCTTCTTCGTCCGAATCGTTGATCCCGTCGAGCATGATGTACTCGATCATAATCCGCTTTCTCTTCTGGATCGGATAGTCTCTGCAGGCCTGCAGAAGCTGCTCAATCGGATAACGCCTGTTTACCGGCATCAGCGCATCTCTAGTTTCGTTGTCAACGGCATGAAGAGAAACGGCAAGATTTACGCTGGTGAGTTCACCGAGCGCATGCATCTTGGGGACTATACCGCAGGTGGACACCGTGATCCTCCTGTTGGCCATATCCAAGCCTTTCTGGTCGGTTAGGATGGCTATGGTGGTGAGCAGATTGTCCATATTGTTGAGCGGCTCTCCCATGCCCATAAAAACCAGATTCGAGATCGTCTGTTTGCTGTTCTCGGGGTTTTGACCAGTGCTGGTCAGGTAATCCCGCACACCGCACACCTGGTTGACCATTTCTGCCGGACTCAAATTGCGTTTGAAGCCGATTGTTCCGGTCTGACAGAAGCGGCATTCCATGGCACAACCTACTTGCGATGAAATACAGAGGGTATTGCGGTCAGGCTCGGGAATATTTACCGATTCAATTACCTGGCCGTCCTCGAGTTGGAAACCAAATTTTATTGAACCATCTTCGGAAATCTCGGTGACAGGCTCTTTGAAGCAGGAGATCCTCGCATGATCTGGCAGAAGGGCGCGAAATGTTTTGGCCAGATCGGTCATCTGTGAAAAATTTTCGATACCGGGCCGATACAGCCAGGCCATTATCTGTCGGCCCCTGAAAGGTGGTTGTCCAAGTGTTTCGGCAAACGATTCCAAGCCCTCACGGTCAAGGTTTTTACAGTCGATTATGTTCTGAGTCATCTACAGAGCTCGGAGGTGTGAAGGGACAAAGGTTGAAGGGTCGGAAAGTGCTTGATCTATACTCAGAATAAATTTTTCTTTATCCTTCTGCAGCCGCCCGCTTAGGCGCAGGAAGTTGGAAGCATGATTTGCCATGAACTGCACTCGATCCAGGGTCAGTCCACTGATCATCTCCTTTAGTTCCCGTACCGTATCCTCGGCAGACATTTCAATAAATTCGTTCCTGCTGTGAGCTCTACCCAACTCGGTGTTTTCTAGAATCATCAAACTCAAAGCGGCAATCTGATTGGGTCGTATCCTGTTCAAAAGCTTTGCCGTTTCCCGAGCATGCTGCAGGCTGTGCTCGGGCCCGCCAATGCCCAGCAACACAGTTGTTGACAGAAAAATGCCAGCCTTAACTATTCGATTTCCGGCCTCAGCGAGGGTGTCGGCTGTTTCTCCTTTTTTCATCCAGCCAAGAAGGTAATCATCGCCGCTCTCTATTCCCATATAAACCCGATCCAGACCATGTGATTTCAGCGCCTCGAGATCACCGTCGCTTTTAGAGCGTATAGCCCTGCCGTTGGCATAGAGTGATATTCGATTAATCCAGGGCAGTGTTGATCTGATTTTTGCAAACAGTTCCAGGAGCTTCTTCTGCGGCAGTATCAGAGCATCTCCAGCCCCGATGAAAACCCGTCTCTGGTGCTCACAGAACTGACGGGCAAAAGCCAGCTGTCGGTCAATCTCATGGTCATCGTGCAGTCCGAAACGGACTCCTTTGTATACTCCGCAGAAACTACAGCGATTGTGTGAGCAGCCGCGGGTAGCCTGGATGATTATGGAGTAGGCCTCGCTCGGAGGCCTTATAACGATATCCCCGGGCACGGTTTCAGGCAGGATTGTCGGTGGCGAAACGCTCCATAAAGGCAGCCAGTTTGTCAACCCCCTCCAAAGAGAAGGCGTTATAGATTGAAGCCCGACAGCCGCCGATCGAGCGATGCCCTTTGAGTCCTTTTAATCCTTGAGTTGCGGCCTCCGAGATGAATTTGGTCTCCAAATCGGGAGTGGGCAGATTGAAGGCGACATTCATCTGTGAACGTGAATTCCGATCGGCATGCCCACGATAATAATCTCCCTGGTCGATGATCTGATAGAGAGTGTCAGCCTTTTTCAGATTAATCTTCTGGATTTCTTCGACTCCACCGAGCCCCTTGAGCCACTGCAGTACACGATAGACGACATAAATGGCAATACAGGGAGGTGTGTTGAACATGGATCCCTTTTCAGCATGGGTGCGGTACTTGAGCATAGTCGGGATGTTGTCAGCGCTGCGGGAGAGAAGATCTTCTCTGATGACGACCACGGTAACTCCGGCCGGTCCGAGGTTTTTCTGGGCTCCAGCGAAAATCAAACCAAACCGGGAAACGTCCACCGGCCGTGAAAGTATATCGGATGACATGTCGCAGACCAGCATCTTGTCTGTATCTGGAAAAGTTTTAAACTGGGTGCCGAAAATGGTGTTGTTCGAAACCAGATAGAGGTACTCGCTGTTTTCGGCAACCTGGTATTCCTGCTGATCTGGCACCCGGTAATAGTTTTGTTCTTCACTGGAAAAGGGTACCTCGATATCACCAAACAAGCGGGCCTCGGCGATTGCCTTCTTGGCCCAGGTACCGGTATTCAGATAGCTGGCCTTTCTTCCTTCGCCAAGCAGATTCATCGGCACCATGAAAAATTGTGAAGATGCTCCCCCTTGCAGGAACAGGACTTTATAGTTATCGGGTATCTGCATGAGTTCACGCAACAAATTTTCGGTCTCATCGATTACCTTCTGAAACTCCGGGGAACGATGGCTCATTTCCATCAAACCTATACCGGATCCATTGAAATCAACGATATCTTCTGCTGTTCTGGTTAACACCTCAAAGGGCAGAGTCGCTGGCCCTGCGCTGAAGTTACATACCCTCTGCTTCATCTGTCTACTCCCTGGTCCAGATTCGCTAGCCTGTCGCAAATATTTTGTTATAGATTCAAATAGTTACTGGTGGTTCTGTTGTCTGATCGCTTCATATAAAACAATCCCTGCGGTCATTGCAAGGTTGAGGCTTCTGACATTGTTGTTTTCCATCGGCAGGGTGAAACACAACTCATGATATAAATTCCGCACCTCCTCTGAAAGTCCACGGGTTTCCTTCCCGAAAATGAGGAAGTCGCCGGGGTGGTAGACAGCTTCGGTGTAGTTTCTTGTCGTTTTAGTGGTGAAAAATTTTAGTGCATTCTCATTAACTCGCGTCAATAATTGTTCGAGATTTTGCCAATGAATCACCTCGACATGGTGCCAATAATCAAGTCCCGCTCTTTTTAAATGCTTGTCCTCTGTAGAGAAACCAAGTGGATGCACGAGGTGCAGGGTGCTATTGGTAGCCCCGCAAAGTCGTGCGATAGATCCGGTGTTTGGCGGGATCTGCGGTTCAACAAGTACAATATTAAATCTTTTCATGGGTGCTGGGATACCGACAATAACCATACTTTGGCATGGCTTTATACCTCTTGAGCCGAAAGTCTACAATAGTAATTGATAACGTGATTGGCAGCCAACATATCTTGTTGTATGTTTGTAACATCTTAGCAATATGGTGGAGTGTAAGGATATCTTCAGGCAACGTCTGCTATGAGCTCACTCAACGATTACAGAATCGAACTACTTCTGCTTATTCCTGGAATCTGGATGCTGATTCAGCTGTTTCCCGTATCAAATGGAGACATTTTAAACAGGGGAATAGAGACCGGTGCTCACTGGGATATAAGCAAGGTAAAGGTTTTACCGGCCTATCAATCGGATAACGCCTGTTTACCGGCATCAGCGCATCTCTAGTTTCGTTGTCAACGGCATGAAGAGAAACGGCAAGATTTACGCTGGTGAGTTCACCGAGCGCATGCATCTTGGGGACTATACCGCAGGTGGACACCGTGATCCTCCTGTTGGCCATATCCAAGCCTTTCTGGTCGGTTAGGATGGCTATGGTGGTGAGCAGATTGTCCATATTGTTGAGCGGCTCTCCCATGCCCATAAAAACCAGATTCGAGATCGTCTGTTTGCTGTTCTCGGGGTTTTGACCAGTGCTGGTCAGGTAATCCCGCACACCGCACACCTGGTTGACCATTTCTGCCGGACTCAAATTGCGTTTGAAGCCGATTGTTCCGGTCTGACAGAAGCGGCATTCCATGGCACAACCTACTTGCGATGAAATACAGAGGGTATTGCGGTCAGGCTCGGGAATATTTACCGATTCAATTACCTGGCCGTCCTCGAGTTGGAAACCAAATTTTATTGAACCATCTTCGGAAATCTCGGTGACAGGCTCTTTGAAGCAGGAGATCCTCGCATGATCTGGCAGAAGGGCGCGAAATGTTTTGGCCAGATCGGTCATCTGTGAAAAATTTTCGATACCGGGCCGATACAGCCAGGCCATTATCTGTCGGCCCCTGAAAGGTGGTTGTCCAAGTGTTTCGGCAAACGATTCCAAGCCCTCACGGTCAAGGTTTTTACAGTCGATTATGTTCTGAGTCATCTACAGAGCTCGGAGGTGTGAAGGGACAAAGGTTGAAGGGTCGGAAAGTGCTTGATCTATACTCAGAATAAATTTTTCTTTATCCTTCTGCAGCCGCCCGCTTAGGCGCAGGAAGTTGGAAGCATGATTTGCCATGAACTGCACTCGATCCAGGGTCAGTCCACTGATCATCTCCTTTAGTTCCCGTACCGTATCCTCGGCAGACATTTCAATAAATTCGTTCCTGCTGTGAGCTCTACCCAACTCGGTGTTTTCTAGAATCATCAAACTCAAAGCGGCAATCTGATTGGGTCGTATCCTGTTCAAAAGCTTTGCCGTTTCCCGAGCATGCTGCAGGCTGTGCTCGGGCCCGCCAATGCCCAGCAACACAGTTGTTGACAGAAAAATGCCAGCCTTAACTATTCGATTTCCGGCCTCAGCGAGGGTGTCGGCTGTTTCTCCTTTTTTCATCCAGCCAAGAAGGTAATCATCGCCGCTCTCTATTCCCATATAAACCCGATCCAGACCATGTGATTTCAGCGCCTCGAGATCACCGTCGCTTTTAGAGCGTATAGCCCTGCCGTTGGCATAGAGTGATATTCGATTAATCCAGGGCAGTGTTGATCTGATTTTTGCAAACAGTTCCAGGAGCTTCTTCTGCGGCAGTATCAGAGCATCTCCAGCCCCGATGAAAACCCGTCTCTGGTGCTCACAGAACTGACGGGCAAAAGCCAGCTGTCGGTCAATCTCATGGTCATCGTGCAGTCCGAAACGGACTCCTTTGTATACTCCGCAGAAACTACAGCGATTGTGTGAGCAGCCGCGGGTAGCCTGGATGATTATGGAGTAGGCCTCGCTCGGAGGCCTTATAACGATATCCCCGGGCACGGTTTCAGGCAGGATTGTCGGTGGCGAAACGCTCCATAAAGGCAGCCAGTTTGTCAACCCCCTCCAAAGAGAAGGCGTTATAGATTGAAGCCCGACAGCCGCCGATCGAGCGATGCCCTTTGAGTCCTTTTAATCCTTGAGTTGCGGCCTCCGAGATGAATTTGGTCTCCAAATCGGGAGTGGGCAGATTGAAGGCGACATTCATCTGTGAACGTGAATTCCGATCGGCATGCCCACGATAATAATCTCCCTGGTCGATGATCTGATAGAGAGTGTCAGCCTTTTTCAGATTAATCTTCTGGATTTCTTCGACTCCACCGAGCCCCTTGAGCCACTGCAGTACACGATAGACGACATAAATGGCAATACAGGGAGGTGTGTTGAACATGGATCCCTTTTCAGCATGGGTGCGGTACTTGAGCATAGTCGGGATGTTGTCAGCGCTGCGGGAGAGAAGATCTTCTCTGATGACGACCACGGTAACTCCGGCCGGTCCGAGGTTTTTCTGGGCTCCAGCGAAAATCAAACCAAACCGGGAAACGTCCACCGGCCGTGAAAGTATATCGGATGACATGTCGCAGACCAGCATCTTGTCTGTATCTGGAAAAGTTTTAAACTGGGTGCCGAAAATGGTGTTGTTCGAAACCAGATAGAGGTACTCGCTGTTTTCGGCAACCTGGTATTCCTGCTGATCTGGCACCCGGTAATAGTTTTGTTCTTCACTGGAAAAGGGTACCTCGATATCACCAAACAAGCGGGCCTCGGCGATTGCCTTCTTGGCCCAGGTACCGGTATTCAGATAGCTGGCCTTTCTTCCTTCGCCAAGCAGATTCATCGGCACCATGAAAAATTGTGAAGATGCTCCCCCTTGCAGGAACAGGACTTTATAGTTATCGGGTATCTGCATGAGTTCACGCAACAAATTTTCGGTCTCATCGATTACCTTCTGAAACTCCGGGGAACGATGGCTCATTTCCATCAAACCTATACCGGATCCATTGAAATCAACGATATCTTCTGCTGTTCTGGTTAACACCTCAAAGGGCAGAGTCGCTGGCCCTGCGCTGAAGTTACATACCCTCTGCTTCATCTGTCTACTCCCTGGTCCAGATTCGCTAGCCTGTCGCAAATATTTTGTTATAGATTCAAATAGTTACTGGTGGTTCTGTTGTCTGATCGCTTCATATAAAACAATCCCTGCGGTCATTGCAAGGTTGAGGCTTCTGACATTGTTGTTTTCCATCGGCAGGGTGAAACACAACTCATGATATAAATTCCGCACCTCCTCTGAAAGTCCACGGGTTTCCTTCCCGAAAATGAGGAAGTCGCCGGGGTGGTAGACAGCTTCGGTGTAGTTTCTTGTCGTTTTAGTGGTGAAAAATTTTAGTGCATTCTCATTAACTCGCGTCAATAATTGTTCGAGATTTTGCCAATGAATCACCTCGACATGGTGCCAATAATCAAGTCCCGCTCTTTTTAAATGCTTGTCCTCTGTAGAGAAACCAAGTGGATGCACGAGGTGCAGGGTGCTATTGGTAGCCCCGCAAAGTCGTGCGATAGATCCGGTGTTTGGCGGGATCTGCGGTTCAACAAGTACAATATTAAATCTTTTCATGGGTGCTGGGATACCGACAATAACCATACTTTGGCATGGCTTTATACCTCTTGAGCCGAAAGTCTACAATAGTAATTGATAACGTGATTGGCAGCCAACATATCTTGTTGTATGTTTGTAACATCTTAGCAATATGGTGGAGTGTAAGGATATCTTCAGGCAACGTCTGCTATGAGCTCACTCAACGATTACAGAATCGAACTACTTCTGCTTATTCCTGGAATCTGGATGCTGATTCAGCTGTTTCCCGTATCAAATGGAGACATTTTAAACAGGGGAATAGAGACCGGTGCTCACTGGGATATAAGCAAGGTAAAGGTTTTACCGGCCTATCAATCCCAGAAAGAGGTGTTGCTCTCCGTCTTCCAGCTTGAAAAAATCCCCGTCAATCGTGCGGATGCCGAGCTCTTGGAAACCGTCCCGGGTATAGGGCCTGTATTGGCAAAACGAATAGTCGACGATCGTAACAGCTCTGGTTTTTACCACCAACCCGCAGATCTTGCCAGGGTTCGCGGGATCGGGACCAAGCGTGTAGAACAATTTCATAGTTTCCTGAGTTTTGACTGATTTCGCTGCGTCCCTCATAGACAAACCCGTTCTGTCCCTGGTCGGCCCCACGGCAATAGGCAAGACCGAGCTGTCGCTTGATCTTTGCAAAGAATTCAATTGTGAAATCATCAGTGTTGATTCCATGCAGGTCCACCGTTATATGGACATCGGCACGGCTAAAGCCTCCCTCGAAGAGCGCCGACTGGTTCCCCATCACCTGGTCGACATTGTCAACCCTGATGAAGACTACAATGCCGCCCGTTTTGTCGATGACTGTTGCAAAGCCATAGTAGTCATCCACGAGCGTGATGCTATCCCTCTACTCACGGGTGGTACAGGGTTATATTTCCGAGCCCTGAGAGATGGTTTGTTTCCAGCACCGCCAACCGACAAAACCATACGCAATAATCTGGTGAGGAGACTTGCAGAGGAGGGAAGTTCTGCCCTCCACGACGAATTGAAGATGGCTGATTCCAGCTCGGCGGGTCGTATTCACCCTAACGACAGCTCTCGGATCATAAGGGCCCTTGAGGTCTATTATAACACTGGTCTACCCCTCTCTGACCATTTGCGACGCCAGAAGTCTGAGGCACCAACCAGCAGGCTTCTGAACATCATATCAATAGGCTTGACCTGTGAACGTGATGCTCTGTATCAAAGGATTAACAGAAGAACAGAGCAGCTGTTTGAAATGGGACTGGAAGAAGAGGTGAGGGGACTTATAAAAAAGGGGTATGGACCAGAATTAAAAAGTATGCAGTCGATTGGCTACCGGCACATGATAAATTATCTGGAAGGTCGGTGGAGCATGGCTGAATGCAAGGAATTACTCGCCCGTGATACCAGACGCTACGCCAAACGCCAATATACCTGGTTCGGCAGAGATGAGTCAATTCGCTGGTTCGACAGAAGTGAAGCCAGGGAAGTATTTTCTTATGTTGAACAAAACCTGTCATCACACATAGTCTCATAGGAGCATAGCTAAGTGTCAAAAATTGCAGTTCATCCGGCCATTAAGCGTCATCTCGCAGAACATGGGCTGTGCGGCGAAGAAGATATAGAGAACTATCTTTTCCCCAAGTTGAAGGATCTGCCTTCACCGTTCCTGCTCAAATCTATCGATACCGCAGTCGATCTCATTAGTTCAGCCATACAAAACAAGGACGATATTCTTATCTGGGGTGACTATGACGTCGACGGAATTACCGGAACCTCATTGCTGCACACTTTTTTTAGGGAAATAGGGGTAACCACAATATGCCATATTCCCAATAGGCTTACCGATGGGTATGGCCTCAACGACAAAGTTTTGCGTGACTATGCGACAACCCTTCGCCCCAATAAGCTGCTGATCACAGTTGACTGTGGAATTTCCAACAGTGAAGAACTCATCCTTGCCAAAAAGTACGGTTTCAAGACCATAGTGACCGACCACCATCAGGTGCCGGATACGACACTTTACGCCGATGCGACGATCAATCCGAAACAGCAGGACTGTGGCTTTCCATTTAGTGAGCTTGCGGGTGTTGGTGTGGCCTTTTACCTGGCTGCTGCAGTCCGATTCAAAATATCGAATAATGATGAATATAAAGAAATATGCGTTCCAAACATGAAGTCTTTTCTAGACTACGTGGCGATCGGTACCATTGCCGACATCATGCCTCTTAAGGGGGTAAACAGAATACTGGTGAAAGGCGGATTCGAGAGTATTTCAGTGACCAGACAGAGGGGTGTTAAAAATTTATTATCCACCCTTGATATCAATATCGATTCGCTTACCAGTGACGCTGTCTCGTTTAAAGTTGCGCCGGCAATCAATGCAGCCGGCAGGCTTGGGGAGCCAGACAAACCGCTTAATCTTTTCCTGGCTGACAGTGACGCCAGTGCTAAAGAATACGCCTCTCAGCTGATCCAGCTTAACAACAAGCGTAAACAAATAACTGAGCATAATTTCGAATCAGCATTGAATATTGCCCATAAAGAACTGATATTGTGTTCCAATTGTCTAGTGATTTTAGGTGAATTTCACGAAGGTGTGCTTGGCATCGTGGCTTCTAGGCTAGTGGAAAAATTCAGGGTTCCCGCCTTGGTGTGCTGTTATCATCCAGCGGATAGAAGCGTGGTCAAGGGTTCAGGAAGGGCACCCGAAGGGCACGACCTGTACCGCCTGATTGCTGGTGCGGAGCGCTATTTACAAAACTTCGGTGGGCACGCATTGGCGGCGGGTTTTTCTTTACCGGTGGCTAATTTCATACAATTCAAAGAGAAACTTTACACTCTGATGTCTTTGCATGATGAAAATAACACTCATATTTCCAGCTCTTTAGAAAGAAAATTTATAGAATTAGACGTTTCAGAATCACTTGATCGCACACTACTTGATAATCTGATGCAATTAGAGCCCACTGGTGAAGCAAATCCAAAGCCAATATTTCTGGATCGTCACGTTCGGTTTGTATCATTCTCAGCATTTGGAAAAAATAAAGCCCATCTAAAAGGCGTCATACGGGGAAAATACAAGAATGTCCCCGTAATAGGCTTTAACCTGGGAGACAGAATTTCCAAGACTAATTTGAATGAGCCATGCAGCCTTTTGTACACGCACAGCTTTGAGTCGTATAATGGAAGATCAAGCTGGAGGCTCCATATCAAAGATATTATCTCTCACTAATCGATTATATAAATAATGATATCAATCAGATAGGTGACACTCGAAGTTGAAAGAATTGCTTACTAACTCTATTTTGCGCTATTATTGGCCACAGTTACATTTTACATAATATACATTATGCGACATTATGATATTTCAGATACATGATGGCAAAAATGGACATGGTGCTTATAATTGGCCTTCTTGTGGCTCCATTCAGCTACCCCGTTGGAAAACTTAATAAGCACCTTGATACAGATATTTAGGAATTTGTTCTAGACAATATTGGAGAAGAAAATGGTTCCCCACGACGTTTACAACGAGCCGTTGGTCAGTCGATACACCAGCAGAGAGATGCAGTATCTCTTTTCTGAGGAAAAAAAATTTACAACTTGGAGAAAATGCTGGATCGCCTTGGCTGAAGCTCAATACGAGCTTGGACTCACCGATCTTATTAGCCAAGAGATGATCGATGAGATGAAAAACAACAGGAATACAATTGATTATGAGTTAGCCAGAGTTAAGGAAAAAGAAATCAGACATGACGTCATGGCCCATGTGTTTGAGTTTGGATCAAAATGCCCTACCGCTGAACCCATAATCCATTTAGGCGCCACCTCTCAATTCGTTGTCTGCAATACAGATCTTATTATCCAGAAAGAAGCTTTTGAACTGATCAGGAATGGCTTAATCAATGCCATTAACCAGCTCGCTGACTTTTGTTTCGCCTACAAAGCGCTCCCGACCCTAGGTTTTACCCATTATCAACCCGCCCAGCCGACCACCGTTGGGAAAAGAAATACACTATATATCAATGACTTAATACTAGATTTACAGGCCTTAGACTTTTTTGTGGACAACATGGCAGCTAGAGGTGCCAAAGGTACGGTCGGCACCCAGGCAACTTTTCTCGAATTGTTCAAGGGGGATCATCAGAAAGTACGCCAACTAGACCAGTTAGTGGCTGAAAAATTGGGATTTGAAAGATCTATTCCGGTAACAGGCCAAACCTACAGCCGTAAACTTGACGTTAAACTTGCTGAAGTCTTGTCCGGTATTGGAGCAACCGCACATAAATTTGCAGTTGACCTGCGGTTGCTGTCCAATCTGAAAGTACAGGAGGAGCCATTTGCTAAGAACCAGACCGGATCTTCAGCCATGGCCTATAAAAGAAATCCAATGCGCTCGGAACGCATGACCGGCCTGGCCCGAAAATTAATGGGCCTGGTTCCTGACTTTTCCTCCACCTATGCCAATCAGTGGTTCGAACGCACTCTGGATGACTCTGCCATACGCAGGATGGATATACCGCAGGCTTTTCTCTTGACTGATGCAATCTTGAAGTTATTGGTTAATATAACATCTGATATGGTTGTATATCCTGAACAAATTAATAAGATGCTCAAGGCGGAGCTACCATTTATGGCGACCGAAAAGATTCTCATGGAGGCTGTTGAAAAAGGAAGATCAAGACAGGAGATGCATGAAATTGTTAAAGTGCATTCTGTTGCCGCCGGTAAAATAGTCAAAGATCAGGCCGGAGAAAACGATCTGCTGCAAAGACTCGGCGATGATGATAAAATCCCCTTTTCCCACGAAGAATTACGGTCGATGACGGCTGATTTTCTGCAGTTCACTGGTCGGGCTGAGCAACAAACCGAGGAATTTCTCAACGAGATCGTTATCCCGCTTCTTGAAGAAAATAAAGATAAAATTCAAACGGTTGACTCATCGCTCAGGGTGTGAACATAGTGGATTCAGATAATCAGAACCTGATCGATACTTACTATCGCATTGCACCACAACGCTTTCACTATCTAAAATTCATTCTCGAAGGGTACGATAACCTGGCTGTGCTCTCTTCTGTTTCTAGCCAGAGCGGCATCATTCGTTTGAAGTGCATGAACGAGTCCCTTCCGGAACTTCTGGAGCTTCTTGCTGCTATCGCCCCAGCGATCAAACGTCCCAGCTTATAATTTTCTTCCTTCTCACTTTCATTTCTGGGTATGAACAATAAATCTTTTTATATCAAGACATTCGGTTGTCAAATGAACATCCGTGACAGCGAAATCATGGCCCAGAAGTTGGCTGAAGCCGGGTATCTCGAAACATCTGTCCTCGAGGACGCCTCTCTCATCCTGCTCAATACCTGTTCGGTCCGTGGTAAGGCTGAACAGAAAGTATTCAGTATGCTTGGATCACTCAGGAAACTCAAGGCTGAGAATCCCGATCTCAAGATTTGCGTAGCTGGCTGTGTAGCGCAGCAGGAAGGTCAGAAAATCATCGACCGTATGGAGCATGTCAATCTGGTCATCGGTACGCAACATATCTATAACATTCCCGAATTGTTAGAGAGATCAACGAATAATAAAACAGCTATTAATCTTTCCGACTCATACGAAATTCCAAAATACATCCCACAAGTCTCCGGACACCCTGCTCCTGCCCCGCAGATCTCCGATTCTCAGCAGTTTCAATTCTCTCGCTTTGTGACCATTATGCAGGGCTGTAATAATTTTTGCACCTATTGCGTGGTTCCTTACACCAGAGGCAGGGAGGTATCGAGGAAGGCGACCGATATAGTAAATGAGATTCAGACCTTGATTGAAGCCGGAGTGGTGGAAATCACTCTGCTCGGTCAAAATGTGAACTCCTACGGCTGCACCAATCCGGTTACCAATAGTGCTCTCCCCTACTCTTTTCCCGATCTCTTAGCTGAAGTTTCGTCGATAAGCGGATTACAGCGCCTGCGCTTCACGACGTCTCACCCAAAAGACCTGTCGGAGCGTCTCATAGAATGCTTCGATCAAATTGATAATCTGTGTCCCCAGATCCATCTGCCGGTACAATCGGGATCGGATCGCATACTCAAGCGCATGAACAGAAAATATTGTATCTCAGATTATCTCGAGAAGGTAGATCTGCTCAAAGCGATTCGACCGGATATCGCCATCACCACCGATATTATTGTGGGGTTCCCCGGCGAGACCGAGGAAGATTTTCAACAGACATTGGAACTGCTTGAAAGAGTCAGGTATCATGGTTCGTTCTCCTTCAAGTATTCTGACCGGCCGGAAACCAGGGCGGCTGATCTCGATGGCAAGCTCTCAGAAGCAGAAAAAGGACGCCGGCTTCAGGAGTTCCAGAAGCGCCAGGATGAAATCAGTCTCGAGCGTAACCGGGAATATGTCGGGTACCAGAAATCAATTCTGGTGGAGAATAACTCTGAAGGAAAAATGATGGGCAGAACAGTTACCAATCACATTGTTCACGTGGAGCAGGCACCGGACCATATAGTGCCGGGGTCTTTGGTCACTGCAGAGATCATCCATGCCGGCCGGCATTCGCTCAAAGGCGCGATACCGCCAAGTCGTAGTTAACTTTTGTTTTCTTCTTCAACGGTATCTGTAATCGATCCGTTGTCCAGAGGCACCTCTGCTTCGGCAACGCTGTCTTCCTGGGGTTCGATACCAGGCAGATTCGAGGCAGCCCGTTCCTTGATCACGCGATCGGTTGATTCCACAACCCTTCGAGCCACCCGGGGGGAGACCCGCTTACCTTTTGCTGAAGCATTTTTGAGCAGGAATTGATCGAAGTCGATTTCAACGATATTGGATCTGGCTCTTCTCGACGGCACCAGACTGACCCTGGCGTGCTTGCCTTCACCCAGCAACAGGAGCAGAATTCGTGAACGCTTATGGGGTGGAAACAGATAGTATTCCTTGTCGAGAATGAACTTTGGCGATCGAAACCGTTTTACATAAGCCAGGTTCTCCACGCCGTCCCGGTAAACTATATTGAACACCACATTTTTCTCGAAGACTGCAGCATATTCGAGTTCCTCGCCAACGAATAATTTTTCAGGGACCGGAACCACTTTATACATCCCAGAACTGAAAATCAGCAATAGACGGTCGTACTCGGAACATGAGAAGACGATATCATTCTGTTCGTTTTCAGCTTTGATCGAGTGACCAAGAAATCCTGTTTCCCGGTTGTATCCCACCGTCAAATTGGACAATGCCACTTTTCGTGCTTTCACCTCAGAAAACTCGGTGATTTCAGAGAGCCGTGGGAAATCGTCGCCATAGGATTCGAGGATTTTTTCCAGATAGTTGATGGTGTAGCCTACCACATCCTGGAGACTGATCTTAATTTCCTTGATGTCTTTTCGTATTGCCTTGATTTCTTTGGCCTGCCGGTCAATATCATAGCGCGAGATTCGCTTTATCCTGATCTCAAGCAGCCGTTCAATATCCTCTCTGGTGACCGGTTGTTCCAATCTCTTGATATAAGGTTTTAACGACTCGTCAACGGTGCTGACCACCCTCTCGTAGGTGGTTACCTCTTCGATCTCTTTGTAGAGGCGTTCTTCGATGAAGATCTGATCCAACAGCCGGGCATGAAGTTTTTGGGATAGTCTGGAAAGTTCTATTTCCAGTTCTCTGGTGAGATCGTCCACCAGTTTTTCTGTGTTAAACCTAAGTACCTCGTCAACCGTGCTCGTTTCAGGAAAGTCTCCTCGGATAAGGGTCAGGTTGGTATTGAGTGGCACCTCACAATCGGTAAACGCATAGAGCGCCTTGATCGTATCCTTGGCATAGATATTGCGCGGCAACTTGATTTCGATCTCCACCTCTTCCGCCGTATAATCACTGATCGACATAATTTTTATTTTACCGCTCTTGGCGGCTTTTTCGATGGAATCGATAAGCGAGGTCGTGGTCGTACCGTAAGGGATCTCTGTTATGGTGATCGTCTTTTCGTTTTTTTCCTTGATCCGGGCACGACAACGAACCTTTCCGTTGCCCTGATCATAGTCGTTAATGTCGATGAGACCCTTCTGAGGAAAATCTGGAAAGATTTCAAAATCCTGTTCCTTTAACACGGCAATTTGTGCCTGCAGCAGCTCCCTGAAGTTATGAGGCAGAATTCTTGTGGCCATACCCACGGCGATGCCTTCGGCTCCCTGCAGCAGCAGCAGCGGTATCTTGGCCGGCAGTGAGACGGGTTCAGTCGTTCTGCCGTCATAGGATTCGACATATTCAGTCAGATCCTTGTTGAACATGACCTCCAGGGCCAGGGGGGAGAGGCGGCACTCAATATAGCGGGCCGCCGAAGCCTGGTCACCGGTATAGATATTTCCGAAGTTCCCCTGGCGATCGATCAAAAAGCCCTTATTGGCCAGATTAACCAGAGCGGCGAAAATGGAAGCATCCCCGTGGGGGTGCAGTTTCATGGTTTCCCCGACGACGTTGGCAACCTTATGGTAGCGTCCGTCATCCATATTGTGAAGCGTCTGCAGGAGACGGCGCTGTACCGGCTTCAAACCGTCTTCAATGGCGGGGATGGCCCGTTCTTTTATGACGTAAGAGGTATACTCGAGGAAATTGCTGTCGAAAAGCTTGTGTAGTCTGCCGGTATGCTCACTCATGAAAAGTCTTACTTCCTTGCCGAAACTGCTAGATTAAATGTTCCATAATGTATTGTTTACGTTCCGGTGTGTTTTTGCCCATGTAGAAGGACAGCACTTTAGATACCTGGCTGACGCTGTCGATGGTCACATTTCTTAAACGAATATCACCGGTAATAAACTGTTTGAATTCCTTGGGGCTGATCTCACCGAGCCCTTTAAACCTGGTGGTCTCGACACGTATCTTCTGTTTGCCCTTGCCCTGCAGCTTCTTGGTTGCCGTTTCTTTCTGCCGGTCCGAGTAACAATAGATGGTCTCTTTTTTGTTGCGAACCCTGAAAATAGGCGTTTCGAGTATATAAATATGACCGAGTTTGACCAGCGGCTCAAAATAGTGAAGGAAGAAAGTCAACAACAGATTTCTTATATGCAATCCGTCCACGTCGGCATCGGTGGCAATGATTACCTTATCGTAGCGGAGATCGGAGATTGACTCTTCGATATTCAAAGCCTGCATGAGGGCATACATCTCGTCGTTCTTATAGAGCAGGTTGAGCTTCTGCCCGAGCACGTTCATTGGCTTTCCCTTCAAGGAAAAAACAGCCTGGGTCATGGGGTCGCGGGAAGATACTATGGAACCGGCAGCAGACTGCCCCTCGGTAATAAATATCATATTTTCGCGACCGTCCTTTGACGGTTTTTCGCGGGACGGATGATATTTGCAGTCCTTCAGCTGAGGAATCCTGATTGCTACTTTTTTGGCCTTGGCCCTTGCCTCTTTACGAACCGACTGCAACTCCTTTCTGACTTTCTCGTTTCTGAGAATCTTGGAAATGAGCACCTCGGCCCGTTCACTGTTTTTGTAGAGCTCGCTGGAAACTGCATCCTTCACCTGGTTGACAATCCACGAACGAACCTCGGTGTTGCCCAGTTTGTTCTTGGTCTGTGATTCGAATACCGGCTCCTTTATCTTGACAGCCAGTGTACCGACAATGCCGTCTCTTACATCTTTGTTAATGAATTTCTTTGATGAAAATTCATTGATCCCCTTCAGAATGCCTTCGCGGAAGGCGGAGAGGTGCGTTCCTCCTTCACTGGTGTAGGTGCCGTTGACGAAGCTATAGTATGAATCGCCGTAAGAATCTGTATGGGAAAAGGCGAACTCGAGGGTTTGATCTTTATAGTAAATAGGCTCGTAGATGTTATCGCCGTCAAGTTCGTTGCTCAACAGGTCTAAAAGTCCATTGGTGGAATGAAACAGCGTCTTGTTGTAATAAAGTTTCAAGCCGGCGTTGAGATAGACATAGCGCCAGAGTCTGTTTTCCAGAAAAGACTCTTCGAAGTGATATTCCCCGAACAGCTCGTGGTCAGGTAAAAATTCGATCAAGGTGCCGTCTTTCTCATCAGCCTCGCCTGTTTTTTTCCCTTCCAGGACACCCTGTTTGAACTCGGCTGAGGCAAACTTTCCTTCCCTGAAAGCGGTGACCTTGAAGTAATCGGAGAGTGCGTTTACCGCTTTGGTGCCGACCCCGTTAAGACCTACTGAAAACTGGAAGACGTCGGTATTGTATTTGGCGCCAGTGTTGATGATTGAGACGCACTCGATGAGCTTGCCCAGCGGAATGCCCCGGCCAAAATCCCGCACCCTGGTAAGACCGTTTTCCTCGACCTCAATATTGATGCGTTTACCGGCCCCCATGATGAATTCATCCACCGAGTTATCGACCACTTCTTTGAGCAGGATATAGATACCGTCATCCGGGTGTGAACCGTCACCAAGACGGCCGATGTACATACCCGGCCTTTTCCTGATGTGCTCCAGGGAACTCAGGGTTTTTATCTTGCTTTCATCATATATTTCTGCTGATTTGAGCATAGCGTTGATTGTCAGTAGTAAGTGTCAGTGGTTATAGTCTGAATGGATTGGCGGCATATTATTTTATTTGCTCTCTTTGCGCAATAGAACTGCTTGGCAAAACTTTAGTCTGCCGCCTTATCAGATTCTCATAACTCGCTCACAGTCAGGGCAGATCCAGGTCGGACCATTGCTGATCCCCCATTTATTTTCTTCGAAGCACTCCGGGCAGATTTGGAATCCGCACGGACAATTCCAACAAAATGGTTTTTTATCTCGGCAGCAGCTGCAGATATAGTCGCCCAGTCTTCTGCGGCGATAGCCCTTCTTTGTTGGTTCAGTCATACTCCAACTCTTCCTTCATCCAGATCGCATATTCCTCGTCTATCTCGACGACTGCAGTGGCAATAATTTCCGGCACCTCATAGCTGTGAACCGAGCGAATGACATCGGCAAGACGCTCGAAAAGCTTGCGGTCACTTTTCATGTTGAGCAGGTATTCTTTATCACTAACAATCTGCCCTTTCCACCAATAACGACTGGTTACTGGCGGAAGGATCTGAACGCAGGCGGCCAATCTCTTTTCGAGGACCCGTTCAGCCAGTTTCATGGCAACATCTTCTTGGTCTATACTAGTAGTAACTACTACGGGTTGCGTATCATGTACCATAGATCACCTCATCTCCAGAGAACTTTTATATCAATGGTAAATACCATCGTTGGGGTTATTGATAGATTTTACATTTTTACTCATCACGGACAAGATGAAATATGGTACTATTTCGTTCCGACGCAACCATCGCAGTTTCAACTTTTGGAGAAACCATGCTGTTTGTTATTGATATCGGTAACACCCACACCGTCGCGGGGATTATCGAAGGGCTGAACATAACTCGTCAGTGGCGGATCAAGACAGATGCGGCCATGACTGCCGATGAACTTGGGGTTATGTATTACAACCTGTTCAGTATGGCCCGTATAGACTGCTCATTGGTCTCGGGAGTTGTCCTTTCCAGTGTGGTGCCCCAGCTCGAGTCAGCTTATTTCCAATGCTGCTCCAAGCTGTTTAGAGAGACTGAAGGGTTTGAACTGGTCAATATCTGCAGTGAGACAGTGGCCGACATCATTACAGTAAAATTAAAAAATCCTGCAGAAGTCGGAGCCGATCGGCTGGTCAACGGAATTGGTGCTCACTATCTCTGCCGTTCAAATGCCATCGTCATCGATTTCGGCACCGCTATCACCTTTGACTGTATCTCCGAACGTTGTGAATATCTTGGCGGTCTCATTCTGCCAGGCCTCCATGTTTCTTTAGGAGCACTTAGCCAGAAAGCAGCCAAACTGCCCCAGATAGATCTCCATGTGCCGCCTGAAAAGGTGATCGGTACAAGCACTGTCAGCGCCATGAAAAGCGGCGTTCTTTTCGGCTATGGGGCAATGATCGAAGGGCTGATTCACAAGGTCTCGGAAGAGATGAACCAGACCGGCTACCCTGAGCAAGCTGTCATTGCGACCGGCGGGATGGCCTCTGTGCTGCTCGACTACGCCCCTTCAATCCAGCGTCTGGAGCCAAATCTTACCCTCAACGGTCTGGGCATCATTCATCAGTTGCTGGAGTCCAACCCATGACCGTCTCCCCTGCTCCCTTGACATCCGGGGATCTTATCGGTGTGGCGGCGCCGGCAGGTTACCTGGTAGAACATGACCGATTTCATCTGGGATGCTCGTTGATCAGGGATATGGGGTTTGAGATTTTCGAACCGGAAAAGAGGTGGCCGGGGTACGGTTATCTTGCCGACACCGATGAAGCCAGGATTGAAGAACTCCATCGCCTCTGGTTAAACCCCGAAATAAAGGCAATCTTTTCATTACGGGGCGGCTTCGGTTGCCTGCGTCTGCTCGACAAACTGAACCTTGAAGTGATCCGTGCACACCCCAAAATGTTCATCGGCTTTTCCGATATAACGGTACTTCACAATCATATTGTTAATGAAACAGGACTGATGTGTCTCCATGGTCCAGGTCTGGCCACCCTGACCGACTCTGATCAGGCCAGCCAGGAACGTCTCTATCACTGCCTCAAAGGCGACTGGAGCCACCGGCTCCATGAGAGAGTGGAAATTGTCAGGCCTGCCGCCCCGGCAAAGGGGATCCTGCTCGGTGGCAACCTGTCCAGCCTCGTCACCATGCTGGGTACCCGCTGGTTCCCAAGGTTGCAAGGGGCAATTGTGCTGCTTGAAGACATCAATGAGCCGCTTTATCGCCTCGACAGGCTCTTGACTCAGTTGTGGCTGAGCGGAGTGATGAACGACATAAAGGGGGTCATACTCGGACAATTCAGTGATGATTCCACCGAGCCGGTTGAAAGGCTCAGACGAAACGAGTTTGTCTGGGCAAGAGTTGTCGAATTGACCTCTGACAGAGCAGTTCCCATATGGGGAAATTTTCCGATTGGCCACTGCCGGAGGAATTTGACTGTTCCTCTGGGAGTTCCCGCAACAATGGACAGCGATACCACCATCCTGCACTTCTATGAAGAATAATATCAGGATTGACTTAAGCTTGCGATAATTGTATAAATGATGATTATTCAAAATCATCTTTCAATCTTCAACTATAGGTTATCATTGTATGTTTACGACAACTAGACGATCCACTGTTCTTACTGCCGTAGTTACCGTTCTCGGGATTTTTTTCTTCACTGAGGCATTCAGTGCTGATTATGTCAGTGTGAAAGGAGACAATGTTAACGTAAGAACCGGTGCAGGTACCAATTATGAGGTATCGATGGAATTGTTCGCGGGTTACCCCCTGAAAGTGATGTCAACTCAGGGCGAATGGTTGAAAATTGTCGATTTTGAAAATGATTCCGGCTGGATTCATAAATCACTCGTCAATGATGGTAATACTGTCATTGTCAACGGCAACAAAAGCGTCAATATGAGGGCCGAGCCCTCGACCAACAGCACCATCATTGCCACTGTCGACCGTGGCGTTGTACTTACTAAACTGGAAACCCAGGGCAAGTGGCTCAAACTCAAGCATTCAACCGGCCTCATCGGCTGGATATATAAGCCGCTGCTCTGGCCCTAGCCGACCTCATCTCGGCAGTTCAACAATCTGACTTATCCTCTGATCCAGGGGTAAAGGCAGCCGCACACTCTTCCCGGCCTTGTTCCGGAAGAGCAGATGTGAGTTCTCCACCGCGTAGAGAAAAAGATCGCGCGTAAGTTTTACATCTTCACGGCAATAATTTGCGATTTCCAAAAGTTTTCCCTCTTGGTACCAGGCCAGTGCCTGCAGCCCATCAGCCGTTTTTTTGCAGCCCAGGGTCTCTTCAACCAGTCGGTTCAAGCTCAGCCGATAGCCCAGTCGGTTGTGTATCTCTTCAAGAAGATCAAGAGTGGGAAGCTGATGCAGGTCTCTCTTGGTATATCCTGTCAATACCTGGTAATCGAACCTTCTGTTGTTGAACCCTACCACCAGCTCACAACAGAACAGGTGCTCTATCAACCCGTCGGTTTCGTCCTCGAAATAGGTTACAAAACCGTCTAGCTTGGAGTCATAGACCACTCCGACCGACAAACCCATTTTATGCGCTTTACTCCAGCCTCCAGATTCCTGGGCAGATCGCTGGGTTTCCAAATCAAAAACGCAAAAGTGTTCGGGAAGTGCATCAAGCCCCTGGGCAAAGGTTGAAGCATCCTGTTGACCCCTATGTTCAGGCGCCGACAGATGGTCACTGGGGAGTGAAAGAATATCGCTCTGTTCACCTTCACTGCCACTGGTATCTAAAATTTTCTGCAACAGCGCCAGACTCGCCGCTTTGTCGATAGGCCGGTTTCCAGATCCGCATTTTGGTGAGTGAACACAGGACGGGCAGCCATTCTCGCAGCCGCAGGTCTGAACTGTCTGGACTGTCTGGACGAGCAGTTTTTCGATCAAATAATAGGCTTCTTCACTCAGGCCCGCGCCGCCACCGTAGCCGTCGTAAATGAAAATGGAAGCCTTGTCGGTCTGCTGATGGTGAGGGCAGGATATACCACCGATATCGTTACGATCGCAGAGGATCAAAAGAGGAAACATGGCGATCATGGCATGCTCGATCGCGTGAATACCTCCCATGAAGTGCATTTTGAGATTTTCCAGGTAGATCCTCAAATCATCGGGTAAATCAAGCCACAGACCCTCCGTTTCTATAATCTGCTCCGGTAACTCCAGACTACTGGTCGAGGCCACCTTCTGGGTAAAGTTGTTAATCTTTGAATAGCCCGTCACCTGTTCCACGACTTTAAGCCGCCCCCATGAAATACGGCAGCCGAAAACCTGTTTGCTTTTAAGCTGTTCCAGGATCTCAGTTTCCTTGTGTACATGTGCCCTGGTGTGGAAATTTGACCTGAATTCGGTTACCACCACTTCCCTGCCGTCGATGTCCAGATTATCAACCAGCAGCATCCGTGATTGATGGAGATAGACAGCACCAGGATGAGCCTCTTTCATGGCTCGTCCGGCGTCTATTTCACCGATGATTTCGCCGCTCGCTCTATCGATTATCGACAGCTGTACCCCGCCTCCTCTCAGACTGATCTGGTTTTGAGGCCTTTTCCTGCTTGCATACCAGCGATCACCACCGGCATCCTGGTAAAGTACTGACTGGTCGGTAAGCGCCTTGATCTCCTTGAGGATTTCAGGCGAAGAATTTACCAGTTCTTCGTCTCTGGCGATGAACAATTCCGCAGCAGCACAGTGAAGATGTTGACCGGAAATCCTGTAATTATAGGGATTCAAGGGAGCATGTTCAGGTTCTCTGGCAAAGAAATCATCTGGATTTCTCATAAAGTATTGATCCAGGGCATCCTCGCCTCCAACCAAAATGACCGCCGACTCTGCAGACCTTCTTCCAACCCTGCCGCCGCGCTGCCAGGTAGCCATAATCGACCCTGGATAACCAACCAGTATGCAGAGGTCAAGATCGCCGATATCGATCCCGAGCTCCAATGCAGAGGTGGAAATAACGCCGAGCAATTTTCCTGAGGCCAGACCTTTCTCTATCGTCCGCCGGTCTTCAGGGAGAAATCCGGCCCGATATGAACTCAGCCGTTCAGCCAGGTCTCCGACCCGAGACCGTGTCCACATGGTGATGAGTTCGGTCATCTTGCGTGATTTGGTATAGACGATGGTTCTCAATTCTCGCTTCAGGGCAGCTTCCAAAAGTTGGGCAGCTGTATGAGCGGCACTGTCCCACGGATTGAGGAAAATCATGTGTTTTTTACCGGAAGGAGCGCCGCTTTCAGTAACTACGCTGACGTCCCTGCCACTGAGTTTGGAGCCAAGCTGCCCAGGGTTTCCCACCGTTGCCGAAAGCATAATAAAGGTTGGTCTAGCACCATAATATTCTGCTATCCTGATCAACCTTCTGAGCACCCAGGACATGTGGGCGCCAAACAAGCCCCGATAAGTATGAATCTCATCTATGACCACATACTTAAGTTTACGAAAGAAGCCACTCCAACTGTCATGGTAGGGAAGCATGGACAGGTGAACCATATCCGGGTTGGTGATGATCACCGGTGGCGGATTTTTTCTCAGCCTGCTGCGCTGATATGGTTTTGTATCCCCATCATAGACGGCACAGAAGTCAGTGCTATTCTCTGTCCCGCCACTGGCATAAGAGTATAACTGTGACAACGCTCTCTGCTGGTCCTGGGCCAGAGCCTTGAGAGGAAACAGATAGAGTGCCCTGGATTCAGAATCTTCAAAAAATTGTTGCAGGGTCGGAATGTTGTAAATAAGACTTTTCCCGGAGGCGGTCGGAGTCGCAACCACCACGTCGTTTCCTTTTCGTATTAACTCAACGGCCTCGGCCTGGTGCGAGTAGAGACCTGAAATTCCAAGCCGGTGCAGGGCCTGTATAATTTGTTCGTGCAGCCCTGGCGGACTGTTTTCGTGAATGGCAGGACACGGATCGAGGGTCCTGTGACTGACAATCTGGACGCCATATTTTCTAGACGCTTTGAGCGCTGAGAGATAGTCGCCTATATCTGTATTTCTCACGCTCTGCTTATCCCGGTCCAAGTGCTGCAACCTTGGTGTTGCCTAAATAACGGCGAAGGCTTATTATCTTCTGCTATGTGTCGAGAAATCTCCCGATGAGATAAACCCATGATACCAATATGTCCTTTTTAATTTAGCGGTAATAGTCCATGACCAGAATATCAACTCTAGGTCCGCACGGATCAGACTCCTGCCTGGCAGCGCTTCGTTACGATGGCAGCGCTGAAGTGTTGTTATTCAATCACATCGACGATGTTTTGAATTGCGTTGAAAGCGGTCAATCTGATTATGCACTGATCCCTGTTTATAATACCCGTGAGGGCGAAATAAAAGAGTATTTCAGGGTCATGGCCGAACTTGATCAGAATTTCTGGGTAGATAATATCGTTTTGCCTATTCATCTTTCTCTGGGAGGGTATAGCCTCGAATTCAAACCCGATGACGTCAAATTCATCTACGGCCGCAGCAGTGTTTTGAACCAGTGTGAAGATTATATCTCACGAAATATGGCGAAGGCTACTCGGGTTTCGATACACGATGTCAGCACAGCGGCAGCAGAAATATTGACCGCCAGAAACTCTACAAGCGTGCTGATTGATACTGAAAAAGTGATTGCCCAGCACGGTTTACTACTGATCAACCGGGAACTTGCGGCCCACAACCGAACAAGATTTGCTATTATCGGGCCAACCCCTCATCCGCAAACAGGTTACGATGCCACTTCGATCATCACCAAGCCGCTACCCGATCGGGTCGGACTGCTGGTTGACACGCTCAACGAATTCACCAAACGGGGCGTCAATATCGTCGATCTTCGTTCAAAAAACGATATTGAGACTCAGAAGCTGCAGATCTACTTGGAAATTGAAGGTCATAGAAGTGACCCCCAACTGGCCGAGGCACTGATTAACATCGAAGGAAAAGTAATTCAGGAGCCGCGCTGCCTGAAGATTCTCGGCTCCTTTCCCCGGGTCGATATGAGAATAAAAAAGATTGGGACTTTCGGTTTCATAGGCTCAGGTGAGATGACCCGCTGGTTTTCGGAGCAGCTGCAGAGTGAGGGATATCAGACCGTGGTCACGGGACGCACTACGGAGCTCAAGCCCGAGCAGATGATCGATCAGGTCGAGGTGGTGATAGTCTGTGTACCAATCTCGGCAACCTCCACTACCATAGAAAAGTATGGTGGCCTGCTCAAGGACGGGCAGGCACTAATAATCCTTGCCGGAGAATCTGAAAAACCACTCGATGTCGCCCTTGAAACCACATCTGAAGGTGTCGAGGTGATGCTTGTCCATAATCTCTGGGGCCCACAGATACTCACCATGAAAGATAAAAATGTTGCGGTGGTGAAGACCAGGAGAAGCGGCAGCTTATGCAATGAATTCGAATCTTTTCTCTATAAGTATGGGGCTGAAATTTATCAGGATTCAGCAGAGAAACATGATCTTATGATGGGCATCAGCCAGAAACTGCCCACCACCATCTCGGTTGCTCTGGCGCTGACCTTGTCTCAACATGATATTGGTTTCAACGATATCGACTCTCACTCTACCCTCACCTCGCTGTATGGCATTCTGGCGATGGCCAGGGTACACAACCAGAATCCTCGTACCTATGCAGAAATAATGGCAACGGCAGGTGACAGTAAAAAAATCGTAGACAGCTTCATAGAAAACCTCACCAGGGTTTCAGATCTTGCCTCGCATCGTTCCATCCAGCAACTGGAAGATATAATTGAACAGAACCGGGCCCAGATGCCAGCCGATTTCATTAAAACAAAAATGAGTCAGGCCCAGGCGGTCGATGCCGTGCTCAGTGATATTGGATTCAAAGGTGAATAAATTTGACTAATTTGTGCTGCCATTAGGCTGCCTTTCCGACTAATGTTACCCAAATAGATATTAACTACATCCGACAGGACTAACCGTAACCACTGAATTTATTGTTAAAGGAGAATTATGAGAAGCGATTACCGACGTTATTTTGAAAATATTCCGGTCTGCCCCCACTGCAGCGTAGAACTCTCTTGCTGTGAATCGCCGCAGATTCACGTAGGTGACGGCCTCGGCTGGGGGTCCGAGGTGCTCTATATCTGCCTAAACGATGAATGCTCACTGTTTGTCAATGGCTGGGCGCAGATAGAAGAAAAATATGGTCATAATTCATCTTATCGCTATATGCAGCTTCCTGGCAGCAATGAGGCCAATCTGATGATGGTAGGATCTGAGGATGCTTTTAAAGGCAGCGTCATTGATCTGCAGGCGGTTGATGCACAAAATGTTCGCTATCAGAAGGAGAAAGAAGCACTCGCCGATTTGGAAACCGCCATAGAGAGAAAAAACCTCGAACCGGCCCTGCATCTTATCCTCGACGAAGCAGCGGCAATCGACGGGCGCCGGAAAGCTATAACCATGCTGGTTCCAATCAACGATCTCGCCTGCATTGATCCGATCAGGAATCATAAGTTCAGAGACACTTCGCTTCAAACAGAAAGCATGATGGCCATTAGTCTTCTACTCAAGGCAAATTATAAAAAAGAGTGCCCGTATTGCTATGAGTTGATCAAATCGCAGGCAAAAGTCTGCATGCACTGCAAGAAAGAGCTGTGATCAGGTTTTTTATGCTTGAAAAAGAGGCGTTGTGCTATTATAAAATGCGCTTCCGCAACTAATCTATCGGTTCAGAAACATGGTGGGTGTAGCTCAGCTGGTTAGAGCGTCTGGTTGTGGCCCAGAAGGTCGGGGGTTCAAGTCCCCTCACTCACCCCAGATACTACTAGCTCCCTCGCTTTTCAGGCCTGGGAGCTTTTTTAATTCTTGGACCCCTATAATCCATCAGACAACTGAATTCTATTAAAAAATGAACAATCAAACCTCTTCTAAACTTGATCAACCGGAAATACTTGCCGCCATCTTTCATCCTCAACCCGGGCTCAGAAATCAAACCCCTTTATCCTGTGAGGAATTCGAGATTTGGGTGGAAAGTGGCGTTACTCTTGGTTGCAGGCTGTTCACTGCTCGACCCGAGGCACCCACTATTATCTATTTTCACGGCAACGGTGAAACCGTCAGCGATTATGATCAGATCGCTCCTTTCTATTTGGAAGCAGGCCTGAACATTTTGATTACCGGCTATCGTGGTTATGGCTGGAGTTCAGGTGAGCCTACCGTATCTGCTCTATATAACGATGGGGCTCTGGTGCTCGACAGTTTCCTGGAGCATTGTCAGGCCAATGGATTTTCAGAAGAAGTCTTCATTATGGGCCGATCGCTCGGATCCGCCAGCTGTATTGACTTGGCTTACCGTTTTCCAGATAAGATGAAAGGTATCATCATTGATAGCGGTTTTGCCGAAACTCTTCCGCTTGCTGCCCGATTGGGCTACAATGTTGTCGATTCAGGGCTCCGAGAAGAGGACTGTTTTAACAACCTTGCCAAAATCAGAGAAATAGAGATACCCACCCTTATTCTCCACGGTGCAGACGATCAGCTCATTCCGCTGCACGAGGCGGTCAAGCTTCAGGCTGAGAGCGGGGCAAAGACCAAGCAACTCTTCGTGATCCCGGGCGCGGACCATAACTCACTGCTCGTTCGCGGGGGTACAACCTATTTTGAGACTATTAAAAATTTCACCAACACGGTGACTGGAAGAAATACGTGGCGACAAAGAAGAAGAAAATTCAAGAGTCAGGAGAACAAGAAATGATCCGCCTCTCTTCGCTGCTTCTTACCCCTCTCTTTTTTATTCTGCTCTTATTTACAGCAGGCTGCCAACCGACCTCGGCACCCCCTCTACAGCCGTCGGAACCCACTCTGAGAGTTGGTATTTCAGCCAATGCACCACCTTTTGCCTTTCACCAGGGAGGTGAAATCACCGGTCTGGAACCTGCTCTTGCACTCAAACTTGGCGAATATCTTGACATGCCCATTCAATTTGTCGAAGTCCCCTGGGACCAGCAGATTGAATTCCTCAACCAGGGCAAAACCGACATTATCATGTCAGGCATGACCATTACCAATACACGCAGCTCCGTGGTAGATTTCTCAACGCCTTATATGCGCTCAGGGCAGATACTTCTGGTTCGAATGGAAGACCGTCTGAGATTTTCAACCGGTGTGGAAAGTCTGTTGAACACCAGCTACCGTATAGGAACCGTAGCTGATACCATAAGTGACTACTTTGTCACCACAGCTATCAACGGGGCCAACGAGGTTGTCTTCAAGACATCAGAGAGAGCTGTTGAGGCATTGATCAAAAACGACATAGATGCCTTTATCTATGATGCCCCGATTGTCTGTTACTATGCGGCAAGGCATCAGAATGACAAGCTGATACCGATTCTCACCATGGCCACCGAAGAATATATCGGCTGGGCGGTGAAAAAGAGCGACAATGAGCTGTTGGCCAGCGTCAACGCATTTCTCGAATCTTATCAAAATAAGGGTCAGCTTCAGAACGAAATCAAATACTGGATTCCTTACCTCTACCGGTGACCTGACTATGAGCAAGACAAGCAAACGTTCGGATTACCTGAGCTGGGATGAGTATTTCATGGCCGTTGCCCTGCTCTCTGCAGAAAGAAGCAAGGACCCCAACACCCAGGTAGGGGCCTGCATCGCTAATGATCAGAACAAAATTGTCGGAGTCGGCTATAACGGCTTCCCGATAGGTTGCTCAGACGACGAACTGCCATGGGATCGGCAGGGGGATTTTCTGTCGACCAAATACCCCTACGTCTGCCATGCTGAACTCAATGCTGTGCTTAACGCCATCTCAACTGATTTGAGAGGCTGCAGAATCTATGTCGGGCTTTTCCCCTGTAATGAATGCACCAAGGTTATTATTCAGTCGGGAATCAGCGAGATCGTCTATCTTTCTGATAAGTATCGGGACTCAGAACAGGTTCGGGCCTCAAAAAGAATGCTCGAATTGGCACCAAATATATCGTATCGTCAATTTTCTCCATCCAAAACCTCGATTCTCTTGAGCTTTCAAGTAGCTTCCTGATCCACTTTCAGCTGCCGCTTCCCCGGTGCTGAAATCCTTTGAAGCCTATGTTGACAGCATCTTCCCCTGAGATCAGACGTACATCGCAGCCTTTAACCGTTCTGCCCACCCGATACACCTGTTCTCCGCAGTTTTCGCGAAGCAGCCTTAATAAGTCCTCGTCTCTACCTTTTTTCACAGTGAAGACCAGCTCATAGTCCTCCCCGCCGGATATCTTTAGATCAACGGGTTCTTTGTTTATGATCTGACTTACACGTCCAAGAATTTCAGCCCCTGGAAGAAGATCCGCATCTAGCTCAGCTCCGACCCCGCTCTGGGAACAGATATGGGCAAGATCAGTGGCGATTCCGTCGGAAATGTCCTGCATGGCGCCGACCATCTTGCTGGCGGCCAATACTTGCCCCAGCAGTACACGTGGAGTGGGATTGAGATGTTTATTGATCAAGGGCTGCAGCGCATCTTCTGCAGTCGATTGAAACAAAACGGGCGCCCGGCAGATCTCAAGCCCAGCCGCGGCTGATCCCAACTCACCGCTGACGTAAATATTCTCACCTTCAGTAGCAGTGCTGCGCCTGATTATCCTGTCCTTTGCGCCGCTGCCGAGAATTACAATATTGATGGTCAGGGCGGGTCCTTTGACCGTGTCCCCTCCAATGATCGTGCAGCCATACTCTTGGAGAATTTCGGCGGCCCCAGCCGACCATTTTTCTATCCAGTCTTTGTCGAGTTGGTCGGAGACAGCTATCGAAACCAAAGCATAATGTGGAGTTCCCCCCATGGCGGCGATGTCGCTGAGATTGACGGCAATTGATTTTCGGCCCAGAAGATGGGGAGGATGCCATGAACGGTCGAAATGTATATTCTCAACAAGTATATCGGTGGTGGCAAGCCAACTGCGATCCTCGGGAGTGTCGAATATCGCACAGTCGTCTCCGATTCCCTTAATCAGTCCTTTGGCATCAGGGGCTCCTGTTCTGCCGGAAAACAGCCTTATCAGATCAAGTTCAGACCACTCTTCTTGCATGATGTTCCGCCGGCTTACTTAATTCTTTTCAGTGATCCTTTCTGGGAAGATGTTTTCCTCCCTTTTCCAGATTCACCGGCTGCTGAGTGTTCACTGCCAATAACAACAGTTTGGAAGAATCGTTTTTCTCCGCCCATGGTGAAAATCTCCTGACCCGTCATCTGAGCCGTGCGAAGTGTCCAGATGACGTTTTGCAGCGGAACAGTCAAAAAGGTCAAACCGATATTCCACCATTCTTCTTTTTTGGATGGATCACGCTCGATGGAGATGACTTTGGCGTAGAGAATCAGGCGAGGTTGCTCTGAAGCGAT
>NODE-96-length-30205-cov-6.78816_pt1 | contig 30205 bp, 24 predicted proteins | sample MGYA00139097_ERZ477577 | MGnify/ENA metagenome assembly ERZ477577
GAATTCTGTTTGCAGTTGACGCATATGGCAGCATCCATCTGAAATGATTCATTTCCAACTCTATGGAATGGTCAATGAAGAGGGTAGAAATTATTTAATGCAAAAATTACAACATGAAATCAACGATTAAAATCAGTGCGGTCGCATTAAGTCTCATTGTTTCATCATTATCTTTTGGGCAAACTCAACTATTTACGCTTGAAGAAGCTAAAGCACATGCACTTGATAATCATCTGGAAATCCTTAATTCACAAAGGAATATTGATATTGCACAACAGCAAATTGTGGAAACAACAGGAATAGGACTTCCGCAAATTGACATATCAGGTCAATTTAATCACTTCATCAATATTCCTGTTTCCGTTGTTGATGCTTCACTTTTCAATCCATTTGCTGCGCCTGGGGAGGTAATGGAATTCAGAATGGGACAAGAATTCAGTACTACTGGAACTTTATCCGTGAATCAACTTCTCTTCAATGGATCTTACATTGTCGGTCTACAGGCAACTAAACATATAAAACGATTCCAACAATCCTCCTATATGGTTACTCAGGAAGACGTTGTTTTTAATGTAATTCAGGCCTATCAGTTAGCTACAATTGCAAAAGGAAATGTCGTTTTCGCGGACTCTATGGTCATACTAACTCAACAATTGGTGGATATGCAACAGAATTATTTAGAATTAGAACTCATTGTCCAGGAAGACATGGATCAATTGAACTATTCTTTGTTAACTGCAAAAAATGCAGCGGTTGCGGCTGAGGTTCAATATCAAAATGCGCTTAACTTGCTTAAGTTCTCGATGGGGTATGACATGAATTCAGTTATTGATATTTCTGAATCTGCCGAGGAAATTCTTAACCAACGGACTCTAAGTTCTGGAGATGTACATAATAACCTACAATACGGGTTGATGGAGCAGAACATTACATTATCAGAATTGAACGTTAAGAATAACAAATTCGCGAATCTTCCTTCATTGTATGCTTTTTTCTCTCACGCTTATAATGCATATAGAGATGAATTCAACTTTTTTGCTAATGAAAAATGGTATCCCCAAACAGTTTGGGGACTTCAGTTAAATATCCCTGTTTTTTCCGGTCTTCAACGACATGCAAGGACGAAGCAAACAAAGATTAAACTACTTCAGGACCAGAGCGCTCTTGAGCAACTAGAGCGAACATTACAATTTCAAGAGAGTCAAATCAAAAATAATTTGAAGGGTGCTAAAGATCGTTATGCTCTTCAAAAAGAGAATACGCAACTCGCTAAATCTATTTATGAAAATGCTGTACAAGTGAAAGAAATTGGGAAAGGCAATAGCATGCAAGTAACACAGAAGCACAATCAACTTATGATTGCCCAATCGCAATATCTCGCCTCGCTCATGGATCTATTTCAAGCTCAACTTGAATTGGACAAATTATATAATGAAATATTATCGAAGAACCAATAATTTAAAAAATGAAATCAATTATCATAAAATCGCTTTTTATACTGCCTACTGCAATTATCCTGTCAGCTTGTAGTGGCGAAGAAGTCAACAATGAGGAGCCTGAGGTGGTTCTTGATCCTCTCGTTACATTATACGAGGCTCAATATACTTCTTTCAAACATGAAATCCGCGTACAAGGAAATGTTGAAACAGATCAAGACATTATGCTTACTGCTGAAATGGGGGGATTAATTACTTCTATTAAAGTAAAAGAAGGACAAAAAGTTAGCAAAGGCCAGGTAATCGCTCAAGTTGATGCTTCCATCCTTTCTTCCAACATGCAAGAACTCAAGACACAGTTAGAGTATGCAGAATACATGTTGGACAAGCAAATAGAATTAAATAAACGTGGTGTTGGCTCAGAGTTTGATTTGGAAACTGCTCAAAGCCAAGTGAATTCATTAAAAGCAACTATGCAGTCGCTTTCAACTCAACAAGGAAAAGCTACAATTCGCGCACCATTTTCTGGAGTCATTGATCAGGTTTTCGCTAAGCAAGGGCAAATGGCAGGCCCAGCAGCTCCAATTGTTCGACTCGTAAACAACAAAACTGTTGATATTGTTGCGAGTATTTCAGAAAAACATTTCGATAAAGTCAAAGAAGGTACATCAATGACAGTATATTTCCCCAATTATTCTGATACGAGTATTCAATTGAAAATTACGAATGTTGGAAATTATATTGAACCAACCAACCGAACTTTTAGGGTAAAATCAACGATTACTAATAATAACTACTTCCTTCCTAACATGTTGGCAGAAGTTAGCATTGTGGACTTAGCTGTGGACAGCGGTCTTGTTGTTCCATCTTCAAGTGTATTGAAAGACCAAGAAAACCTTGACTTTGTTTATACCGCTGTGCCTTATAAATCAGAAGACGGAAAGGAGTTGTTTAAAGTGAAAAAGGTATTAGTATCTGTAATCGAACGCTTTGAAGGATCCACCTTACTTAATGAAGGGTCTATCAAGCAAAATGAAAAGGTTGTTGTAAAAGGTGCACGTGGAGTAGCTAACGGCGACATCGTTAGAAACAAGTAACCCTTAAATTGTAATTTATAATGGAAAAAACAACTAAAGGGTTTGGATTATCCACCCTAGCCGTAAACAACCGGAAGACAGTTTTCCTGATTGCTATCATTATCATATTTGGAGGACTTATTTCATATAATTCGATGCCAAAAGAAAATTTCCCGGAATTACAAATCCCAGAAATCTATATTGGTATCGCGAAACCAGGATCATCTCCTGATTACATGTCTGAAAAAATCGCGAAATCTATTGAAAAGGAAGTTGCAGGAATAAAATTGGTCGATGAAATTAACACCAATTCAGTTCATGGTTACACAACAATACGCGTAAAATTCGATTTTAAAATGTCCGTTGACAAGGCTTTACAAAAAGTCAAAGACGCCGTTGATGATGCGCGCACGAAATCGGACTTCCCTGATCTACCCGTAGAGCCAAACATCTTCGAAATGGATCCTTCTGATATGCCAATTATGAACATTAACCTTCGGGGAGATGACGCACAATTGCTCAAAGATATTGCTGAAACTTTAGAGGATCAGATTGAAGATCTACCAGAAATAAGCGAGGTTGACATTCGAGGGGTTCAAGATCAAGAAATGAGGATAGACCTAGATCCCGTGAAAGCGCAAGCCGTCAATGTCACAATAGAAGATATTCAGAATGCTGTTAATGCAGAACATCAGACGATACCCGGTGGTGAACTCTTAATGGATGGCATCCGTAAATCAATCAGAATTGAGGGTGAATTTAGAGATGCTGCGGAACTCAAACGACTTGTTGTAAAACAAGATGAATTTTTACCTGTTCATCTCGAAGAAGTTGCTGAAGTATATTTTGGTAATGGGGACACAACCTCCTATGCTCGAGAATTTGGCGACCCTGTCGTAATGTTAGATGTTAAGAAACAAGGTGGACAAAACCTTTTGGTGGCGTCAGACAAAATCACTGAAATATTAGCCGAAGCCAAGAAGGACGGTACCATTCCTGCTAGCGTTAATGTCTCACGAACTAGTGACCAGTCGAACAATACGCGTGAGATGGTTGACAACCTGTTAAACTCTATCATTTTTGGAATTATCCTCGTTGTAGGTGTACTTCTTTTTTTCTTAGGTATTCGTAACGCACTATTCGTGGGTGTTGCAATTCCACTTTCGATGCTGATGTCCTTTTTAATACTCAGTGTCATGGGAGTAACCTTAAACGTAATGGTACTTTTCTCGCTTGTATTAGCTCTTGGGATGCTGGTGGACAACGGTATTGTAACCGTCGAGAATATTTATCGTCACATGGCCGAAGGTAAATCTGCAACAAGGGCAGTTATCGAAGGAGTGGGAGAAATTGCTATGCCAATTATTGCTTCGACAGCCACAACTTTAGCGGCATTCCTTCCTTTGGCTATTTGGCCAGGAATCATGGGAGAATTTATGAAATATCTGCCCATCACCTTGATTATTGTACTTGGTTCATCATTATTCGTTGCCTTGGTAATTAACCCAGTTTTAGCTGCCGTCTATATGAAGGTAACTACGGGTGAACCAAAACGTAAAAAAGTACTCGTTCGGTCTTTGATTATGGGCGTGGTAGGACTGTTCTTTGTACTAACAGGGTTTACTATTCTTGGAAACTTGTTAATCGTATTTGCCTTCTTGGGAATACTTAACTTATTTGTTTTATTTCCTGGAACTGTTCGTTTTCAAAATAGTTTCTTACCAAAACTTGAAAATCAATATGAGCGATTCTTAACATTTGCGCTTCATGGTAAACGCCCTCGCATGTTCTTTTTTGGAACAGTTTTATTACTTGTTGTAACAATCATGTTAATGGTCGCATTCCCTCCAAAGGTGGACTTTTTTCCAGAAAATGAACCGAACTATGCTAACATTTTTATATCTCATCCAATTGGAACGGACATCGAGATAACAAATCAGACAACGTTAAAGGTTGAAGAGCATTTGAACACTATACTGAATCCTTACCTTGAAGCCGATGCCAAAAGCGATGCCCCAGCAGACCAACGACTAATCAAATCAATTATCTCACAAGTAGGAGAAGGAACAAGTGACCCTATGGAAGGACCAGCAATGGGTAATACACCACACAAAGGTCGCTTAACGGTCAATTTTGCTGAATCCAAGTACAGAAACGGCGTTAACACATCAGTCATCTTGAAGAAAATACAAGACGGTTTACGCGGTAAATTCACTGCCGAAATAGAAATAACGGCTTCAAAAGAAGCAAATGGACCCCCACAAGGAGCCCCAATAACTATGGAAATTACGGGTAAAGGTGAATATAAAGACTTGATTATTGAAGCATCAAAAATTAAGTCGTACATAGACAGTTTAAGAGTTCCCGGAGTTCAAAAACTAAAATTAAACGTAGAAGCAAATCGGCCTGAAATTATCATTACCGTTAATCGTGATCAGGTTCGAAAATTAAATGCCTCAACTTACCAAGTCGGAATGGCCATTCGAAAAGCCCTTCTGGGGGAAGACATCAACACATATACCCCCGATGATGAATCTTACGACATGGTTGTCAAATTCAACAAATCGAATCGAGAAAGTTATGATGCACTTCTTGACCAGAGACTAATTTTCCGAAACAATCAAGGTAAATTAATGAACATTCCAGTTCGTTCAGTTATTGACGAAGCGAAAGAAGTCAGTTCATTTACAGGGGTGGTTCGAAAAGATCAAATACCACTAGTCACAATAACCTCCAATATTGTGGAGGGGTTCAATGCCACAGAGGTGGTCGACACTTTAAAGGCTAAAATGAATATTTATGACGCTTCGGCTCGAGTAAAAGATGGGGTCTCTTATAAATTTGGAGGTCAAATGGAGGAACAAGCAAAAGAAATGGCTTTTTTAAGTAAAGCTTTACTGATTGCCGCTTTTTTAATTCTCTTGATCATTGTGGCCCAGTTTAACTCTTATTCGATGCCATCGGTTATTATGCTTACTGTTGTCCTTTCTCTAATTGGGGTTCTCCTTGGATTATTGATTTCACGACAGAATTTTGTAGTTATGATGACCATGATTGGAGTAATATCACTTGCTGGGGTAGTCGTTAATAATGCTATAGTCCTAATAGATTACACCAATCAAATCCGAAAGAAAAAGAGAGCAGAATTAGGCTTAGGAGAATATGAACTGCTAGAATATAGTGAAATTGTAAAAGCAGCGATTGAAGGAGGTAAAACGAGATTGAGACCTGTTCTCTTGACTGCAATCACAACAGTTCTGGGGCTAATCCCACTTGCTATTGGATTTAATATAGACTTTTTCTCTTTGTTGACCGACTATGATCCGAAAATATATTTTGGAGGAGATAATAATATGTTCTTCGCTCCATTATCTTGGGCCATCATATATGGATTAACATTCGCAACATTCTTAACATTGGTTATCATTCCATCGCTTTATTTGATGATGTACAAACTAAAACTTTGGGTGTACCGTGTATTTAAATGGCAGATGAGAAGTAATCTTTAGTTAGAAAAAAAACTTACAAAGAAAGGGTGGATTTATAATTCACCCTTTCTTTGTTTTCAACATAAATTAGACAATTAATTACTTCTTTGTATTTTCAAAAACCAATAATAAGCCCTAATCATTATTATTCGACACTTTAAGCAAGTATCTAAATTATTTTTTCAATTAGCTAGTTATTAAAGCTTATCCGTAATTAATAATAAGCCCAATTCATCGTTTATATAGCCTTATTGGTCGAATAATGCCACTTTTAACCTGCTAATAGGATTCCAAGAATGTTTGTCGTAATTTTCTATGAACATAGTAATTTCTTCTACCAAGCTATGATTTTTTGCAACCTACATTGATTTTTGAAGATGCTATGCAAACATACATCTTTAGAATAGGTTTTTTGTGCGTCTATTTTTCTTTTCAGTTACCTAACCTACCCGTATATTTGTAGTGTAAAGATTGATTTTAGTATTTGATAATTCAATCAAACTAGAAGTCTTTTTCAGTGAATAGTGGTTAGGTTAGGTTTGATAAAGCAGCTCTCCCGAGCTGCTTTATCTGTTTTATAGGATAACCGGTGACAACCATCTCTCCATTTCTTCTTGAGGCACTTTTTTACGTTCCGCAATAGATTTCACCTGATCCAAGCCAATCTTGCCTACTCCAAAATATTTTGATTTTTCATTCGCAAAATACCAACCAGAAACACTGGCAGTAGGTGTCATTGCCAAACTATCGGTTAACGATACACCTGTTAATTGGCTTGCATTTAATAACTCAAACAACCCGGGCTTCTCAGTATGATCAGGACAAGCAGGGTAACCAGGAGCCGGGCGAATCCCTCGGTATTTCTCCTTGATCAACTCAGCATTATCTAATCCCTCATTTTGAGCATACCCCCATATTTCAGTTCTCACCTTCTTATGCAAGTATTCTGCAAAAGCTTCTGCAAGACGATCAGCTATTGCTTTTAGCAAAATCGAATTGTAATCATCGTGATCCAATTCGAATGCTTCAACTTTGTCATCAACACCAATTCCTGATGTTACAACAAAGCCTCCAACGTAATCCACTACCCCACTATCTCGTGGTGCAATGAAATCTGAAAGCGCAATATTAGGAACACCTGCTGCTTTCTTAGATTGCTGCCTCAACGAATGTTGTACTAATAACAGTTCATCTGCATTTTCAGGATCATAAATATGAATGTCATCTCCAACAGAGGACGCCGGGAAAATTCCAACGACACCTTTATGCGTCAGCCATTTATCTGTTTCAATTTGCCTCAGCATTGCTTCAGCATCATTAAACAACTTTGTCGCCTCAACTCCAACAACTTCATCGGTCAAAATTGCAGGATATTTCCCATGCAGTTCCCAAGTCCTAAAAAAAGGAGTCCAATCAATATAGGGCAGTAGTTCTTCTGTTGAAACCTCAACATAACTCACCCCTAGCTGATTTGGTTCTTCAATATTGTTTTCTGTCCAATCTATTTTAAAGTAATTCTCACGAGCTTCTTCAATTGACAATATTGTTTTCTGTGCTCTATTTTTTGAATAATTTTCTCTAACCTTACCATATTCCTCTTGAATAGATTGCACAAACGCTTCCTTCTTACCACCCAATAAACTTTCAACTACAGTAACAGATCTAGACGCATCCAGAACGTGTACTGTTTGATCCTTTTTGAAATGCTCATCAATTTTAACTGCAGTATGAACACGAGATGTTGTTGCACCACCTATCATTAGAGGGATAGACAATCCAGCACGCTCCATTTCTTTAGCTACGGTTACCATTTCGTCAAGAGATGGGGTAATTAATCCGCTTAAGCCAATAACATCAACCTTTTGTTCGATCGCTTCTTTTATTATTCTTTCCGGCGGGACCATAACTCCGAGATCAATAATCTCATAATTATTACACCCCAAAACAACACCGACAATATTCTTCCCTATATCATGAACATCACCTTTAACCGTGGCCATCAAAACCTTTCCAGAAAAAGTCATTGCTCCACCCTTCTCCTCCTCGATAAACGGAAGTAAATAAGCGACAGCCTTTTTCATTACACGCGCTGATTTAACCACTTGAGGTAAGAACATTTTTCCACTTCCAAATAAATCACCAACTACGTTCATCCCATCCATTAGCGGGCCTTCTATAACCTCAATAGGGCGTTCAAACATTTGACGACACTCTTCAGTATCTTCAACAATGAAATCAGCAATTCCTTTAACTAAAGCGTGGGTAATCCTATCTTGAACACTCCCCTTCCGCCAGCTTAGATCAATTTCTCTTTTCCTTCCCTCCCCACCTTTAACAGTTTCTGCAAATTCAAGTAATCTCTCGGTAGCATCTTGTCTTTTGTTAAACAAAACATCCTCCACATGATCCAATAACTCCTTGTCTATATCGCTATAAACTTCGAGCATTGATGGGTTAACAATCCCCATATCCATCCCGTTCTGGATGGCATGATAAAGAAAAGCCGCGTGCATTGCTTCGCGAACAACATTGTTCCCTCGAAAAGAGAAAGAAACATTTGAAACACCCCCACTTACATGGGCTCCGGGGAGATTTTCTCTAATCCATTTAGTCGCATTGAAGAAATCCAACGCATTATTATTGTGCTCTTCCATTCCAGTTGCAACAGGGAAAATATTTGGATCAAAAATGATGTCATTTTGATTAAATCCAACCTTATCGACCAAAATTCGATATGATCTTTCACAAATTTCAATTCTACGATCGTAGCTATCAGCCTGTCCTTCCTCATCAAAAGCCATAACGATTACAGCCGCACCATATCGTTTAACGAGCTTTGCCTGATTAATAAAATTTTCTTCACCTTCCTTTAAAGAAATTGAGTTAACAACTCCTTTTCCTTGAACACATTGTAAACCTGCCTCAATGATTTCCCACTTTGAACTATCAATCATTATTGGAACTCTCGCAATGTCAGGTTCGGCAGCAATTAAATTTAAAAATTTTACCATCGCTTCTTTGCCATCAATCATTCCCTCATCCATGTTGATATCGATGATTTGAGCTCCTCCCTCGACTTGCTCACGGGCCACACTTAAAGCTTCATCATAAAGCTCATCTTTAATCAATCGAAGGAATTTTCTAGATCCTGTTACATTCGTTCGTTCACCGATATTTACAAAATTACTTTCTGGTGTAACTATTAACGGTTCAAGTCCTGAAAGTTTTAAGGTCGCTCTATTATTCGACATGATTCTCAATTTTTCTAGGTGAATAATTCACGGCCATTTCTGCAATTGCGGATATATGATCTGGAGTTGTACCACAGCAACCTCCAATAATATTCACCAATCCTTCATCTAAATACTCTTTGATTTGCACTGCCATCATTTCCGGTGTCTCATCGTACTCACCAAATTCATTCGGCAACCCTGCATTTGGATGTGCACTCACTCCAAATGGGCTATTTTTATCTAAAACTTGGAGATAGGGCCTCATCATTGAAGCTCCCAAAGCACAATTCAACCCAACAGAAAGCAAGTCCATATGTGCCACAGAAATCAAAAAGGCATCAGTTGTTTGCCCTGTTAAAGTTCTTCCGCTTTGGTCTGTAATTGTCCCAGAAACCATGATTGGAATTTTCACTCCACGCTCCTCAAAAACTTCATCTATTCCAAACAATGCAGCTTTCGCATTTAAGGTGTCGAACACGGTTTCTACCAATAAAAGATCAACACCTCCGTCCATTAATGCTTCCGTTTGCTGTTTATATGCTGTCACAAGCTCATTGAACGTAATACCCCTAAACCCTGGGTCGTTTACATCTGGGGAAATAGATGCCGTTCTGTTTGTTGGCCCAATCGATCCTGCGACAAAACGAGGCTTATTTGGCTCACGATTGGTGAATTCATCTGCGACTTCTTTCGCAATTTTAGCGCTTTGATAATTGATGTCATAAACAGCACCTTCCAGACCGTAATCTGCCTGCGCAATGGTTGTCCCGGAAAAAGTATTTGTTTCCGCTATATCTGCTCCAGCTGCAAAGTACTCAGCATGGATTTCCTTAATAATTTCAGGACGGGTCAATGACAATAAATCGTTATTTCCCTTCAACGGGCTTTGGTGGTCCTCAAACCAACCTTTCCTGAAGTCTTCCTCCTCCAGTTTATAGCGCTGAATCATGGTCCCCATGGCTCCATCGAGAACTAATATTCTATTTTTAAGTATTGATTTTATATCCTTCTTCATATTATCATTTGTGGACTATTTGAAGCTGTGGATACAAGCTAACTTATCGTTTCCTGGGAATACCAAGATTGGATTTGGCACCTTTTCCCAGTTATTCACCGAAGAGGTTGCCAAGGTTTCGTAGGGCCTATCCCTCCACCTTTCTTCATAAGTCTATTAGAATGAACTGCTGCAAAGTTAGAACAAAATTGGAAACGACCGCTCCGAGATTTTATTGATATCCTCCAAACATTGAGAAGCTTTAGACTCGCGCCAAATTTCTTAACTTTGAGTTATCATGAAAACATACTTACTAACCTTGCTACTACTTTTTCACTTTGGGACTTTTGCTCAGGTGACATTGACTGATTCCGATCTGCCAATCGTTATCATCACATCACCACCTGGACAAACCATTTCGGATGACCCTCGCATTATGTGCCATATGGGCGTTATTGACAATGGGCCAGGTGCACGTAATTATATGACAGATTCTTTTACCAACTATGACGGTGTCATTGATATCGAAATTCGAGGTTCAACATCTCAACAGTATCCAAAAAAAGGGTATGGTTTCGAGACACAAGACTCTCTTGGTAATAATAACCCAGTGGCATTACTCGGAATGCCTATGGAGCACGATTGGATTCTTTATGGTCCTTACCCAGACAAGACACTCATTCGTAACGTACTTACATTCGATTTAGCTCGTAAAATGGGACATTACGCTTCTGCTACTCGTTATTGTGAACTAGTAATAGATGACGACTATCGAGGCGTATATGTCATGATGGAACGTATTAAAGTTGATGGCGATCGAGTTAATATTGGGAAATTAAATGTCCCAAACTTATGGGACGATACACTCACTGGAGGTTACATTATGAAAGTTGATAAATTAACTGGTGAAGTAGGCTATTCATGGCCATCCAACTACAACAACGAAGTTGTATTTCAATTCCACCATCCCGAATTTGATGAATTGAATACTTTTCAGGCCAGTTACATGGAAAATTTTGTAAATGAATTCGAAACAGCCATTTTTGGTTCGCAATTCGCAAGTGCGAACGGTTATCATCAATATATAGATCAACGATCCTTCCATGATTTCTTCATTCTTCAAGAACTTGGAAGAACGGTAGATGGATATCGTTCAAGTTCTTTTTTTCATAAGGATAAAGACGGGTTTACTTGGAATGCAAAATTAGTAGCAGGGCCAATGTGGGACTTCAACCTCTCCTATGGCAATGCCGATTATTGTGATGCCGATTTGACCACGGGCTGGCAATACAATTTTGATTTGATCTGTGACTTTAGCACCTCCATACCTTTCTGGTGGCAGAAACTTCAACAAGACCCTCATTATGCTAATGGGTTAAAATGTCGATGGGAAGAACTGCGTGCTGGACCACTGCGCACTGATAATATCAATAACTTCATTGACTCTGTTGCTTTACATGTCCAAGAGGCGCGTATACGCAATTTTCAGCGATGGCCAATAATTGGAGTTTATGTAAACTGGAATGGATTCGTCGGTCAAACCTATCAAGAAGACGTTGATTATTTAAAAGATTACATGGAACAACGCTCCATATGGATAGACAACAATCTCCCAGGAAATTGTAACCTCGCTGTTGAAGAACCAGAATTCAAACCTGAATATCATAAAGTATGGCCGAATCCGATTGGAAATGAATTGAACGTCGGAGTTTCTGTTTTTCAAGCAGGCACAGCATCTTTTACAATTTCGGATATCAGTGGCCGCATTTTACTTCAACGTCCTCTTGGTTACCTAAATGCAGGAACACATGCTTTTCAATTAAATGATCTAGACTTTTCAGCTGGTAATTATATTTATCATTTTTACCTTAATGATGAAGTTGTCTACAATGGTAAAATTGTAAAATATTGATTTAGTATTGATAACTAGAATTGAAACGTTAATGTGTTGTTTTGTCAGGTAAAGCATAAGCACCATACATCGAGGTTCTCAAATTCACATCGAATTTAATTGACATAAAAAAAGCTCTTGATTTCTCAAGAGCTTTTTTGAGTGGTGATAGCTGGAATCGAACCAGCGACACATGGATTTTCAGTCCATTGCTCTACCAACTGAGCTATATCACCTCCTTTTGGTGGGGGCAAAGTTAATAACTTCTTTTTTATTTAACCTATTCCCGCTTTGATTTTTTTCACATATCTTATCTTTACACCTATGAATGCGGAAAATCAGGTACTTGTAATTGACGCGGGGAACACTTCTATTAAAGTTGGGCTCTTCTATGAAGGAGAATTAATTAAGGTATGCCGTTTTTCGTTGGACGATTTGGGTGCATTGAGCAATTGGATTGAAGATCACAGGGTGACAAAATCAGTATTGTCGTCGGTTCTTTCAGCAGCTGACACAAGGCGTATTCTCTCACTAACCCCTGATACATTTTCCGTAGACTCCTCGACAAGACTACCAATAAAACTAAATTACAAATCAAAAAACACGTTAGGAATTGACCGCATTTGTAATGCAGTATATATGGGCATAAATTGCGAATCTACCTATGGTGTCTCCGTTGACATAGGAACATGTATCAAATTTGATATGGTTCAGAAACAAAATGGATATTTAGGTGGCTCGATAGCACCTGGCATTGCTTTACGTTACAAATCATTGAATGATTATACGGGAAATCTCCCCCTCCTATCCAATAAATCAAATACTAATCTCGTTGGTAACGATACTAAATCAAGTATACAATCGGGTGTAATTAATGGAATTCACTGCGAAATAGAGCATATGATGGAGCATTATACTGAACAATACAGTGACTTAACTTTTTTTGTGACAGGAGGAGATGCTTCTTTCTTTGATATCCACTCAAAAAATGACATCTTTGCAGACGAAAATTTGACCCTAAAAGGGTTATTCGAAATATATAAGTATAATGCGTAATCTATCCCTAGCGCTATTTGTTTTTTTACTTGGAAATATTGCTTTAGCGCAGAGCATAACAAGCAATTCGCCATATAGCTCTTTCGGCTTGGGTGAGTTTGGTGGTCTAGATCATGCTGTTTTCTCCGGTATCGGAAATTCAAATATTACATTGCAGGACTCCACGGTCCTCAATTTCAACAACCCATCTTCTTATAGTGCGTTAGCAAAAGGACAACCTCTTTTCTCTCTTGGTGTCTCAACAAGACTTTCAGACTATTCTGAAAACGGAAATTCAAGTTTTGAAAGCGTAACAGGCATCCAGCATTTCGCTCTTGCATTTGCATTTGCAAAAAGATTCGGACTTGCAGTTGGATTAAAACCTTATACTCGAAGAGGCTACGAATTTAGTTCTCGAAAAGAATTTGAAGGCGATTCACTGTATTACAATTATTCAGGAAATGGAGGAATCAATGAAGGTTTCATCGGGTTTTCTGCCAATGTCCTTAACTTTAAAGGTGCGCGCGTCTCTCTAGGTGCTAATGCAGGCTATTTATTTGGGGCAGTATCCAATATTCGTAAAAGTGGACTCATCGTGGATGGAATCACGAACAATGATTATGCTGGAGGTGTAAGTTCAAAAAGTCTCCGTGCAAGCTCATTTCATTATGATCTCGGATTAAGCTACGAACAGCGCATCAATGAAAAGCACTCAATTGGTGTTTACGCAGTAATTGATCCACAGCAGAAGATTAAGGGTAGCTACGAAGAGGGGTTTTTCTATACTGGAAATATTAATTCCGCAACAAGCTTTGACACCTTGAGCTTTAACGATTCACTAAGTGGAGATGTTACTAATATCCCTACATATACATATGGATTGAAGTATACACTTAGTGGAAAAGGACGAAAAGGACAAACTAACGAATTAAATTCTGAAGTCAGCTTCCATTTGACATATAGCATGTCCGACTGGTCAAAATTCGAAAATCGTTATGATCCTAATTTTACAAACACATTTTTGAATACTCAGAAATTTACTTTTGGAGTTCAATACATTCCCGAAACCGATTTTATTGCCAATAAGGTTTCTACTAAATTTTACCACCGAATGCGCTATAGAGTTGGGGCATACTACTTTACACTCCCATATGAGACAAACGGAGAACAAGTAACTGATTTTGGCACAACATTTGGATTTGGTTTCCCGATTGCGGTTCAGAAAACGCTCTCTTCGATAAACGTAGGTTTTTCAATTGGAAGCAGAGGTATTTCAGATACGCAGGCGCTTAAAGAGAAATACTACGGTTTCAACCTTGGGATTGCAATTGCACCAGGCACGGACCGATGGTTTAGAAAACGTAAATTGAACTAACTAAAAATATGAAAATGAAACTAGGAAAATTAATCATAGGAGCAGCAGTCCTTTTAATAAGTACAAGCTCATTTGCACAGGACGAAGAAAAGAGAGAGTGTGACAGAATGCTTTATCTTGCTCAACAAGCCAGATTGGAACGAAACGACTATAAAGAGTCGAGTTTATATATGATCAAGGCAGAACAAATCTGTGACGGGCTTGACGAAAAGAACACAAAAATCTTAATCGCTTCATTGAGAAACACGATCAATGGAGAACAAGATGCCAATTCAAAGATGGCCTACCAAGACACTTTGGAAGCAGCGTATACAAGAGCTGAAGCAGCAGGATTCTACAAGCAAACCGAAGATTTAATTCGAGCTTCAAATATTCTTGGTGCGTCAGCGCCGAATAGAGAGAAGGCAGACGAATTGTTCAAAAGAGGAATTGCCGCTCAAGGTGAAAAAACGCACGAAGGATACTTGTCGTACTATTACTATAACATGTATGCGATGTATGCTTCAAAAACAACTGCTGAAGATAAAGCTGCCTTAAAAGGAGAAATGATCACGGTTTATTTTGAACTTTCAAGCTTGATCAGCAGAGCCAACATGTCAGCTCAAACGCAAGAAACAGTTACAGGTTATTTCAACGCAGTCGTTAACACTTGCGAAGATATTCTACCAGAACTAGCTGGCTTTATGGAAAATCTTCCTGCAGATGTTGAGATGAAGAAGGCTGCACTCATGAATTTCATTACATTGCTTGAAAACAAGAACTGCACGGATGCCGATGAGTATGGAACCTTAATCAACACATTTGTTGAAACTGATCCTACATCGCTTGATGCTCAGCTTATGAAAGCGAAGTACCTCATCGCTAAGAAAAAGTATAGCGATGCTATTGGAACATTAAGAACAGCAAAAGATCTTGCACCTGATGCTGCGAAGAAGGAGGAAATCACTTACATGATCGCTTCAGCACAATTCGGAATAGGGTCATACAAAGCAGCTTATTCGACAGCAATGTCAATATCTGGAGAATACAAAGGGAAAGCCTTAGTTATCGCTGGAAAAGCTGTTGGTAACAACGCCAATAACTGTGGTGTGAGTACATTCGAAAGAAAGTGTAACTACATTTATGCGGTTCAATTATTGCAACAAGCAAGCAATTTGGGTGAGAGCTCTGGAGGAGCAATTGGATCGTACAGAAACAGCTTCCCAACAGAAGAAGATATATTCGATAATGATTCACCATCTTCAGTACAACTTTCATGTTACGGAGTATCCGTGAATCCTAGAGGATAAAATGAACTTGTTTTCGTCAATCGGTTTAATCAAGATACCTGCCATAATGTTTATGGCAGGTATTCTTTTTTCATGCGTGAATGATCTCGATACTATTCAGAAGGTTACGTATGATCCCAATGCCCCTGATGAAGTAACCACCGACCTCAAAGTTCATTACACCGACTCTGGTTATGCGCGTGTTCAAATTTACGCCGCGATAGCGGAAACTTATTCTAAACCTGAGCACATCACGAAATTGAAGGACTATGTGAAAATAGACTTCTTTTCAGATGAAGGAATCATTGTTTCAAGCCTAACAGCATTATACGGTGAAATAAATTTTGAGACCGGAATTATGATGGTCAAAGATTCTGTTATTATGTTAAATCTTACTGATAAACAATCGATGGAGACAGAGGAACTCTTCTATAACCAGCTAGACAGTACAGTTTACACTGAAAAATATGTAATCATTAAAGAGGAAGGTAAAGGTATCGTTGGAAGAGGAAAAGGCATACGCACTTCACCCTTTGAAAAATTCAGAAAAGGAGATATCTACGAACCAGAAGGTAAGATCTGACAAGATTGATTATTTTTGACTAAACAATATTACAAATGAGAGGATACAATAAAATAATGCTTTACTTCTGGCTGATCGTCTCAATATTGATATTTATTGTTGTTACATACATGGCAATCACGGAAGGATTTAAAAAATGGTCTTTCCATTACCTTTTTGCAGGACTTGCATTCTTTGCTTTTATATCTCGTAGGTGGATGATACGTAGAATGGATCGACATCTAGAGTTCATGGAAAAGAAGAAAGAGTCGGAAGAACAATAATCACCGCTCATCATAATATTCGTTAATTTAATAGAGGTAAACATACTCTTATCCAATTTGTGGCGTTTTAACACCCAACTAATCTGTAACTTTATAAGTTATGTAAAACGTGAGCAGTTGTAACAATTACAAACGTTTAATCGTCTTATTAGGAGTATGAAACTAACAGGATTTCTTGTTTTTCTTTTCACTATAATGATTGGCAACTCATTGTTCGGTCAGCAGCTACTGCATGGTACTGTGTCAGATGAGAATGGAATCCCGATCCCTTACGCAAAAATATATGTTAAAAATTCAGCTGAATTAAGAACCCTCGCAGACATCAACGGGTATTATGAAATGCGTCTTTACCAAGGGGAGTACTTTTTAGTGGTGACATCGACTGGTTATGAAACCAAGGAAGCATATGTTACCATCATAGAGAACACGATAGAAAAAAACTATCAATTGATGCCAGTAACCATACAAGAAATTGAAGGTGTGAGTGTTTCAACAAAAAAGTCGAACCCTGGGCGTGAAATCATGTTGAAAGTTGTAAAAAAGAGAGACCAAATAAATCCGTGGAACTATCCACATACGGTGCATGGTTACATTAAAGCAACTGAGAAAATAGATCGAAAAGAAAAAAACAAGAACGGCAAAAAGAAAAAAGAAAAAGAAGAAACTGAGCAAGACGACCCTTCAGGAATTGAAGACCCTTTTGCCGAAAAGCGAAAAGCTGACGAAGAATTAGCAAATAACATGAATCTTGTTGAAGTCAACTTAACAAGACATTATGGTGGCCCAAATAAGGTTAAAGAAATTAGAGATGCATACGAGAAAAAAGGGGCGAAAAATACCAATCTTTACTATACGACAACAGTAAAATCTAATTTTAACTTTTTTAGAAACTTACTTCACTTGGATGATTTACACCAAACCCCGGTAAGTTCACCTATATCAGGGCCAGGAATACTTTCTTATAAGTATCGTTTAGAAAAACAATACGAAGAGAACGGAAGGAAAATAAATAAAATCAGAATCATTCCGCGTAACATCGCAACAACAACCTTAGAAGGTTACATCTACGTCATCGACTCAGTCTGGCTGGTACAAAAACTTGAGTTAACAATGCAGAAAGGTAATTTGTTAATCTACGATTACTTCACTATTTCACAAGAGTTTGAGCATCCCGGTGACACCATCTGTTTACTTAAGAATCAGGTTTTAAATTATGGCGTTAAGTACAGAGATCAAAGTTCTACTTGCACTACCACTGCAAATTTTTCCGATTATAACTTCTCTCCTAACTTCCCCCAAAAATTCTTCAATAACGAGCTAGCAGTAACTGAACAAGAAGCCTACGAAAAGGATTCTATTTATTGGAACCAAAAGCGAAAAACTCAACTTACTCCTGAAGAAATTGAATATATCACAATAAAAGACAGCATAGAAGAGCATCACAATCGAAAAGAATATTTAGATTCAATAGATGCAGACTTTAATAAGGTCACTGCACTCAAAGTACTTTGGTGGGGAATTGATCATCGAAATCGCTCAAAGAAAACACAATGGACCATTAATTCGCTCGCAGCAATTCTTCGACCAATCTACATCGCAGGTCCAAGATTGGCTCCTGGTTTCTCTTTCTTTAAAAAATGGGAAGATGAAAAAACACTCGATTCGTACACGGAAGCCTCAGTAGGAGTGCTTAACTGGGACCCAAAAATTGATACTTGGTGGAAATTTAGATACGATCCATTCCATTTTGGCACAGCCAATATAAATTTTAGCCATTCATTTGACGTAATTAGAGGCTACGATGCTATTACCCAAATCTACAAGCGTGATAATTTTATTGAAGTAACCGATTTAACGCTTGGACACTATTACGAATTATTCAATGGTCTTTATTTGGAGACCAACTTCAGTATGTCAGAGCGAAGAAGTCTCGAAGGTTATAAATTCCTTGATACAGATGGCTTCTTGCCGAACACTGAACCAGTTGAATTTGAAACATATCAAGCATTTATTGGTGATCTTACTCTCAGCTATACTCCAAATCAAAAATACATGCGAGAGCCGAACCGAAAAGTTGTTCTAGGTTCTAAATGGCCAACATTCTACTTGTATTACGAAAAAGGTTTGCCAAATATATTCGGAAGTGATGTTGACCATGACTATGCCTTACTAGGGATTACACAAACTTTTAAGATTGGTACCATTGGAACATCAAGTTATCATTTAAAATCAGGAACTTTTCTCAATACCAGATCGCTTAAGGATGCTGACCAAAAATTCCATCGGAGAAGTGATCCTATTTGGTTTTCTAACCCTCTACATTCTTTCCAAGGTCTAGACTCTACTCTTCCAACACAAAAAATCTTTTACGAAGCACATTTTGTTCACCATGACAACGGCGCGATCTTGAATAAGATTCCGTTTATGAAGAAAACCCGTATCGGACTTGTAGTGGGTGGTGGTTATTTATATGTTCCGGAGTTTGATTGGCACCATTATGAAGTATTAGTGGGGCTGGAACGCAACTTTAAATTTTCAAAACGTCGTTTACGAATTGGCCTTTATGGTGTTCTATCCGGAGGTAACCATATTATTCCGACACCAAGTTGGAAAGTATCCTTTGCCATCTTAGATAATAGAAATCTCAAATGGAATTTCTAAACTCTACAAGGAATATTCTGTGATTTGGTAATTTGAGTGTTTGAATATTCTCATTATTCAATGGTGAAATCCACAAATCTCTTATTTTTGTCTATCTACAAAATAGGAAGGCTATGTACGGAAAAATGAAAGACCATCTTCAAGCTGAATTGAAGGCAATTGAAGAAGCAGGAATCTATAAGCGTGAGCGAATAATAACGACTCCTCAAGGAGCAACTGTTCATGTTAATACTGGTGAAGATGTTGTCATCATGTGTGCCAATAATTACCTTGGATTATCATCACACCCTGATGTCATTCAAGCGTCCAAAGATGCATTGGATTCACATGGATTCGGTATGTCTTCAGTAAGATTCATTTGCGGTACTCAGGACATTCACAAAGAACTAGAAGCGAAAATTGCGAAATTCTACGGAACTGAGGATACCATTTTATATGCAGCAGCATTTGATGCAAATGGTGGAGTATTTGAACCATTATTTACCGCTGAAGATGCGATTATTTCTGATGAATTAAATCATGCCTCCATTATTGATGGTGTACGTTTGTGTAAAGCACAACGCTATCGCTACAAGCACTCGGACATGTCGGATTTAGAGGAGCAACTAAAAGCGGCTCAAGAACAACGTTTCAGAATCATCGTTACAGATGGTGTATTCTCAATGGATGGTGATTTAGCGAAGATGGATGAGATCTGTGCATTGGCTGATAAATACGATGCTTTGGTAATGTCGGATGAATGCCATTCTGCTGGTTTCATTGGTAAAACTGGTCGTGGTGTTCCAGAACATTGCGGTGTCCAAGATCGCGTAGATATTATTACTGGTACGCTAGGCAAAGCTCTTGGTGGAGCCATGGGAGGATACACAACCGGACCAAAAGAGATCATCGATATGTTGCGCCAAAAGTCGCGTCCTTATTTATTCTCAAATTCACTAGCCCCTTCAATTGTGGGAGCATCAATCAAGGTTTTCGATATCCTTAGTTCAACAACTGAATTAAGAGATAAACTTGAAGAGAATACTAAATACTTTAAAGATCAAATCGTTGAAGCTGGATTCGATATTAAGCCTGGTAATTCCCCGATTGTTCCGATCATGCTTTATGATGCAGCACTTTCGCAGAAGTTTGCTGATAAATTGCTGGAGGAAGGGATTTATGCCATTGGCTTCTTCTACCCTGTTGTCGCGAAAGGTGCTGCTCGAATCAGAACACAAATTTCTGCCGCACATTCAAAAGCAGATTTAGATAAAGCAGCCACAGCATTTATTAAGATCGGAAAGGAACTAGGTGTAATCGATTAAGATGATCTCCCTCGGAGAGCTTCACGAAATTGACGAAATCATTGCGCTTACAAAAGCGTGCGGATTGCACATGCGCGAGAATGGTATTGATCAATGGGATGAGAACTATCCTGATCGAGCTAGTATTCAAAAGGACCTTGACACAAAGACACTTTTCGCATTCAGAGAAGATGATACTATTTTGGGTATTGTTGTGCTTAATGAAAATCAAGACGAAGAATATTCAGAAATCAAATGGTCAACAAGTGAAGATGACCGAAATATTGTCGTTCACCGTCTAGCTGTACATCCAAGTCATCAAGGAAAAGGAATTGCAAGGAAAATTATGGACTTTGCCGAGGATTTTGCCAAAGAAAAAGAGTATGATGCAATTCGTTTAGACACATTTAGTCAAAACTCAAGAAATCAGCGTTTTTACACCAACCGTGGTTACACAGATTTGGGCCCCGTGTATTTAAAATACAAGAAGGAACATCCATATTATTGCTATGAGTTATTGATAGATTGATGCTTATTTTTGAATAGCCCAACTATTCATCTTTATTCGACTTCCCTGAACACTCATTTTTAGCCAGCCCAGTCTTGTTCCGTCTGCCGAAGTCATCTTAAAACCAATATACTTGTATACCCCCTGTGGATATTCCATGCAGTCTCTGAGATGAACAATGAAACTGTAGTAGCTTACACCTTGATCAACAAAACCCGTAGATTCAAAAACCGCCTCATTAGGTCGAGCGAAATAAACGAGCTCTGACCTATAACTATCGGTAAGTGCAATGACTTCTCCTTTCGTTTTTGGTGCTGGAACAAACATTTCTTGAGTTTCAAATACTTGACTAAACGGTTCTTCCCTTTCACATGAATAAGTAGTGGATTCAATTGCAATTTGCTCATTGCTCTGATTCGTAGTGAATTGAATTGAATGATGTACAAATATTGAGTCGGGAACTTTATCAATTAAGACATGGAATGAGGTGCTTAAAGGCTCAATATTGGCATCCGGGCTAAATCCTAAAATATCCGAATAATTCGATGAACTATTTAATCGCACATCAAAAACGCCGTCATTATCAAGATCTAGATCAAAGTGATCCGGGATAAAATAATCACCACTAATATCACGTGAAGAATAGGTGACTTCAAGGCCCGTTTCATCTCCCAGCTCAATTGAAGATGATCGTTGAACTTCCTTTTTACAAGAAAATAAAGTCAATGCGCTTAACAGTAGCAGTGGAATTCTCATTATGCAGTTTGGTCTTTTCGCAGCAAAATTTGAGCCACAAAGGATATTAATTCAATTACTCATTAATTGGCTCAACTCTTCCGTCTACATGAATGTAAGCTTCTTTGTTGTCGTGGTACGATGCTCTTGCAATGCGTGTTGTCTTTTCCCATTGCGGTGCTGGGTTCATAAACCAGAAATCGTAGTCGGTCACCATTATTATTTTCTTCCCTTCGACATCTAATTTCCCTAATGCCGCATGCGACAATCTATCTGGACTGTCCGCAAGTCTTAAATACAGATCAATACCAAGGAAATATGGATATTCCTTACAGTGCATAATAAACTCACCTTTCGCCGTATAGAAATCACCTGTCCCATTAGCGTATTTGCCAAGGTACGGCATTCCAGGTTTCGACATCATGTCAAATATTTCTTTGTATTTAAAAGGCAACTTAATTTCACCAAATCGATTGAATGCTCCCCAAGCATCCTTTTTTTCAAATTTTACTCTGATCAAGTTTAATCCACCCTCCTCTTTTGAATCAACATGACCATATATTGCTTGATTTTTCTGAAGGTCCAATACCTCCATTGTTTCAATGTCAAACATCTGCACTTTGCCTTCCTTCAAGACATAGGCATGTGAATATTTTGAATTCGAAATCCATTCATCGAATGGTACTATCTCCTTTTGAATTTTGTGAAAACGATCATAGTAGCTCCAATGTTCATCCTGCTTAACCATAAATCCTGCTGCATAGAATTTGTTATTCACTTGATATAACTCATCGTATTCGAAGGCCAATTTTACTTGGCCATAGTTGTTAAAAACACCGAATTTATTGTTGCTCTCTTTCTTCAAAATCACCTCTCTGGGAACCCTAATTTCTTCTGTATACTCGAGACCATCATCATATTCATTGTATTCTTTAATCGAAACAACAGAATGTTCATTGATATTAAACATCTTCACCTTTCCATCATGCAACACAAACGGATCAGAAAAGCCACCATTTCCTAGCCATTCATCGAAGACGATATTCTCTACCTTTAAATCACTGGTCTGCGCGTAATACGTCCATGGTTTTCCTCGCTCTCTTCCAATGAACCCACGATTTACCTCATACGTGCTGTACATGGTGTTTTTCACGATGTATAATTCCGAATAAACACACGGAATAACCCACCCTTTTTTTATCGTTTGTACACCAAATTTTCCTTCTTGCTTCACAATGAAAGCAGAATCTTCAGGAGTATTGGAGCATGGAATATGCTCTAGCGTATGAGCAGACAAACTTGTCAAACAGAATAATAAAATGAATGGTAGTGACTTCATAGTGGAGTATTGGTTCATTAAATATAACCAAGTTCGATTAAATAGTAACGGAATAGTATATACCTTTTCTGTTTGACTATTTTAGAGTTGATTTATCAAATTGACCATGGTTACAGAACTCATTAATATACTCCGAAAGGAGATGGAAGCACATAGCAATGAGGCTATAGCGAAAAACATGTCTGCCTATCTAAAGAATCGTTTTGACTGCTTTGGCATTAAATCACCTGTTCGAAATAGCATACAAAAAGATTGGTTCAAAAAGGTTAAATCCGCAAAGTTAAACCATTGGGACCTCATCTATAACCTTTGGGAATTAGATCAGCGAGAGTATCAATATATTGCAGTCGACTATGCGAATAAGCTTCCGAAAAAAGACATTGGTCTAGACGATTATAAGTACTTGGAACAATTGATTATCACTAAATCTTGGTGGGAAACCGTTGATGGTCTCGCTTCTAATAGCGTTGGCGCCTATTTCCTTAAGTATCCAGAACAAATTGATCCCGTCATTACCCGATGGAGAAACAGTGATAACCTTTGGCTCAATAGAACTTGTCTGATTTTCCAACTGAAATACAAAGAAAACGTGGACTTTGATTTACTCAAAAGCTTGATCATTCAATATAAGGATGTCAAAGAATTCTTCATTCAGAAGGCTATTGGTTGGAGCCTAAGACAGTATTCGAAATTTAAACCTGAAGAAGTAAAATCATTCGTTGAAGAAATTGGATTGGAAGGATTAGCCGGCAGAGAAGCTATCAAATACCTCGACTGATTCTTCTCGAAGAACTGACAAAAGAATCTACTTACTTATGGTGTGTGGATGATAACTGCCTAATACGTTGTCGTCATATCGCTATCGACACAAATTACATAATCGGCCACATGATGATTGTCTTTCTCTAATACCTCGACATCATCTTGCTCAACCGTAGTAATGGTCAGGTATTTCTTATCCATATCTGCTAATTTTAAGTACCACACTATCCCTTCATAATAGTCTGAATGATAACGACCATTATAATGAACAAACAGTTTATCTTTCTTAAGATTTTCTAAAATAAAATACGCCATCGTAGCATCCTTCATAGCCTGTGCTTTCACCAACTCAGGTGTTCCATGTTCCCCCATCATTTCGATAATCTCTTTGTAAGTTGCCAATTCTGGATCGAAGGTAATCGGCAATGGTGCAATCCATGCTTTCTCCTTCTTACTCAATTCATCCAGGGCTTCAAATCCTCCCTTGTAGACCATATTTGCATATCTACGAGGAATATTCGTCGCAATGAATGGGAGTTTATTATCCTTTGCAAAATCGACCAATTTGGCATAGTCTGTTTCATAATTTGACCAAAGGCGAACCAATGTGTCATATGCTTTGGCGTCTATTTTTCCTTTTAAATATTTATTCAATTCATTTTGGTTATCAGCTTCTAACATCTCTGCCCCGATCACTAAATCACGCTTTGAAGACAAATCCTTCGTCACCTCGTATTCCAACCAATGTGCAATAGAATTGTTGTGTAATTCACCGAATAAAACAACATCGCCTCCAGATAAATCATCAATCATTTCTGCATAGGACACCTGATCTCCCCCCTTATTAAATATTCGGTATGCTGGTTTTTCCTGTGCTTGAATTGAAAAGGAAAGAAAAATTGTTATGATTAGGATCGTATTTTTCATGGTTCTAATTTAGAACCCCAAAGATACCTAATGAATTAGCAAAGAATGTTTTTTTACTCCTCAATTTTTTGAATATTTGATCTCACAATAATAAATAATTCGACTATGGCTCTTATAAAACCTTGCAGAGGAAAAACACCTACACACGGAGAAGATTGTTGGTTCGCGGAAAACGCAACCATCGTAGGGGAAGTCACCATGGGCGATCATTGTTCGGTATGGTTCAGTGCTGTGGTGCGTGGAGATGTGAATTCCATCACCATGGGAAACAAAGTCAACATCCAAGATGGCGCTGTGATTCACGCCACATTCGAAAAAGCTAAAACTACCTTGGGGAACAATGTTTCCGTAGGACACAATGCTTTAGTTCACGGGTGCACAGTGGAGGACAATGTTTTGATAGGAATGGGGGCGATTGTTATGGATGGTTGCTACATTGAGTCAGGATCTATCATCGCTGCGGGTGCTGTTCTTCTCGAAGGAACGCATGTTGAGGGTGGATCCGTTTATGCAGGTGTGCCTGCCAAGAAAGTAAAGTCGATTTCCCCTGAATTATTTGAAGGTGAAGTGATGCGCATCGCGAATAATTATTTGAAGTATTCTAGCTGGTTTAAGGAATAAGTCGCTAATTCATTGCTTATCAGGAACTTGTTTTTTTATAGTGAATTTCACCTTTTTATTTTTCAGTAAAGAAGTTGAAAATATTATTTTGTGGAAAATTTATTGCCATGAAAAAATTGACCTTCATAATATCTTCACTCATAATAACACTAATCACTTCAAGTTGTCAGCCAGAGGAAATTGAGGATCCAAATGATCCGAATAACTCAAACGGTACGACATCTACCTTCACGGACCCAAGGGATGGTCAAGTATATAACATCGTGACAATTGGTACGCAGACGTGGTTTGCTGAAAATTTGCGTTATGCCGGAAGTATCCCACAAGTTATTGGAAATCTTAATTGGGCTTCACAAACTCAGCCAGCTTGGTGTTATTATGATGATAGTCCATCCATCGGTGCAACGTACGGAAAAATGTACAATTGGTACGCTGTAAACACAGGAAGCCTTTGCCCTTCAGGTTGGCACATTCCTACGGATGCTGAATGGACGGTACTTACTGATTATTTAGGAGGTCTAAATATTGCCGGAGCCGCAATGAAAACTACAACTGGTTGGGATAATAATACTGGCGCGACTAATTCAAGTGGATTTTCTGGACTTCCTGGAGGAAGCAGAAAACAAGATTTAGGAAATCAGAACAGTGGTGAATCCGCTTCGCTTGGTATCGTTGCTAACTTTTGGAGTTCTTCAGAAGAGATTATAAGTTCTTTGCCTTATGGGGTTCAACGGCATCTTAGTTCTGGAATTAATGAGGCAAATAGATTTACTGTTCCTAAAGAAACGGGACATTCCTGTCGTTGTCTACAAGACTAGTATCCTTAATCAATAAAACTATGAAGTCACTTTTCATCCTAGCGGTGCTTGTACTGTCAATGGGAACCACGTTCTCACAAGACTACAAAAGCCAAATCGTTACATCCGATTTATCGAAAAGCGTCTTGTTAGACAATGCGATGAATTGGGTGCTGGGCTACTCTAGAACGGACAAAATTGACAAGCTAAAAGCAGAGTCTTCTTCGGGTGAATCAATTTCGGGGGATGAAGACTTTATCCATTGGAATACGGATAATGAATCCAATGTACTCATCAGTAATAAGGTGAAATACTCAAAGGATGTCCTTATCAAGTACAACGTTCAGGTCAAGGTCAAAGAGAACAAAGCATTGATCATTGTAAAGAATGTATTCTGGAAAAATCCACGATTCGCAGAGAAGTATCCTTACATCCCAATTGAGCAACGCGGATACCCCGACTCAAACATGGAGTACTCGGAAAAGGCACATCAGAAAATCTTAGATTTCTTCAATGATTACATCACGAAAGAGGTGTTCACTTCACTCAGGAAGTACTTAATCATTGAACCTGAGCAATACGAGAATTGGTAGTTCGTATTCTCTTACTTCACACTTAGTTTTCGCTCCACAGTTCCGTTGTCGTATACGTACAATTGAACCTGATTGGCTTTGAAACCAACTTCTCTTCCTATTAAGTCAGTGATCATCACCAGCTCCTTTGATTCAGACACCCCCGCATTGGTCTCGACATCTGTCGTACTCCCAGTACGATAGATATAACTGCCTGTGAAGTCATCGTAGACACTAATGAAATGGTAGTTCCCAAAAGTACCCATGGCGTAAAAGTACAGGTCATTACCGCCAAATCCGGTATGAGAACCCAACGACCAACTCACTCCTCCATCCGTCGATTCATAAATGTAACCTCCACTTGGCACCAATGAAGAAAACTGTGTTCCAATTGCCCATACGGCAGTTGAACTCAACTTCTCAAAATCAAATATCTCAAATTCGGAAGCTAAGTTTGCACTCAACACACTCCAGCTTTGACCATTGGAGGCCCCATAAACACTACTCCCTGAAGTCCAAGTGTCAGAAGTGCTCAACAGCATGCTCTGATCCATATAAACTCCAGCTCTACACCTATTGTCGGCAACAGGAAGACCGCTAGTAGAAACTGATGCCCAATTACTCCCACCATCTGTTGATTTATAAATCAAGGGAGTTGGTCCGGGGCCCCATCCTAACGCGTATATCTCGCTGGTTGAAACTACAATGAAGTCTTCTACTTGAAACGTAGTTGGAATTCCATTATTAGACAAACTCCAGTTCACCATGTCTGTTGAAGCGAAAATTCCTTTTGTGGTTCCATCCTGTGCGTGGATCAGAAATTGAGTTCCTGTATTCACTCCGGCTGAATAACTACCTTCACCGTTCGGCAAACCGTTGGTTACGACACTTGTCCATGAATTCCCATCATCGCTGGTTTTAATAATTCTCCCAAGGCTAACAGCTAAAGATCCGTCAATACTATCTCCAATCGCATACAGTTCAGATGTTCCATTGGGAATGAAGGCACGGGTTATAAAATCAGGTGAAACCCCAGTACTTGAATTACTCCAATTAGTTTGAGAATATCCAACAATGGATATAGTAACAGATAGAATGATGATAAATGCTTTCATAGTAAGTTGATTTAGACCGTAAAAATAGAGAAATCTCTAGACTTATCCACAACACCCAAATCAAAGCAATTGCAGATTATACTTATCTTTAAGGCGTTTGAATGCTAATTAATACTACTGATGAAAATCCATTTTATTCTCTTCATTTTTCTAACTATTTCAACGCTAGTATTTTCGCAAGAAACAAACGCTGATTTTCTTCAAAAGGCAGAGAAAGAATTAAAGGTGGCTGTTGACACCGAAGATTTTGAAAAAGCGGCTTCTCTGAAGAAAGAAATTGAAATCCGAAAGCAGATTGAAGAAGCTGCCGAAAAGGGAGATTATGAAACTGCTGCTCGATTGAAAAAATCACTTGAGAATAAGACTTCTTCAAGCGAAGAAGAAACAGCAATTGATTTTGATTCGAAGAAACATGCTGATGCGGTCACAAAACGAGGATATACACCACCCGCTCCAGGAATGGCTTTGGTTGAACTAGTGCGTGTTACTTCCTACAAGTACAACGTGGACTTTCCAATGTTCATTGGAGAGAAATACATTGGATCTTCTTGGGGTATCAAAGTCAAGGAAGCTGCAGGATTAAATGGTGTGGGGCATATTCGCTTAGAACTTGAACCAGGAGAACATCTCATATGGACATCCGCAGATCATCACTATTTTATTGAAGCAAACGTTGAAGCGGGAAAGACATATATCGTGTACATAGATGCCACTTTAGGAGTGAAGAAAGTAGCAAACACCAATTTGACACCCATTCATCCGTATGAGGACAAAAAAATTATCCGAGCTTTAAAAACTATCAACTTCTATGCACCTCAAACTAGGCCATCAGAAGAAATAGAAGCGCAAAATAACAAGTACAAAAAGAAAGGATGGATCAATAAAGTTCTTTCGAAATACAACACCGAACTCAAGAACAATCCAGAGTTTACAAAGCAGTTAACAGGTGACATGAATATCCCGAAGGAATTCTTACTTACAAAATAATCGAAGCATGAAAGCTATCTATTTACTTATTCTCTGTTGCATTATTTCATTTAATGGTAGTTCGCAGGAATCAAATGCCGATTTGCTAAAAAAAGCGGAAACTGAATTGAGTACCGCCATAGAAAATGAAGAGTACAAGATTGCGTCGCAATTGAAAAAGGAAATCGATCTTCGCAAACAAATTGAAGACGCCGCCGCAAAAGGAGACTTTGAATTAGCCGGCAAATTGCAAGATGAATTGAAGAACTTGTTGTCCGGTGAAATAGAGGAAGAGGCAGATGTTCCTACAACTCAATATGAAGCACCTGAATACAACAAAATACCATCACCAAGTCCAGGCATGGGGGTGGTTGAAATCATTCGCGTAACTCAAAATGACGGAAGTTACCACCCCATCTTTTGCGACTGGAAATTGGTTTCCTTGGTAAAAGGTGTGAGTCACGCAAGATTGGAATTAACTCCGGGTGAGCACCTAATTTGGGCACCCGCCGAAAATGATCATTATGTAAAAATAAATGTCTTGGAGGGACAAACGTATTTCATTTACCATGATTGGAAAATTGCAAAAGTCCGAGCTCCAGAATGCGACCTTAGTCCAGTTTTACCTACGGAGACAAGAAGAATTTCAAGAGGCCTTAGTGTAATGGGGAAATACCCAGCTAAAACCTTCGATGAGAAGTCTACGGTTAAACTGGAAAAACATATGAAAAGAATGAAGATCAATATAGAAAAGGCAAAAGAAAAATATGAAAACGGATTGAAAGACGACTCTAAATTCACGAAGACAGTGCGTTCAGATCAGTTCATTCCAGCTAAATATTTATAACGTATACAAACAAATAACATGAAACATTTCTTAGTTATTCTATTTCTTAGTACTGCTCCTTTGTTTGGAACCTCGCAAGAGTCCAATGCTGATTTGCTAAAAAAAGCAGAAACTGAATTAAGCGCTGCCATTGAAAATGAAGAATACAAAAAGGCTTCGCAGTTAAAGAAGGAAATTGACCTTCGCAAACAAATTGAAGACGCCGCCGCAAAAGGAGACTTTGAATTAGCCGGCAAATTGCAAGATGAATTGAAGAACTTGTTGTCCGGTGAAATAGAGGAAGAGGCAGATGTTCCTACAACTCAATATGAAGCACCTGAATACAACAAAATACCACCACCAAGCCCGGGTATGGCTGTGGTTGAAATCATTCGTGTTACTCATTACGACCGAGGCGTGAAATTTCCAATTTTCGTTGACTGGGAGCTCA
>NODE-97-length-29367-cov-7.58798_pt1 | contig 29367 bp, 23 predicted proteins | sample MGYA00139097_ERZ477577 | MGnify/ENA metagenome assembly ERZ477577
AGGCTGTCTCCCTCAGAAACCTCGATGGTTCTGTGGTAGGGGAGAAATGTGATTTTGCTTTGACTCATTAGAGCTCCGGGTAACAAAAAACAACCACAGCATGCAGCCTCGATAAAAGCCTGCTTAATGTACTCAAAAACGAAGATTTTTTAAAAAGAAATCTTTAACTTAGTGAACAGTGATAAGCCCACCACCAGCCCCTGTCTGGACTGACCAGAGTCCCACGCCCCTTAACTGGCCTGTATTGGCGGTATTTTCTGGTAAACAAAGATAACCAAAGAGCGAGCAACACTAATATTTTTTTTTCGAATCAGAAAAATGAATAGTAGCTGGATAGCTATCAGACTAAGGCCGGCGCCGCATTCACCGGACTTTGCTGGCCTGGACACACACTCCGCTGCATCAAAAAGTTAGAAGATACTCCGTTGTGGTACCTCGATGAATGTTAGAGCCTGTCCGCCAGTTCAAACGCCTCGTAAATGGCTCGTTTGGCATCCACCTCGGTCGCCTTGCGCGCCCCCCCTATCAGGTGATAGTTGATCTCCGCCGCTTCAAGGTCTGCGGCAAGTGCGGTCTGAGATTCCTGGCCGGCACAAACCACGATGTTATCAACCTCGAGCTTTTTGGTTTCGCCTTCATGTTCGATGGTCAACCCACCATCGTCGATTGACAGGTAACGGACGCCGATGAGAAATTTGACCCGGTTCTTTTTCAACACCGAACGATGAATCCAGCCGGTGGTTTTGCCCAAATTGGCCCCCGGCTTGGTGGTCTTGCGCTGGAGCAGGAAGACCTCGCGCAGCGGCTCTGATTCTACGGCAGCGCAGATTCCCCCCGCGTTGCCATAGGAGCGATCGATACCCCACTGGGCCATGAACCTGTCACGATCCGGTTTAGACGCCGGATCATGAAGCAGAAAAGCGGCCACGTCGAAGCCTATGCCGCCGGACCCGATCACCGCGACCCGTCGGCCGGCGGTTTTCTGTCCCGAAATGAGTTCCTGGTAGGAAATCACCTTGTCATGGTCACTGCCCGCCAGAGTAAGATCTCTTGGTCGAACTCCGGTTGCCACGACAATCTCGTCATAAGCGGCCAGCTTCTCAACCGTTGGGGTGGACTGCAGCCTGACATTCACCTCAAGATTTTCAAGTTGCTGCCTGAAATATCGTAAAGTCTCGGTGAACTCCTCTTTACCAGGAATTTTCGCGGCCAGTAGAAACTGACCGCCTATGTCTTCACTCTGCTCATAGAGCGTCACTCTGTGCCCCCGTTCGGCCGCCGCACAACTGCAGGCCAGGCCGGCGGGCCCGCCACCAACCACGGCTATTGTTTTGTGCGCCTCGGCCTTGACCAGCGGCGCCTCCAGCTCTCGACAGGCTCGCGGATTGACCAGGCAGGAGGCGGTCTGCTTTGAGAAAATATGATCGAGACAGGCCTGATTGCAGCCAATGCAGGTATTGATCCCCCGCTCCTCTCCCATCCGTGCTTTTCTTACCCAGTGCGGATCAGCCAGAAAAGGCCTGGCCATGCTGACCATGTCGCTGCAGCCCTCGGCCAGCGTCTGTTCGGCCTCCTCCGGCATATTGATGCGATTGGTTGCCACCAGCGGCAGATTGACTTCCTTTTTCAGCAGGGCTGTTACCCAGGTGAAACTGGCCCTGGGGACCAGTGTGGCAATGGTCGGTATTCTGGCTTCATGCCAGCCGATGCCGGTGTTGATAATGGTTGCTCCGGCCTTCTCGATCTCTTGGGCCAGTGCCACGACTTCGGACCATTGGCTGCCGCCTTTGACCAGATCAAGCATGGAGAGCCTGAAAATAATGATGAATTCATCGCCAACCCGAGCCCTTACCGCCCGCACAACCTCTATCGGAAATCGGCTTCTGTTGGCAAACGAGCCGCCCCATCGGTCGGTTCGCCGATTAGTTTTTTCGGCGATAAACTGGTTGATCAGATAGCCCTCGGACCCCATTATTTCGACGCCGTCGTAACCGGCCTCACGAGCCAGTTCGGCGCATCTGGCAAAGTCGTCAATGGTGGTTTGGACCCCTCTGTTCGAGAGGGCTTTGGGCCGAAAGCGATTGATCGGCGCCCTGATGGCGGAGGGGGCCACGCAAAAAGGGTGATAGCCATAGCGTCCGGCATGCAAAATCTGCAGGCAGATCTTGGTCTCGGTTTCGTGGACCAGATCGGTGACAATCCTGTGTTTACCTAACTGTGATTTGCGGGCCAGACGGCTGGAAAAAGGAAACACCCAGCCGGCCCTGTTCGGCGCCACACCACCGGTGACGATCAGACCAACTTCACCGTCCGCCCGTTCACGATAATAGCGGGCCAGCTTTTTGAAGCCGTTGCCTTCCTCTTCCAGGCCGGTATGCATGGAGCCCATCAGAATGCGGTTCTGTAGGGTGGTAAATCCAAGATCGAGCGGTTCAAAAAGATGCGGGTAGAGCTCGTGTGTTTCAGACATGGCTTTGGATGGTTATGGTTTCGAGGGGACACAATAGCTATTGTGTCCCGTATGTATTAAATGCTAGATGTGGGGACACAATACCTTTCGTGTCCCTAACGCAGCAATTGTTAGATCTGTTTTAACTTAATCAAGGGTGGACACGAAAGGTATTGTGTCCCCATAAATTATCTCAAACATACAAAATCCCATGCACTACCAAGGCAATATCTTTCGTCCCCCTAGCGAGGCCAATTCAATCCTGCTCCAGGTCACCACCGGCTGCTCCCACAACAAATGCAGTTTCTGCGGGATGTATAAAGAGAGCAGGTTCACTATCAAAAGCGATGAAGTCATCATGGCAGATATCGACTTTGCCGCCCTCCACTGCCGGCGCCAGAATCGCCTCTTTCTTTGCGACGGAGACAGCCTGATCCTGCCCCAGAAGCGGCTGCTGCCGATACTCAAGGCAATCAGGTCGAAACTGCCCTGGGTGGAGCGGATCGGTACCTATGCCAACACCAAGTCCATCGCCATGAAAAGCTTGGATGAGCTTTACGAGCTCCACAGCCTGGGACTGACCATCGCCTACATGGGGCTGGAATCGGGTGATGACCTGACCCTTGAAAAAATCAACAAGGGCAGCGATCGGGCCAACATGATTGAAATGGGCAAAAAAATCCGTTCTGCGGGAATCAAGCTTTCCATCACTGTCATTTTAGGCGTCGCGGGTACGGAGCGATCTCAAATTCACGCCAGGCAAAGCGGCGCGGCACTCACTGAAATAGATCCCGAATTCGTCGGCGCTCTGAGCCTGATGCTCACCCCTGAAACCCCGCTCTATGAGCAATGGCAACAAGGAGCGTTCATTCTGCCGGGACCCCAGGAAATGCTGGCCGAACTGCGCACCATGCTGGAACATACCGAGTTGAGCGGCGGCTATTTTCATGCCAATCATGCCTCGAATTATCTGCCGATCAAAGCCAGGCTGCCCCAGGAAAAGAATGCGACTCTGGAACTGATCGACCGGGCTCTCGATGGTGAGATCGGCCTCAAACCGGAATACATGAGAGGACTTTAGCTCCCTAAAGCTCCTCTCTCAACTACTGCCAATCCTCAAAAGCTCTTCTTTTAGCTCCCCTTCCATGGCCTTGAGCCTGCCGTCCGGTCCGGCGATAACGAAAGTGACCTGGGCGTCGGCTGCAATTTCCCCCGAATCTCTGAGACGGATCTCCTGTTTGAGCACCCCTGACCGATTGCCCAATTTTTCTACACCAGTCCAAACTTCGAGCCGTTTTCCCGGGCCCACCGCCTGGCGGTAATTTACATTAATGTTAACCACCATGAACACCATCCCCTGGGAGGCCCATCTGTCGATGTCGAGATTCGCCTCAAACTGGGCCCAACGATCTTCTTCGAGAAATTCGAGATAACGGGCATTATTGACATGCCCATAGATGTCCATGTGGTAGCCGCGGGTAACTATTTCCGTGAGACTGTTCATGGTTTCGATCTAATCTTTCCCAAAGGCCTTGAGGAAAAGTTGCAGTGCGGTCGGGTTGTTGGATTTGATTTTTCCTGAGAGAAAATCTCCCATGCCCGGCCTGTACCCTTCATTCCAGATCGAGATGAAAAATGTTTCATCGGTTTTACACACACAGTCCGCTCTGTCGACCGTCCGGCCCTCTTCCACGCTGCAGGCCTTATCATCGAGGTGCACGGTCTTCTTGGTTTCACCGAGGGAAAAATAGAAGACCAGCGGTTCAGTTACCACTCCAGGCACGAAATCCTCAGCCAGGGATGCAAAAATAACGTCGATCATTGTCTATCCTTCAGGCTGGCGTCGTCAGCCGTTCTTCCAGCAGTTCAGCGATATCTTTTGGCTTGAGCCGGTCCTCAATATCCGCCCCTTTGACCCCGTCCTCAAACATGGTCAGGCAGAATGGGCAGTTCGACAGCAGTTCCGGTGCTCCGGTGGCAGCGGCCATTTTTACCCGTTTGACGCTGATCCGTTCACCGATGTTCTCATCGGCCATAATGCGGCCGCCGCCGGCACTGCAGCAGAATCCTTCAGCGCGACTTTTATCCATCTCAATGATGGTGCCGCCAGCTGCCTTTATCAGATCGCGGGGCGGTTCATAGATGTCGTTGTGCCGCCCGAGATAGCAGGAGTCGTGATAGGTGCAGCTGAATTCAGCCGGCGCCAGGGAGAGTTTTCCGCTGCGGACAAGGTTCTCTAGAAAAACGGTATAAGATTCAACCTCGAGGGTAAAATCAAAATCACGATAATCCTTGGCCAGGGTGTTGTAGCAGTGCGGACAGGTGGTCACCACTTTGCTGACGCCGCAGGACTGGAGAACTTCCACATTCTCCATAGCCAGGCTCTGGTAGAGATACTCGTTGCCCATTTTACGCATCGGCTCGCCACAACATTTTTCGTCCTTGCCGAGGATCCCCACTTTTACCCCTGCAGCCTGGCACAGCCTCACAAAACTCTTGGCAATCCTGATGTTACGTTTGTCGAACGACCCGTAGCAGCCGACAAAATAGATGATATCGACCTCGGGGTCTTCAGAAATGGTCTTAACGCCCAATTCTTCAGCCCAGTCACCCCGCGAGGCATAACCAGAGCCCAGAGGATTTCCATTGACCTCGGTCTGCTCCATGGCGGTCATCACTTCTTCTCCGGGGAACTCACCTTCCATCAGTACCATCGAACGACGGAGTTCAATGATCTTGGGTACATGTTCGATGGCCGCCGGACAAATCTCCTGACAGGCCCTGCAGGTCGTGCAGGCCCAGAGTGCCTCCTTACCGATTGTATCGATCAGCGGCTCCTCCGGATTACTGAAAGCCGTCTCGGTGATCTGGTTGATTACCTTCATTGGCGATAGCGGCTTGTCGGTGCTCCAGGCAGGACAGCGGTCCTGGCAGCGTTTGCAGAGCGTACAGGCATCGCCGTCATAGATGTCTTTCCAGCTCAAATCCTGAATCTCGGTGGCACCGAATTTTTCTGCTTCCTCGTCTTCGAGATCGAGATTCACCAGCTTTCCTTTAGGACCGCGATCAGCGAACAGGTAATTGGCCGAAGTGGTGAGTATATGGCGGAACTTGGTGAACGGTATCAAGGCGAGAAAACCGATGACCAGAAAGAGATGCAGCCACCAGGTAAGTTTATGCAGGCTCAGAAGTCCAGGTTCGCCTATGGAACCAAGCCCTTTGGCAAAAACAAGGCCGACCGGCGACCATAGAGCCAGTGGTGTGCCCATCTCGGTTACCGCCATTCGTGCTCCTTCAACGATGAAGCCGGTAATCAGGATGACAAACAGCAGTCCATGCATGATGGCATCGTCGCTCTTGGTTTCCAGGCCTTCCGGCTTGAGGAAATATCTCCTTATGAACAGCCCGCCGAGCATGACCAGAGCAGCCAGTCCAGCCAGGTCAAGCGCCAGGGAAAAGAACTTATAGAAACCACCCTTGAGAAATACAAACCCAAACAGGGGATCGGTAAAATCGGCCTGGATGAACACCAGAGTCGTGCCGACGACCAGGACCAGGAAGGCCCAGAAAAACAAGCCGTGCAGCAAACCGGCGCCCCCACCCCGGATGACCTTTTTCTGCAAAATGACGTTTTTGAGCATCGTCCCGATCCGCGCACCGGGATCGTCAAGCCGGTCGAGTTCTTTGCCTTGCTTATAGACCTTGCTGCGGGTGAGAAATGATCTGGCCACGAAGATCATCGCGCCAATGGCCAGGAGATACATCGGTACCAGAGTCAGTGGTCCGTGGCCAACATTCCAGTAGATTTCGCGGGTAAATTCCATCCTTCCCTCCAATACCGGGTTAACTTCAAGAGAGTTAGAGAGCTGTCCTGCCTCTTTATAAACGGCATTAACGTTAAGGTCAAGACAAAAGATGTGTTAAATTACCCACGTATTACACTATTAAGCACTGAAATATCGACATATTTATTTATTTGACAGAAAGCACATGGACATGATAGTATCGCCCTGTAGATTACGTAAAGGTAAAACAATCGATGCTCGAACGCCGCCTTCGTTAGTTCGTCGGCAGCCTCCTCGATGTTTCACAAACCAGGGATACACCATGAGCAACGAGCCTGAAGAAGTCACCCAGATAGGGGCCCTCGCCAAGCAGCTCGATATCACCACCAGAACCATCCGCTATTACGAAGAGATCGGTTTGATGGGGACCATCAACCGCCGGGGCGGCACGACCAGAAGTTATAGCAAGGACGATGTATTGAGGCTCAAGTTTATTCTCAAGGTGAAGTCTCTGGGCATCAGTCTCAAAGAGATTCAACAGCTTTCAGATATCTTCGACATAAACGACCAGGATTTTTCAACAATCACCCCCAAACTGATCGAGATTCTCGACCATCATATCTCCCGGCTGGATGAGAAAATGGTCAGCCTTTCCTCCCTGCGCCAGGACATTGTCGAATACCGGTTGCGCATCATGGAACTGCTCAGCGAGGGCCCCTCCTAAAAAACCCGGAAATCCTTCATTACCTTCAGCCCAAAGACCACTTCCGTCGCTGCCTGAAGAACTTCACCAGGGCCGGTCCCGCAGACAAGTCTGGCTCTGTCGAGGTGACCAAGGTGAGCCTGTCCGTATGGCCCTCGACTCAGAACAATCCGCCCCGGCCCCCGGCTGCCAGCTAGATAACTATTCTGCTGTGAGACATTGCCTGGCAGACTTGACTGTTCTATTGTGTAGTGATCTACACATACCAATCTGAATAATCCCAATCAACCGAGGATCATCATGAGCAAACTACGAATCGGCGTGCTCAGCACCGCCGCAATTGGCGTCCAGAAAGTCATTCCGGCCATGCAGCAAGGTCTGCTCACCGAGGTTGCCGCGATCAGTTCCCGTTCTGCTGAAAAGGCACGGACTGCAGCGGCAGAGCTCGGCATCGAGAAACATTATGGCTCATATGAGGAGCTGCTGGCCGACCCCGAGATCGACGCGGTTTACAACCCGCTTCCCAATCATCTGCATTGCCCATGGAGTAAAAAGGCCATGCAGGCGGGCAAACATGTTCTCTGCGAAAAACCGCTGGGCCTCACGGTGGACGAGATAGAAGATCTCATCCACACACGCGACGAATGCGGCGTCATAGCCGCCGAAGCGTTCATGGTCAAATCGTGCCCCCAATGGATCGATGCCAGGGAACGGGTGCGCCGTGGAGAGATCGGTGATTTAAGAATGATTCAGGCCTTTTTCTCCTACGACAACCAGGACCCGGAAAATATACGCAATATTGTCGATGTCGGCGGCGGTGCCATGTGGGATATCGGCTGCTACCCGGTTGTCGTGTCACGCTATCTGTTCGAAAGTGAACCTCTGCGGACTGCGGCAGCACTCGAATTCGACCCGGTTATGAAAACCGACCGGCTGGACAGCGTCATTCTTGAATTCGAAAGCGGCCAGGCCATCTTCGGCGTCTCCACCCAGTTGGTGCCTTATCAGCGGGTGCATCTGTTTGGTACCAGAGGACACCTGGAAGTGGTAATTCCCTTCAACGCCCCCAACGACCGTCCCTGCATCCTCCGCTTTGACAGCGGAACCCTGGTGGAGGCAGAAGTCACCTCCCAGACTTTTCCGGTCATGGATCAATATACCTTGCAGGGCGACGATTTTGCCCGGGCCGTGCTAGAGGGAGCAGAAATCAAATCAACTCTGGAGGACGGGCTCGCCAACTCAAAGGCGATCAATGCGGTATTCGCCGCTGGCCGGGAGAAGCGCTGGGTGACTATTTAAGCTTCCCCGCAAACATGTACTGAAATATTTCGAGATTAAAATTTTGAACACCTCAATGTAAGCAGCAAGACCACATTCAGGTAGAACTAGTTTCCATCCGAAACAAGTCATTTTGTTTCAAGATCGAGGCGGGCGTGAAATTTTACCGGAGGCATATATCTAATATTCCCAGGATAAAATTTCTCGCACAACGAAGAGTGCTGGAAAAAGCATCCTTTCCGGGTGAAAGCTAGAGTTCGGGGATCTCAAGCCCCAGCGGCACCAACACCACATCATTAAATAGTTTCTGTACCTCTTTGTCCTTCTGCCCTTCTGCCTTCCTGGCGATATCGTCGATCTTTCGGGCCAGCCTTTGAGTTCGCTCCCGGCAGTCGAGTCGGGCCTGCTCCAGCTCATTCCAGTTTTTGCGCTCGAGAAGTTCTTTCCAGGCCGACCCCAGTTCCGGAAACAATTCCTGCCTGAGACCGTCGACGAAGGAGACATAGAGAGCGAGGGTCGATGGCTTTTTCTCTTGCAGTATATGAGAGAGCACCCCTTGGGGGTGGGTATCGGCCAGCACATCTCTGACCGCCCTGCAGACAAATTCTATTATTGAGCCCGGGAAACGACCGATCATCTGCTGCAGAGTTTCACTTTTCAGTGAAGTTTCAAGAAGTTCGCCGAGTTCATGATAGATGAACAGATCGAGTTCTCTGGTAGCCATCTCATCGAGAACATCCGCCAGGCGCTGCTGATCCAGCCCGCCATCATTGAAAAGGCCGTAGCTGTTGAGAAAAAAACGAAAGGAACTGCGGCAGGAAGAGCGCAGTTCCTGCAGGTGATCATAGAGGAAAAAACGCAGTGGATCGGTGCGGATGATGACCTGACCCTCCTGAACCATGGCAAAGGGGCTTGCCATTTCCCGGGCATGTTCTCTGCCCAACAGCACTACCGGACAGTTTTCGACCGTGAGACGCTCTCTCACTTCTGCCAGGAAGAATATCGCCTTCATCGATCGGCCGTGGCCGGCACCATAGAACAAGGGTCGTGAATTGGTTTTCCCGTTGACACTATCGACGTCATCGGGTGCGCATGAGCGGCCATCGACAGTTATCGGTCTGAACTGACGCTCCGAGATATCTTCCCAATACTGTTCCCTGGCCTCTATCCAGTCGAGCAGTACTGACGATTCCGGTTCAGTCCATGGCTGGCCCCCGGTCTCCCATTTATAGAGATTGCGCAGTTTCAGTACCAACGAACACATGGAGTAGATGCCATGGTCCCTGGCATCAGAGACATCGCAATTATACTGAACCTGTTTTATCAACTGCCCGTCCGGCACTATGGTCTCTATCGGTAGATTCATCGGTGTGGTAATTATTGTTTTTGAATTCGAACAGATCAGATAGTCTTAGCAATAACCAGCGACAAAATTTCAAATCGTCCAGCAAGGTCAATCACGAGGGAGGATCCGGCCGAACAGTCCGGCAGCACTGGGAGAAACCAGGGCAGCGGGCAACACAGCCCGGTGGAATGGCTCGGACTTTTGTCTTCATGTATAAAAGGATATGCATCATGGACCCCTTTACCAGACGAACTATCGAGATCATCAGCAGTATACCGCCGGGCAAGGTGACCACTTACCTTATCGTTGCCACCGCGGCCGGCAATCATTGCGGCGCCCGACAGGTCGCCAGGATTCTCCATTCCAGCTCGGAAAAATATCGCCTTCCCTGGCACCGCGTCGTGAATCAGAAAAGGGAGATATCACCGCGGAATTCCGGCTCTCACGTCAAACAAAAGCAGATGCTGGAAGCCGAAGGCATCGTTTTCGATGGTGATAACAGGGTGAATTTCGATCTCTGCCTTTGGCTTCCCGGACCGGGCCCATGACCGGTTTAATATCTATAAAATAAAATTACTTCCAACACTTATTACACTTTTCGTTTTCTGTGCAGGTTCTTGACACCAATGGTTAAATATGGCAATACGAGGCCTGGTAATCACCTGTGTGATGAGAGGACATCTTTATTGGAAGGGCTGTTCAATCTGTTCAGTTCCTATTGTTACAATCTCTGTTTTTTTCAGATTGCCATATCTGGTCCGAGTGACCAGTGTTCCAATATTGTCCCTGTCCACAATAACTTCACAGAGAGGATGTCATGATTGAAAGCAGCCAGACTGAAACGGCAAGCACCACCCTGAAATATGGAATGGTAGGTGGAGGGGAAGGAGCCTTCATCGGTGATGTTCATCGGAAAGCGATCAATATGGACGGCATGGCTGATCTAGTCTGCGGTTGCTTCTCATCCGACCCGGAAAATACACTCAGAACAGGACTGGGACTCGGCCTCGATCCTGCTCGTCTTTATAAGACTTTCGAAGAAATGGCAGTGGCAGAAGGAAAGCAGGACGAGCCTATCGATTTTGTCGTGATCGTAACCCCCAACAATACCCACTACCCCGTTGCCAAAGTCTTTCTTGAAAACGGGATCAATGTCGTCTGTGACAAACCCCTCACCGTCACCTCTGCCCAGGCCCGTGAACTCAAAGAACTCGCTGAGGCCAGAGGACTAGCCTTCTGTGTAACCTATACCTACACTGGCTACCCGGTGGCCAAACATGCCCGGGAGATGATCAGAAACGGCGATCTTGGCGAGATCAGATTCGTCAATGCCGAGTACGCCCAGGACTGGCTCAGCACACTGCTGGAGAATACTGATCAGAAACAGGCGGGATGGCGTTCCGATCCTACCCAGTCAGGGGCCTCAAACTGTGTTGGCGACATAGGCAGCCACATGGAGAACATGGTTGCTTTTATGACCGGACTTAGGATCAAGCGCCTCTCGGCGCGGCTCGATACCATGGTTGACGGCAGGGTTCTTGATGATAACGCCTCGATAATGGTTGAGTATGACAGTGGCGCCAAAGGGCTCTACTGGTGCTCCCAGATTGCCGTAGGCAACGACAATGGATTGAAAGTCAGAATATTTGGCTCCAAAGCCTCCATCGAGTGGGCCCAGGAGAATCCCAACTACATGAAAATATCCTATCTTGATCAGCCCAGCCAGATCATCTCACGCGGCCGGGACGGACTTTACCCGGGAGCAGAATGTTTCTCCCGCGTTCCATCGGGACACCCCGAAGGCTACTTTGAGGCTTTCGCCAACATCTACAAACCGTTCATCACCTTTCTGATGAAACAAAAACAGGGCCAAACCACACTGCCCGAAGATCAGGATTTCCCCAAAGCTGAGCAGGGTGAAAACGGTGTCAGATTCATTGAAAAATGCGTGGAAAGCTCAAAGAACAACTCGGCCTGGGTTGATCTCGACTGAAATTAAAATCAGACAAACTATTTGGAGGATACCATGTCAAGACCAGTAACATTATTCACCGGCCAATGGGCTGATCTGAGTTTCGAAGAGATCTGCAAAAAAGCGTCAGAGTGGGGGTATGACGGCTTGGAAATTGCCTGCTGGGGAGATCATATGGTGCCCGAGAAAGGCGCCTCGGATATGGATTACGTCAGCGACAAACTTGAGATCCTGAAAAAATACGACCTTCAATGCCATGCCCTGGGAGCTCATCTGGCCGGTCAATGCGTAGGGGACGACTGGGATGAGCGGCTGGACTCATTTGCTCCAGACAAAGTGAAAGGCAACCCCGAAGAGGTCCGTAAATGGGCAACTCAGGAAATGATTAACACGGCAAAAGCCGCAAAAAACATGGGCTGCTATGTGGTTACCGGCTTTCTCGGCTCGCCTATCTGGAAATACCTCTATAGTTTTCCACCAACCACAGATGAGATGATAGAGGCGGGGTATCAGAAAATTGTCGATCTCTGGACCCCTATTTTCGACGAATTCGATGCGGCAGGTATCAAGTTCGCCCTGGAAGTCCACCCGACAGAAATTGCCTACGATTATTACACAACCTGCAAATTGTTTGAGGTTTTTGACCGGCGACCGACGCTTGGACTGAACTTCGATCCGAGCCATCTGGTCTGGCAGGGTATGGAGGCGCATGTCTTCATCAGCGACTTTCCGGATCGGATTTATCACGTTCACATGAAGGATGCGGCTGTAACCCTGGACGGCAGAACCGGCATCATCGGCTCCCACCTGCCTTTCGGTGATCTGCGAAGAGGATGGAATTTCAGGTCACTCGGTCACGGCGATGTGAATTTTGAAGAGATAATTCGCCACCTCAACAGCATCGGTTACGGTGGCCCGTTATCGGTCGAATGGGAAGACAACGGTATGGACCGGGAATTCGGAGCTGCCGAATCCGTTGATTTCGTAAAATCAATTAATTTCGCCCCTTCTGATATCGCTTTTGACGGTGACATGAAGAAATAGCTGAATCGATTTTCAATAGCACTGAAATCATGGCACATCATACTGACGCTTTGTTGTCTATAAAAAGGATAAACAAAGAATTCTCAGGAGTCCTGGTCCTCAATGATATCAACGTCGATATCAACGGAGGAGAGGTGTTCGGTATTCTTGGTGAGAACGGTGCCGGGAAATCCACCCTATTGAAAATCATCTGCGGAGTCTATACGCCTACCAGCGGAACCATAACCCTCAAGGGCACTCCTGTATCCATCACCAGCCCGATGAAGGCTAAACGACTGGGCATCAGCATGATTCCCCAGGAATTCAACCTGATCCCGACACTGACCGTCTTTGAAAATATTTTTCTCGGCTCTGAGATAAAAAACGGCGCCCTGCTCAACAAGAAGGCCATGAGGGAAAAGACCTCCAGCCTGCTGGCAGAATTAAAAACAGAGCTGTCGCCCGACGCACTTATTGTTAATCTGAGTGTGGCTGAAAAACAGATGGTCGAAATAGCCAAGGCGCTGGTCCATGAGTCTGATATCCTCATCATGGACGAACCTACCACCGTCCTTACCAGTGTCGAAATTGCTGTTCTCTTTGACCTCATAGCCCGTCTCAAAGAAAAAAACGTTACCATTCTTTTTATCTCTCACAAACTCAACGAAGTTAAGAATATCTGCGACAGGATTCTGGTCTTGCGTGATGGAGATCAGATCTCTGTGAACGATATCGATGAAGTTGATGAACAGGATATGGCCAGAAAAATGGTTGGCCGTGAACTTAGTCAGGTATTCCCGGACAAATCAGTTCCGGAGGATGAAGAAGTACTCAGGGTCGAAAATCTCAGCGATTTGAAACTTCTTAAAAACATCAGTTTCTCTCTGAACAAGGGTGAACTGCTAGGTTTCTCTGGCCTCATCGGGGCCGGAAGGACAGAGCTGGCCGAATGTATCATGGGCCTGCGGCCGAGATCTTCGGGTGATATCTTCGTCAAAGGAGAACAGGCCCAGATAGATTCGCCATTGGACGCGCTGGATTATAAACTTGCCTATTTATCTGAAGATCGCAAAGGTAAAGGTTTGTTGATGTCCTTCGGTATACCGGAGAACATCTCGCTGATCTCATTGGCCAAATACACCAACCTTTTCATCAACAAGAAGAAAGTGCAGCAGAGCACGGATGGCTATATAGAAAAATTCGACATCAAAGCTGCTTCACTTAAAGCAGAGTTGGACTATTTCAGCGGCGGTAACCAGCAGAAGGTATATCTCTCCAAATGGATGGACACCGACCCATCAATTCTGGTCCTCGACGAACCGACCAGGGGCATAGATGTTAACGCCAAAAGAGAGATCTACCATTTCATCAATTCTCTGGTTACCCAGGGAGTATCCTGTATTCTTATTTCATCCGAGCTTGAGGAATTAATCGGGCTCTGTACCAGAATCCTGGTCATGAGAGAGGGCAGGATCACCGCAGAAATGACAGGTGAGCACATCAACGAAGAAGAGATCATGTTCAGTGCAGCTGGAGTCAAGGATATGAACCAGACGACCAAGGAAGAAACGAGTGAAATCCTATAGTTTCGAAGACATCAAGAGAATAGATTACTCCAAGTACGCGCCGCTGTTCGCTCTTGTTATCCTGATAATTCTATCGGCACTGGCCAGCGAGCATTTTCTCAAGTTCAGAAACATCACCAACATCCTCCGACAGGTCTCCTACACCGGCACCATCGCGCTGGGTATGACCTTTGTTATTGTGGCAGCGGGTATTGATCTCTCTGTTGGGTCAATGGTAGCCCTGGTAGGAGTATTGGCAATTTATCTGATGAATTATCTCGGCACTTCGGTATTTGCCGTGGTGGCGGCTGTATTTGTGGCGATCCTGGTCGGCTCCCTGTGCGGAGCGGTGAACGGGCTTATTGTGACCAGAGGTAAAATCACCTCCTTCATCGCCACGCTGGCAACCATGTCCATCTTCAGATCCCTGACGCTCTATGTCAGCGAGGCGGGTGAAGTGATCTCGCACAACGATATTTACCCTGAAATCGGCGGTGGCTACTTCCTCAACATCCCCTATCCCGTCCTGATTTTTCTTGGGCTGGCGGTTTTCTTCCATTTTCTCTTGAACAACACCGCTTTCGGAAGACATGTGTGTGCGGTGGGAGCCAATAGGCAAGTGGCCATATATTCGGCCATAAAGGTGCGCTGGGTCACCTTTATGACCTTTGTGATCAGCGGCTTTACCGTCGGTGTAACCGCCATCCTTTTGTCTTCCAGGTTAAATTCGGTCAGTCCCGGAGATGCCGGTATATTTTACGAACTCGATGCGATTGCCGCTGTTGTTATAGGAGGTACACCCCTTGCGGGAGGCAAGGGAACCATATGGGGCACCGTGATAGGTGCTATAATTTTGGGGATCATCAACAACATGCTCAACATGCTTGGTGTTTCCCCATATCTGCAGGGAACGGTTAAAGGCCTCATCATCCTGATCGCCGTTCTCGCACAGTATAAATCCAATTAGTGTCAAGGCAGGAGTGATCCTGACAAACCTAAAACTCAAGAGGAGAACGTATGAAGAAGACGATGAAAAAAACGTTGATGGTGTTAGTGGCAGGCCTGTTTCTGTTTTCCGGCTCGTTGGCGCTGGCGGCAGAAAAGATCAAGGTCGGCGTTTCAGTTCCCTCGGCCGATCATGGCTGGACCGCCGGGCTGCTCTGGTGGGCCAAGAAAGCAGTAGCAGACATCGAAGCAACTGACAAGGACGTGACCTTTTACGTGGTTGCCGCCAGCTCCGGTACAAAACAGGTCGGAGATGTGGAAGACCTGATGGTCAAGGGTATCGACGCCCTCGTCATTCTGCCTCACAATCCTTCAACCTTGCAGAAAGTAGTTGAAGAGGTCTACGCCTCTGGTATCTACACGGTAGTCGTTGACCGCGAACTCCCTTCACCTGCTCAGCATGTATTTATAGCCGGGGACAATCCCGGGCTTGGCAAGGTGGGTGCTGAATGGCTGGCTGAGGAGATGGGCGGCAAGGGCAAACTGGTTGTGCTTGAAGGCATGTCTATCCCGATCAACAAGCAACGTGTTGATGCCTTTAATGAAGTCATGAAAAATTATCCTGATATCGAAATCATGGATTCACAGCCGGCCGACTGGTCAACCCAGAAAGCATTGGCGCTGATGGAAAACTATCTTCAGAAACACCAACAGATAGACGCAGTCTGGTGCCAGGACGACGATATGCTCAAAGGCGTAATGCAGGCCATAAAAGAAGCGGGCCGTACGGACATCAAAACGGTACTGGGTGGTGCCGGGTCCAAGGACATCATCAAAATGATAATGGATGACGATCCGCTTGTACGTTCCACCGTAACCTATAATCCTTCGATGGTCGCATCCGGCATCGTCTTCGGTGTTCAAGGAGCCAGGGGTGAGACCGTAGGAGGACTCTACCACACTCCTTCCCGGGTAATTCTGGCTGCTGACCTGGTGGTTAAAGAGAATGCCAAAGATTTCTATTTTCCGGAATCTGCCTATTAGGATGATGTTCTGACAAGTATCTCATTTCCACGGGCCGTCCAGCAATGGGGGGCCCGTTTTAGTTGAAAGCAAAGGGAGAAACCCATGTCCGCACCATTTAAAGCCTACCAGATCACCAAAGATGACGATGGGCAAAAAGTCATTTTCACCGAGTTGACAGAAGAAGACCTCATGGATGGTGATGTGACCGTCAGAGTCGAATATTCCACCCTGAACTATAAAGACGGCCTGGCGTTGACCGGCAGCGCCCCGGTGGTCAGGCGCTTTCCGCTTACGCCGGGTATAGATTTTGCCGGTACGGTCATTTCCTCAGCCAACCCGAGATTCAAGGAAAATGACCAGGTAATACTCAATGGTTTCGGCGTCGGTGAAGTCCACAGCGGCGGCTACGCTGAAATCGCCCGGGTCAGCGGTGACTGGCTGGTTGCCAAACCTGAGGGCCTGAGCAGCAGACAGGCAATGGCAGTGGGCACGGCAGGATACACGGCGATGCTCTGTGTGATCGCTCTGGAAAATCATGGCCTCAAAGCCGGAGACGGCACGATTCTCGTTACCGGCGCCGCCGGCGGGGTTGGCAGTGTCGCCCTGCTGCTGCTGAGCAAACTCGGCTACCGGGTCGCCGCGGTTACCGGCCGTCCCGAAGAAGCGGACTATTTGCATTCACTGGGCGCTGCGGAAGTACTTGAAAGGCAGCCTTTTTCTGAAAAGGCACGGCTGCTCGGCAAAGAACTCTGGGCCGGTGCCGTGGACGTGGCCGGCGGCAACACACTCGCCAACGTCATAAGTCAGACACGCTACGGCGGCGCGGTGGCGGCCTGCGGGCTGGCCGAATCGATGGCCCTGCCGACCTCGGTGGCACCGTTTATTCTTCGCGGCATCACGCTCTACGGCATCGATTCCGTAATGGCATCGCTTGAGAAACGCGAACAGGCCTGGCAGCGGGTCGTCGAAGATCTCGATCTGGACAGACTCGAAACCATGGTCAACGAAATTTCTCTGGCCGATCTGCCGGCGGCGGCGGCAGCGATCATGGCCGGTTCGGTGCGGGGCCGCACGGTGGTGAAAATCGGCTGAACGGTCCGTCAGTAGGTGAAAATGTCATCCCGGACATGATCGAGGGCCGGGAATCTGGTCCTGACGTCTTTAACCGATTGCAGCTCGATATCAGCCGTCACGTTGTTCACCCCGTCCGGGGCCTGGGCGGTCACCAGGCCCCAGGGGTCGACCACCATACTTCTTCCGAAACAGAGATGATTCGGCGGGGCCTCGCCCCACTGCCCGACCCCGACCACCCAGCACAAATTCTCTATGGCCCGGGCCCGCAGCAAAACTTCCCAGTGATCCCTGCCGGTCTGCATGGTAAAAGCGGCGGGCAGCAGAATCACATTGGCACCGTTTAAGACAAGCCTTCTGAAAAGCTCCGGAAAACGCAGGTCATAGCAGGTGGCCAGACCGAAGTTGAACTCGTCGATGGAGAAATGCACGGTTTCCAGGCCGGGACTGATCACCGCCGATTCCAAATATTTCTTGCCGCCCGGTATTTCCACATCAAAGAGATGAAGTTTACGATATTTGGCCAGCACTCCTCCATCCGGGCCGAAGACAACCGCACAATTGTAAACGCTGCCGCCATCCTTCTCCAGGAAGCTTCCCAGGTGGACATGACATTTGAGATCGGCCGCCTGAGCTCTGATCTTGTCAAGATAGCCCGAATTTTCGATCGACTGGGCCTGCTCTTTTTTCCTGTTGTCAGGGCCGATAAAATCGGCATGCTCCGGCAGCACGATCAGCTCAGCACCCCGGTCTGCCAGTTCATTGATTGCCTGCAGCACCGCCCCCAGATTGTTCTCCGGTGAATCACCGCTGTTGAGCTGGGCCATACCGATGGTGATTTTTGTTTTCTTCGATTCAGATGCCATAGTGCTGCTCTCCGGGAACCATTAATTATTTCCGGATTGAATCCGGGCTATCTCCAGGGTGCCTTGCAAAAACAGGATTTTTTCAATGTACCCTTTAAAATGATATTTTAAGTGGTATAACAGACCCGTGTAAAGTCGGCAATCACTCCCCGCGTCACTGTAAATAAAGAAAATAGAATGCTTGGTACCATTGTCAACGTCATCGCCATCATCTGCGGCAGTCTTCTGGGGCTGCTGTTTAGAAAGGGCATTCCCGACAACTACAAAGAGATCATCATGAGCGGCATAGGGCTTTCGGTGATCCTCATCGGCGTAAAAAGCGCCTTGAGCTCCGATCAGCTGTTGATCGTCATTTTCTCGGTGATTATCGGGGCGGGGATTGGTGAGTTCTTAAAAATTGAAGCCAAACTCGAATCGCTGGGCAGCTATTTTGAACGTAGGCTGGCGAGTAAATCGAGTGATACCGGTTCATTTGCCCGAGGCTTCGTAACCGCCAGCCTGGTATTCTGCGTCGGTTCCATGGCCATAGTCGGAGCACTGGAAAGCGGGTTGACCGGCAATCATCAAACCCTGTTTGCCAAATCGATCCTGGACGGCGTCACCTCGCTCATCTTCGCTTCCTCGCTGGGCATCGGGGTGCTTTTTTCCGGTGTTGCGGTGTTTCTCTACCAGGGGGCAATAACCCTGACCGCCGTATTCATGAAAAACTTACTGGTCGCCGAAACCATCTCCCAGATGACCTCGGTCGGCGGTCTTCTTATTCTCGCCATCGGTCTGAACCTGCTGGGAATTACCAAGATCAGGGTGGGAAACCTCCTACCGGGAATTTTCCTGCCGCTGCTCTATTTTGCCATCTCTACTCTTTTCGCCTGACCCAATTCATCCCGGTCTGATTTTTCTCAGGATGGCCGTCTTCACTGTTTCTCTACCACTTGGAAAAAGCGATCGGCCAGCGGTTCATAGAGATCGATCTCTTTAAGAGAGGATAACAGCAAAGCCGGCTGCGCTAGAAAATCTTTCATGAAGACTATTTCAGAAATTTTGAGGTAGATGTGAAAGGGATCCTTCATTGAGGGAAAGAGACCGCTGATCACCTCGGCCACGGAATTATTGCCGAGGTGCGGCAGCAGATAACTGACCCGGTGCAGCAGTTTGGTGAGATAGAAGATAATCGTTTGATCGACGCTCTCCACATGCTGGCGATGGCCCGGCAGTATCTTTTTGGAGCGCATCCCGGCCAGTTTGACAATGCTGGCGCAATAGGCTCGGTAATTCCTGAAGCGGCACCCGGTTTCCAGGTCGGCATCGAGCAGCGGCGACTGAAATACCCCCCGCAGCAGGATATCGCCGGTCACCGCCCAGCCGTTGCCGGAATAAACCAGATCGCTCTGCGAATGCCCGGGACAGCCGATGACCTCGATGCCGAGGTGGGGCGGCAGTTCCTTCTCCGCCACCAGATAGCGGTCGGGAAGAATGGGCATCAGGGACGATTTGGTAAACAGTTCCCTCAGCAGCTCCAGATAGGCGTCGTCAAAACCCAGATCAGCAATCAACGTAAACATGATCGACAGTCGCCGATCATGTTGTTCGTTCTTGAGAATATCAAGACGGGGAAGGTAGATTTTGGCGTCGCTGACCTGTGCCAGCCAGGCAGCCTGCCCGTAATGGTCAATGTGGCAATGGGTAACGATGACGTGACTGAGTCTGGACAGATCCAGGTGATCCTCAAGAAAGGACCGGCCCGCCTCGGTGGGCGGGCCGGTGTCGATGAGCACGAGTTCTTCGCCGTAGTCCAGCGTATAGCAGTGGACCGGCCCCACCATATAGGGGGTCTCGACGGTATGCTGGCTAGGAATCATAGTGGGGATATTAGAGAGGGGACACAATACCTATCGTGTCCCTTCCATGGCAAGTACCTAGTCTACCTAATCTAGCGATTTTAAATTCAGGAGGGACACGATAGGTATTGTGTCCCCTCCTTTTGACTTTGTCATATTAACAGAAAATATATTTTTCGTCCTCAGAAGCCGCATCGGCCACCAGCCTCTTGGCCGCAAGCAGTCCGGTGGCGTCATATTTACTGAATCTCCTGACTCCGGAGAGAATCATGGTCAGCGTGTCACCTTCCTCGATGTAGAAAGCCCCTTTTCGGGCGGCAGAACCAGCAGTTTCTGAGGCCCTGAAGGCAAATATCCTGATCGTTGCTTTCAACAGTTCCTGCCTCCGTTCGCTGTAGGAAGGCAGAACCTTTTCACCCCGCAGAACCGCACTTTCCAGGGCAAAAATCTGAATGGCGATATCGGCGGCCGCCATCAGAATTTCCTGTTCATCGGCAATCTTATCCATGAATTTCTGCACACCGGTACCGGCAAGGATCAGAAACAGCGTCTTCAGGTTGGTAATCAATGCTTTTTCGGCAGCAAAGGGCAGGCTGTCATCAAGCTCCTCAAAACTTGGGGTCATCAGGGATTCGAAGGCCTTCATTGCCTCAGCCTGAAGCGGCAGCTCCCCCTTCATAGCCTTGCGCAGAATCATCCCCGGAATCAGCAGCCGATTGATCTCGTTGGTACCTTCGAAAATTCGATTTATTCGCTCATCCCGATAGTAGCGCTCAGCCGGATAGTCGCTTACAAATCCATAGCCGCCGTGGATCTGCACCACTTCGTCGACGGTTCTGGCCAATACTTCACTGCAGAACACTTTGGAGATACCACACTCCGCAGCATAATCCTCGATTCCCTTCTGATACTGCACGTAATAGTCGTCGATTCCCTTTTCAATGGTGGCAAGCTTGTCGTCGAGCAGACCTGCCAACCGGTAGATAAGCGACTCGGCGGCGAAGATGTCGGCGGTGAGGTCAGCGATTTTTTCTTTAATGGCACCGAAGCTGCTGATCTTCTTTTTAAACTGGACGCGCTCATTGCCATATTTGATCCCGGTCTCCAGAGCCGCCTTGGCCGCACCGGTTACCGCCGCGCCCAGCTTGAAGCGCCCGACGTTGAGAACGTTGAAAGCGATCTTATGGCCTTTGCCGATTTCCCCGAGAACGTTTTCCACAGGTACCTTGCAGTTATCCAGGATCACCGGGGTTGTGGAAGAGCCCTTGATCCCCATTTTCTTTTCTTCAGGCCCTACCGACAGTCCCTCAAAATCACGCTCGATAAGAAAGGCGGTAAAATGTTCCTTGTCGATTTTGGCAAAGACGGTGAACAATTGGGCGAAACCGCCGTTGGTAATGTATTGTTTGGTACCGTTCAGGACGTAATGGCTGCCATCCTCTGACAATATGGCACTGGCCTGGGCCCCCAGGGCATCACTGCCGGAACCTGGCTCGGTCAAACAATAGGCGGAACACCACTCGCCGGTAATGAGTTTTTCCAGATATTTTTGTTTCTGCTCATGGGTGCCGTAGTAGATCAGCGGCAGTGTTCCGATTCCAGTATGAGCGGAATAGGCAACGGAAAACGAGCCGCTGATCGCAATCCGCTCGGCCACCAGCATCGATGAGGCCTTGTCCAGATCCAGACCGCCATACTCCTCGGGTGCGTCCATCATCAGCAATCCGAGCTCGCCGCATTTACGCATACCTTCAACAACAATGTCGAAATTCTGATTGTCGATCTCCTCAATCCTCGGCACCAGTTCGTTGGTTACGAATTGCTCGGTGGTATCACCGAATTGTCGCTGTTCGTCACTGAAGTCCTCGGGAGTAAAGACGTCTTCTGATTGGGAGTCGGCAATCAGGTACTCGCCCCCTTTGAGCAATGTATCAGCCATGGTTCACCTCGTGTCCATTTAGTTATTCAGTCGTTCAAATATGCCTGCCGCTCCCATGCCGCCACCGATACACATCGATACCATGCCGTAGCGCAGCTCCCTGCGTCCCATCTCGTGCAGAAGGGTGGCGGTGAGCTTGGCTCCGGTGCAGCCGAGCGGATGTCCGAGGGCGATGGCCCCGCCGTTTACGTTGACAATATCCCGATTCAGTCCGAGATCCTTAATAACAGCCAGAGCCTGGGCGGCAAAGGCCTCATTCAGTTCGATCAGTTCAATCTGATCGAGGCTCATCGACGCCATTTTAAGTGCCGCGGGAATGGCGGCAACAGGGCCGATGCCCATGATCTCGGGCGGCACACCTCTTACTGCGTAGGCAACGAAACGGGCCATGGGATCACTGGACTGTTTCTGCAAAAACTCTTCCGATACCACCATTGAGACGGCAGCGCCATCGGTCATCTGCGATGAATTGCCCGCCGTCACCGGCCCACCCTGCTTGAACGCGGGCCGCAGTCTGGCCAGCGTCTCGAGGGTCGTCGAGGGTCTGACGCCATCGTCAATATCGACAACTTCTGTCGTCTTTACGATCTTGCCGTCCACGAGAGCACTATGTTCGATTTCCACCGGAATAATCTCAGCGCTGAATCTGCCTGCCTGGATAGCATCGGCCGCACGGCGATTGCTTTCGACACCGAATTCATCCATCTCGACCCGGGTAATGCCATATTTTTCCGCCACCAGCTCGGCAGTAATCCCCATTGACGAATAGGCTTCCGGCCAGTCTGCGGCCAGGCTGGGGTTGGCACTGTATTTGAGACCGCCCAGCGGTACCGATGACATCGATTCCACCCCGCCGGCTACGATACAATCAGCCAGACCGAGCATCACCCGCTCGGCCGCCAGGGAGATGCTTTGTAAACCCGAACAGCAGAACCTGTTGATCGTCTGTCCGGGAACCTCGGCAGGCAGCCCGGCCTTCATGGCCGCCACCCGGCCCACATTCATACCCTGCTCGGCTTCGGGAAAAGCACAGCCGAGATAGACGTCGTCAACCAGTTCGGGCGCAACTTCTGTACGCTCCACTAGCGCCTTGATCGCAACCGCAGCCAGATCATCAGGCCTCATGTCTTTGAATTTGCCTTTATTTGCACGGCAGCCCGGGGTTCGGTAACTAGCCAGAATATAGGCTGTTTTCATCTTCTACCTCATTGTTGATCTTTATGGCGTTTATCAATTTCTCAACGGTTTACCGGTTTTGAGCATATGCTGGATCCGCTGGGCCGTCTGTTTATTGGTGCACAGTTTGAGAAAGTTCTCGCGTTCCAGCCGCAGCAGATAGTCCTCGCTGATCAAGGTGCCGGGATTGACATCGCCGCCGCAGATGACATCGGCGATGACGCCCCCCATCTCTTCCTCATATTCGGTGATGTGTTCGCCCATCTTCATATTCCACAACTGCGTCTTGATACTGGCGGCGATACCACGGCCCGGAGCGGCGATATCGTTTCTGAGTTTCGGCGGCCTGTAATTGGCAGCCAGGGCCAGGACCTGCTGTTTGGCGTCACCTATCAGCCGATCCAGGTTCATGGTGATGCAGTCTCCCTGGCGCAGGTAACCCATGTCGCTGAGTTCGGCTGCTCCCATCGATACCTGGGCTGTGGCAATCTGTTTGAAGTTTTTAAAGATGAACGGTTGAACATCGGTATCGAAACGGGTGGCCAGATCGACCGCCCGGATGCACATTTCCTTGGTGCCGCCACCGGCCGGCAGCAGACCGACGCCTATTTCAACCAGCCCCATATAGGTTTCCGCATAAGCGTTTATCCTGTCGGCATGCAGCGAGAACTCGCAACCGCCGCCCAGGGCCATATTGAACGGTGCCGCCACCACCGGTACCTTGGCGTACTTGATCGCCATGGTCGCTTTCTGAAAAGCCCTCACCACCATGTCGACATCTTCCAGAGCGCCTTCGGCTAAAGCGACGGCCAGCAGCATGAGGTTGGCTCCAACCGAGAAATTGGCACCGTGATTGCCAATCACCAGGCCCACCCCTTCCTCCTCGGCCCGACGTATTGCTTTGTGAGTCATGGCCAGGATATCTGAGCTGATGGCATTCATCTTGGAATGAAATTCAAAGCAGAATACCCCGTCTCCCAGATCAACAACCGATGAGTTAGCGCTTTTCTCGAGCACCCTGTTGCCCCTTTTGAGGATCTGCAGGTCTATCTCTCCTGGGGGCAGGCTCAGGGGTTTGTAGGATTTTGATGAAATATCATAGAACTCTTTGCCGTGCTGCTCGGAGAATCGATAAAACTGCTCGACTTCCTTCAACGCTGCAGGAACCGTCACCCCGTCTTTCTCGGCTCGTTTGACGAAGCTTTCGACACCGATGGCGTCGAACATTTCAAAAGGTCCCAATTCCCAATTGAAGCCCCAGCGCATACCATTGTCGATATTGACGATGTCGTCAGCGATTTCGGGGATCCGGTTGAAGGTGTAGATCAACGAATCGCGCAGAGTTTTCCAACCATATTCGGCACCCCGATCGACACCGCCAAGCATGGTCTTGAGGCGCTGACGGGGATCATCCACCTGTTTAACCATCTGAACGGAGGCAAACCCGGGTTTTTCCAGCGGCTGGTAATCGCCGCCGGCATAGTCGTAGTAGTAGATCTGCCGTTTGCCGTCCACCATCTCCTTTTTGTAGAACCCTTGGCCCGCCTTATTTCCCAGTTTACCCTCCTCGATCATCGTGGCCATAAACTCGGGCAGTTTGAATACTTCCCTCTCTTCATCGTCCGGGGCACTGTCATAGGAGTTGGTTCCCACATGAGCAAGCACATCGAGCCCAACCAGGTCGGCTGTTCTGAAGGCCGCACTCTTGGGCCTGGCTGTGGCCGTCCCGGCTACCGAATCGACCTCTTCCACCGTCATCTTCATATCCACCATATGCTGGATACCTTTATAGATTGCATAGACTCCGATACGGTTGGCAATGAAGTTGGCCGTATCCTTGGCGTAGACCACCCCTTTGCCGAGCCGCCGGGAAAGAAAATCTGCCATATCACTCACCACCCGGGGATCGGCGTCTTCGCAGGCGATGATTTCCATGAGCCGCATATAACGTGGTGGATTGAAAAAATGGGTAACCAGAAATCTTTTCTGCAGCTCCGGGGGCAGGGTCTTGGCCATTTCGTTGACTGAAAGACCGCTGGTATTGGAGCTTAGCACCGCCTGGGGATGCAGATGCGGGATGATTTTTTCAAAAAGTCCCCGCTTTATATCCAGATTTTCGACCACTACTTCGATTACCCACTCACACGATGATAACCCACCGAGATCATCATCGAAATTGCCCACTTCGATACGGTTGACATAACTTTTCAGGTAGAGCGGCGCCGGTTTCATCTTCAACAACCCCTGACGACCGGTTTCGGCGATACGATTGCGCACTTCCGGGCTGTCAAGGGTCAGGCCCCGCTTCTTTTCCCCGTCGGTTAATTCCTGGGGTACGATATCGAGCATCAGGACATCGAGTCCACCATTAGCCAGATGGGCGGCGATGGTCGCCCCCATTACTCCGGCACCCAGTACAGCTACACGATTGATCTGCATCATTGTGTCTCTCCAACGACGGCTTTGTTTTTATAGACCAGGCCGTTTTCTTGGCTCATATACATTTCATCAACGATGGTCTTGTACTTGTTATAGATTTCCTTGCGCTTCAATTTCAGGGTCGGCGTCAGTTCACCGCCGCTGATGGAAAAATCATCCGGCACCAGGGCGAAATACTTGATGGTCGAATAGGATGGCAGCGCGCGGTTGAGTTCATCGATCCGGTCATCGTAGAGTTTGGTGATCCGGCTGTTTTTCACCAGCTCGTACACATCGATGTAGTCAATCTGGTGGGCGCGGCTGTAATCGATCAGCCGTTCGATGTTAGGAGTCAGCAGTGCGGTCAAGTAAGGCTTGCGGTCACCGAAGACGATGGCCTGGGAAATGAACTTGTCGAGTTTGAGCTCGTTCTCGATGGGCTGCGGAGCGATGTTCTTACCGCCGGCGGTGACGATGATCTCCTTTTTACGGTCGACGATATAGACAAAACCCTGATCATCGATATGGGCGATGTCGCCGGTCTTGAACCAGCCGTCTTCGAATACCTCTTCGGTCGCCTTCTCATTTTTAAAATAGCTTTTCATGACCTGGGGGCCCTTGACCAGCAGCTCTCCATCTTCAGCTAATTTAAGTTCTGTTTTCTCAACCTGCTTGCCTACCGCGTCGAATCGTACCTGATCATGACTGGTCGCGGTTACCACCGGACTTGTTTCAGTCAGCCCGTAGCCGTTATAGACCGGGATACCGATGGCCCACATGAATTCGTTGATGGTTTTATCCAGCGGCGCCCCTCCGCAGACCATGCCACGCAACCTTCCACCAAAACGGTTTCTGATTTTACGGAAAACCAACCTATCGAATATCCGGTATTTGAGTCCCAGCATTCCGACCGGTGTCTTAGCGATATACTTTTTATTGACGTATTCCCTACCGGTTTTCACCGCCTGGTGGAACATCGCCTTACGCAGTGAACTCATCTGGTGAACACTCTCGTGGATACGGCTGTATACCTTCTCAAACAGTCTCGGGACACTGATCATAAAGGTTGGTTTGATCTCGTCCATATTTTCGACCACCTTCTTGACGTCCTCGGCAAAGGCGAGATGTTTGCCGGTCATCAGACAGGCGTAATAGCCGCACGTTCGCTCAAGAATGTGGCTCAGTGGCAGAAAACTCAAAAAGGTTTCATCTTTTATCCAGCCGCCCACCTGGCGGAGCCCCTGGGTCACATTGCAGATGATGTTGTACTGGGTCAGGATAACCCCTTTGGGTCGTCCGGTGGTCCCCGATGTATAGATGAGGGTGAGGATATCGTCGTGGCCGATCTGATCGATCTTGTCTTCGATCAGGTCTTTCTCCCCCTGGGTTACCGGAGTCGACACTTCGGACAACTGATACTGGGTGTAGACTGGAAAGGAGCGGTCGCCCATAAAGCGTTCATAGGAGATGACCAGCTCGACGCAAGGAATCTGGTCCTTCACCTCGAGCAGCTTCTCATACTGGCCCTTGGTCGACACAAAGACGATTTTGGCTTCGCAGTGATTGAGAATATAGGCGGCCTGCTCACCGGTGTTGGTCGCATAGATGGGAACGCTGATCCCACCGCCGGCTTGGATGCCAAAATCCGAGATTGCCCAGCCAAGACGGTTTTCCGAGAAGATCGCGACCTTGTCCCCTGGCTTCATGCCGGCCTTGCACAACCCCCGGGCGAGTTGCAAGACCCTGGTATAGAACTCCCCATAGGTCAGAGAAAGAAAGATACCGCTTTTTTTATAACTTATGGCGGTATTGTCGCGGTAGCGAATGGCGTTGTCCTTGAGGACGGCTGGGATCGATTGATAGGATAGAAAGTCCATGGCTCCTCCTGTGAATGTGCTTTACTCACGGCTCGGTCCCTCGTTTCGATTATATCATAAATGTACCATTCCTGTATACCTAACCTTTACGTTTAAGTCAATTAACAAAATAATATTTATCTTCAGCGAGTCATTTTTTTTAAGTCTTAGAAAAAACCCAAAGAAACCAATATCTAATGTAAACTCAGGTTATTAAACAGCAACTCCAGGCTTCTCACATTGTGGTACTTGGGGTAATATGGCAATAAAACGATGATTGACGCACAGTTGTTAATCTTTACGTAAAGAAAAGATAAAGTCCTACTGCCTTAGAAGGGGATTACAATTTTTTATCGTCACTTTACCCTGGAGCAGGTTGCCTTTGGAATATTCACTGAACACACAACTGTTGGTCCTGGGGTCATAGTTCTCGACCCACAGGTTATCGTCCTTCCAGGTAGCGGTGATATGCTGGTAACCGTCCGGCACGGTTATGGTCATCACTCCTCCATAACGTTTGACAAACATCTGTTCCAACCAGAAATAATATGAGGTCCAGCCGGCCAAAACGAGCAGGGCTGAGATCACAATTGCGGCCTTCCATTTTTCTGCCTTGGCACCAAGACCATAGAGCACGCCTCCGACCAGCAGGGCAACTGCGAACCAGTAAAAATAAGTTATCATATAAAGTACCTCCGTTGAGATTTCAGGCGATATTTTCCTCTTGATATTTCCATGGGTACCTTGCAAATGAAGAATCTTGGTTCAAGACTCGGAGGTGTGCTGACATTTTGCCTTACCCCCGGCGTCCGCTAAAAAACTTCTACAGGCAACGCCTGAATTGAGCCAAAAAACAATTTTTCAAGGTACCGTAAATAGTAGATCAATCACAGCTGATTGCAATATCAACAAGGTTCGTGTTTAATGGATTACAATTAATGACCTGATAACTCAGCCCCCACAAAAGCCATGACCGAGCAGACTTTTATGAAGGACTACAGAACCGGGGTAGTATTCGGAGGTTCAGGGCTCATCGGGGGCACGGTCGTTAATTTCTACAAGATGCGCCGGCCGGGTGTCGTCGACATGCTTGCCCCGAGCAGTAAGAAGGTGTCTATGAAGAACTGCCAGGACATCCGCAACTATCTGCTCAGCATCAAGCCTGATTTTGTCATCAACGCGGCAATCGCCAATATCAACGCCGATCCCCAACTCTCTTTTGAAGTCAATTACGTGGGTGCTGTTAACGTTGCCAGGGCGGCCGCTTCGTTGAAGATTCCTTACTTCTTTTTCAGTTCCGCCGCAGCACTGCCCCAGGGAGAAATGTTGCGCGAGACAGATACCCTGCCGCTGACTGCCAAGCTGAGCAACTACGCCAAATCGAAACTGATGGCCGAGGAAACCCTGAAATACATGGCGGCCAACGAGGGGCTGGACTATACCTGCATCAGGTTGTCCATCGTCTATGGGAACCACGACCACAAGATCCAGGGATTTCATCGCCTGCTGTTCTCCATCGCCGACGAATCGATGCCCTTTTTATTCACCAAAAAAGGCGCCATGCACTCCTACAGCAACTCCAGAAAGATCCCTTATCTGATTCACCATATGCTCGACCACCGGGAGGAATTCGGCTGCCAGACCTATCATTTCGTTGACCCGGAACCGGCGGAACTGGCTGATTTGATCATGACCATCAAATCCCACCTGCAACTGAAGAGCCCCCGGAATATCTATGTCCCCTACTCGGTCGCCCGAACCGGCAAGAAGTCCGTTCAGGTTATCCTGCGGCTGCTCACCAAGATCGGTCTGAAAGCGACCCTGCCTCCTGAATTGATGTTTCTCGGCGCCTTCTACCGCACCCAGACACTCTCCTGTGAGAAACTGGAAAATTCAAGCTTCGTGGATCCGATGCCCGAGGAAACAGTTTATTCCAGGCTGCCGGAAATGATCATCTACTACCTGAGCCGCTGGGCCCACCAGAACATGATTACCACCTTCGATGAAAAGGTCGAACTCGATAGCCAGATTCATGAGGATTTCAAGCACAACCCGATGGGTGAGGATATCGTCGTGGCCGATCTGATCGATCTTGTCTTCGATCAGGTCTTT
>NODE-98-length-29267-cov-4.98816_pt1 | contig 29267 bp, 21 predicted proteins | sample MGYA00139097_ERZ477577 | MGnify/ENA metagenome assembly ERZ477577
AGGACGAATTTTAATAGATTTCTATAAAATAATTAATAATAAATTTTTACTTTATTTTAAAGGTGAAACTGAAGTTTTTTCTCTTATGAAATACAAAAAAGAAAGCAGGTTCTTTGAGTTTGTTTTAGGCGAGTTTCTGTCTTTTGTGCAAAAAAATCTTCTGGAGACAGGCCTTACTCCAGGCAAACAAGATTATTTTATTCAGCTAAGCAAGCTTTGTGGCCTTTTTGAAAGCTTATTTGCAGATGATGAGTTTCAATTACTTGAAAGAAGCTATATAACTCCCCTATGCAAGAATTATTAAGTTTTTATTTAGAAAAAAAAAGTACTCTTTTTTTAATGCCAACACCTCTCTGGGATCAGCTTTTGTGGGATGATTTTCAAGTTCAATTTATTGAAAAGATGCTTCCCTTTGAACCTCTTATCTTAGTTGAGAGTAGCAAAGTCTTGCGCAAAAAATGGATTGGATCAGGTCTTCCTAGAGATTGGATAAACCAATTTGTTGAGTATAGTGAGCACAACATGGAGGAGTTTGCACGAGAGGTGGCAAAGAAAATAAGGGCCGGAAAAAATGCTCTTCTTTTTTCAGATGGGGGGCTTCCTGTTTTTTGTGACCCAGGTGTTCACTTGGTAAGAGAGATTCGTCTCCAAGGTCAAAAAGGAAGTGTACACTGCCTGCCTTTTTCTAATAGTGCTATTCAGGCCTTAATCCTTTCGGGGTTTTCTCAAAATGAATTTTACTTTGCAGGCTTCTTGCCGCAAAAAAAAGAGCTTCGAGAAAATAAGTGGAGGGAGATCCTTTTAAGTAACAAGACAACAATTCTCATGGAGACACCTTATCGTCTCTCTAAAACCTATAATGACTTAAAAAGACAACAGGTTTTGTTAAATAAAAAGAAGCTATTTTGGGCCTTTGATTTAAATTCTCCCAGAGAAGAGCATCTTTGGGGAGATATCTCTTCTTTTTCAGAGGAGAGATTCCAAGAGAAAAGGGAATTTGTTCTCGTCATTGAGGGGAAAATTTAGTATCAAAACAAGTTATGAAAATGAATACAGATTCTTCTCAGCGAAAAGATGATCACTTAGAGCTAGTAAGTGCTTCTATTGTGGAGAAAAGTCAAAAAGATCACCGCTTTTTTTATGAGCCTCTTTTTGGAAAACATCCTAGGAAGAAAGATTTAAATAATTGCTGGCGTATCCCTTTTTTAAATTATCAGCTGAAGGCCCCCCTCTGGATTTCCAGTATGACAGGAGGCTCCGAAAAAGGAAGATTGATTAATATTCGTCTTGCTCGGGCGGCAAAAAAATTTGGTTTGGGGATGGCATTAGGGTCTTGTCGGTCTATTTTGCACGAAGGCAAGATTCGAGAAGAACGCTTTGAAGATTTTCATGTAAGAAGTCACTTGGGAGATAATCTTCCGTTAATGGCCAATATAGGTATTGCTCAAATAGAAGAGTTGTTGAACAAAAAAGAAGAAGGCCTTGTGGAAAATCTTCTCTCTTCTCTTCAAGCAGATGGTCTTATTATTCATTTAAACCCTATGCAAGAATGGTTTCAAACGGAAGGTGATCGTTATGACAAGACTCCTTTTGAAACCCTTAAAGAATTTTCAGCTAAAGCAACTTACCCTTTGATTTTTAAAGAAGTAGGTCAAGGGATAGGACCAAAATCTTTAAAGGCCCTGATTGAGTTGAGGCCTTATGCCATAGAATTTGCTTCTCTTGGAGGAACAAATTTTTCTAAGCTAGAGAGCTTGAGAAGTAGCAAGGAGCAAGATCCTCTTTTGTTTGTTGGACATGATATTGCAGAAATGATTTCTTTTGTGAAGAAAAGCTATCCTCAAGAGGAAGAGAGAAAAAATCTTCCCTTGTTTATTGCATCAGGCGGAATTGTGAACTTTTTAGATGGGGCCTATTACCTGCAGCAATTGCCAACATTAAATTTATATGGAATGGCAGGTCAGTTGGCCAAAAGGGCCGCTTCTTCAGAGGAAGAACTTTTTGATTATATAGAAAGAGAGCTTTTGTCTCTCATGATGAGCTCTCAGTTTTTAGAAAAAAAGATCATTGAGTAAAAGGGATTCTCTGAGATGGAAGAGGTGTCAGTTATATTAAAAAAAAATAAAAGTTTTTCAAAGTTATCACGTGATGAAAAGATAAACTATATTGCCGAGACTATTAGTGACTGTCATTTAACAGAACAAGAAATAAAAAAAGTGTTGGATGATTTTATTTATGCAGATGAGAGCATTCAAAGCGTCTTTGCGGAGTTAACAGAGAATACACTTTCCAATTTTGTTCTTCCTTTCGGCGTTGCTCCTCATTTTCTTCTCAATGGAAAAGATTATATCGCCCCAATGGTGATAGAAGAAAGCTCTGTGATTGCAGCGGCCAGTAAAGGGGCCAAATTTTGGAAACAGCATGGCGGATTTAGAGGTAGAATTCTAGGAACAATTAAATTAGGCCAAGTACATTTTTATTATAAAGGACCCTATAAAGTTATAGAAAAGTTTTTTTCTCATATAAAAGAGGAACTTTTTGTCTTAGCGACTCCCCTCACAACAAAGATGAATAAGAGAGGAGGAGGGCTGCTAAATATTGAACTTGTCCAACAGGAAAAAGACTCTCATTATTACTATCTAAAACTAAGCTTTCAAACATGTAATGCCATGGGCGCCAATTTTATTAATTCCGTAAGTGAAGAAATATCAAAGAATTTTTCACAAATGGCCAAAGGAAGCTCTCTCTTTTCCCAAGATCAGATTCCTTTAATGATTATGTCTATTGTTAGCAATTATAATCCTGACTGTTTAGTGGAAGTTGAATGTTCTGTCCCTATTAAAGATATCTCTTTTCCTCGCCTCATGACTTCAGGAGAAGAGTTTGCACAGAAGTTTATTCACGCTGTTCATATCGCAAACATTGATCCTTATCGGGCCACAACCCATAACAAGGGTATTTTTAATGGGATTGATGCTATTTGCCTGGCCACAGGAAATGACTTTAGGGCGATAGAGGCAGGAGCTCATGCCTATGCAGCAAAAGAGGGTTCATACAAATCTCTCTCTCAAGCTAAAATAATAAATAATAATGAGCTGCATTTTTCTTTGAGAGTTCCTCTGGCCGTTGGAACAGTTGGAGGGATTACAGAAATTCATCCTCTCGTAAAATTTAGTCACGATCTTTTAGGTCGGCCAAGTGCAGAAGAGTTGATGATGATCATGGCCTCCGTTGGACTCGCGCAAAACTTTTCGGCCATTTCCTCTCTTGTGACGACAGGAATTCAGAAAGGTCATATGTTGATGCACCTATCAAATATTCTCAAGAAATTTGAAGCAACACTCGAAGAGAGAGAAAAAATTTTATTCCATTTTCAAATTGAAGAAAAAGAAACAATCTCTTTTTCGGCAATAGAAAATTATATCTCTTCTTTAAGAGAGGGGAATCATCCGGACTTAAGTGCATGAGAACATTGCCTCAAAGTTTTACAGTTCCAGGAAAAGTGATGCTGGCAGGAGAGTATTTTGTTTTAGGAGGTGGAGTATCTCTTATGCTTCCCACTCAATTCTCTCAGGAAATGACTATTAGAGACCCTCGTCACAATAATCAAATAGAGTATAATGCTAGAGATGAACAAGGTAATATTTTTTTCAACAGTGTGATGAGTTTTAGAGAGGGTGAAGTGCAGTCACTTTCTTTTTCTGATAAAGAGACAAATGATTTTTTAATAAGCTTATTTCGCGAGCTATCCCATAAAGATCTTCTTTTTTGCGGAGATATAGAAACAAAAATGAACTTTTCTCCTCTGTGGGGAATTGGTTCAAGTGCGAGCCTCATGGCCTTACTGGCGAAAAGCTTTAATTGCCCATGGAAAGATTTATTAAAACATATCTCTGGTTCAGGTGCAGATGTTGCGTGTAGCTTTTCAGGAAGAAGTCTTTTTTATCAAAGAAAAAACGAAGAAGAGATCATTCTCTCCCCTTGTGATTTTAATCCCTCTTTTAAAGACTCTCTTTACTTTGTTCATTTAAATAAAAAAATTTCAACAGAAAAAGATATCAGTGGAATTGTAAAAAATTACTTTCTTGATCTTCGTCAAAAAAATCCTGAACTTATTAAGCTTGTATCCTCATTAGTTAAAAGCTTAGGTGATTATCAAGACAATTTTAAAAAATCATTAAGCGTTTTGCGTCAGCTAGATAATTTGACAGCAAAAGGACTTCAAAGAGAGACATTGCAGAACAGTCACTTTGCTGACTTCCCAGGTCTCGTAAAATATCTTGGATCCTGGGGCGGAGATTTTGCTTTAGTGATGAGCGAAGATTTGTCTTCTAAAGAAGTTAGCGAGTATTTTGCAAAGCGTGGTTATAAGTTTTTACTTCGCTATGATGAGATGATTAAAAAGGATCAGTGAAAAATGGATTTTTTATGCAAAGAAGGAAACATTGAAGTAAGCTCACCTTCTAATATTGCTTTTGTGAAATATTGGGGGAAGAGAAATTTTCAACTGCCTTTAAATTCCTCTGTTAGCATGACATTAGAAAAGTCTCGAAGTAATGTGAAAATAGACTTTTCTCTTAAAAAGCAAGCATCATCAACCAACAGGGTTTTGAGAAATTTTTTGTTTGAAGGAAAAGAAAATGAGAAGTTTGCCTTAAGAATAGAGAGTTATTTTCAACATCTTAAAAAAGATTATCCCTTTTTAGAACGCTATGAGATAAACGTTTTTTCCTCTAATACATTTCCTCATTCTTCAGGGATTGCCTCTTCGGCCTCCTTTTTTAGTGCTCTAGCAGGGTGTATTTCTTTTCTTCTCATTGAAGGTCTTCACGAGCATATGAAAACAGAAGATACTTTTGAAAAGCAAGATTCTATTTCAACAATATCATCACTGGCAAGGCAGGGATCAGGGAGCGCTTCGCGTTCTTTTTTCTCTCATTACGGTCAATGGAGTACTTCTTTTGATGAGGGAAATTACGCAGAAGGACTTAGCAATATTCATCCTGATTTTTTATCTATGAAAAATAGCATAGCTATTGTTTCAAGTAGGGAGAAGAGAGTTTCTAGCAAAGCAGGTCATCATCTTTTTGAAAATCATCTTTTTAGAGAGCAGAGAATAGGGCAGGGAGAGAAGAATTTTGAGATGATGAAAACAATTCTTCAAACGGGAGACTTTAAAAGCTTCTTTCCTCTCTTAGAAGAAGAGGCCCTTACTTTACATGCTTTGATGATGACTTCTCGTCCGGGCTACATGCTGATGCTGCCAGAAAGCTTACAGCTCATGAATGATGTGAGATCTTTAAGAGAGGAAGAGGGGTTGGAGGTTGGATTTACCTTAGATGCGGGACCCAATGTCCATATTCTTTATCCAGAAAGGGAAGAAACGAGAGTGATGTCCTTTTTAAATGATAAATATCCTCATTTGAATCAAGAAAAATTAGTTATCCATGACTCTTGTGCGAAGGGTGCAATTTTAGTAAATAAAGAGTTACGCTATTAATTATTCTCCTAGGATCTTTTTGCCATGGCCAAAGTAGTGCAAGCATTCCCTTCAAAAGTTCTTCTTTTTGGAGAATACACTGTCATTAATCAATCTATGGCGCTAACGATCCCTTTTTCTTTATTTGAAGGGCAACTTATTTTTTGCGATAAAGGAAGATGGGGGAAGGCCCAGGATCTTTTTTCACAGGATCTCTATCATTTCTCACAATATATGGAACAAAAGAAAGAAGAGTTTCGCAAGCTTGATTTTACTTTTCACAGCGATCGACTCCTCTTTGATCTTGACCAAGGTCTCTTTTTTTCTTCAAGTATTCCTCAGGGAGTTGGTGTTGGTAGCTCAGGTGCTCTTTGTGCAGCGCTTTTTAGTCTTTATGGGGATTTTCTACCAGGTGCTTTAAGCAAGCAGCGGGAAGTTTTCAAACTTATGGAATCTTTTTTTCATGGGGCCAGTTCTGGTGTTGACCCACTTGTGAGTTTTTTAAAACATTCTCTGTTACTCAATTCAAAGGAAAAAAAGAGTATTGAATTAGTAGAAGAAGATTTTGGTAGAAAGCTTCAAGGAAGAGGTGAATCTTTTTTTTTATTGGACAGCAGAATGCCGCGAAAGACGGGGCCTCTTGTTAACTTATTTTTAGAAAAATGCAAAGATGAAAAGTTTAATACTCTTCTCAATGATAAGCTTATTCCTTTTACAAATAAGGCCATTGATAATCTATTAGGCCTTCAGAAAAATATGTTAGATGATATTCACGCTATTTCATCATTTCAGTATCAGCACTTTGATCCTATGATCCCTTCTCATTTACAAGAAATATGGAAAGAATCTCTTGAAAGTAATTTTCACAAGATAAAACTTTGCGGTGCAGGAGGAGGAGGTTTTATGCTCGGTTTTACAAAGGACTTTGCCAAAACATCGGCCTTATTAAAAGGATTTTCCTTAAGAGAAATTGTTTTCTAGCTTTTTGCTTTTTTCATAAAAAGAAAATACTTGATAATTACTATCGATAAAATGGCCGGGGCCACAAAATAGAAAATAATATTTTTAAAGTATTCTAAAGAGGGACTTCCTTTGGCCTCTAAGATGAGATAAATCGTATAGAAGCTATAGATAAAGACTAAGAGCAGGCCATCTGATCTTGAGATTTCGCTATCTGTAACAAAAATAGGATAGATGAGTAGGGAAGAGAGAATAAGAAAGGGATAGTTGAAGCTCAGTGCCTCAGGTCCAACAAGAATTCCATTTTTTGCTATGGCAGAGGAGACTCCTAGTACAACAAAAATATTGAGGATATTACTTCCTATAATATTTCCCACAGCAATATCTCTTTCTCCTTTCATAGCGGCCGTTATAGAAGCGGCCATTTCAGGAAGAGAGGTTCCAAGGGCCACAACAGTAAGGCCAATGACTAAATCGCTTATACCAAAGTGCTGGGCCAAAGAAACTGAGGCATTGATAAAAAAATGCGAGCCTAGAACTAGAATACCCATTCCCAGGATAGTAAGAAAAATATTTTTTATGAGAGAGTGGGATGTTGTTTTTGTGTCACCAAGATATTCAGCATATTCTTTTTCTACACTTTTTGTCTCTTTTTTCCCTTTGCGGACAATATAGAGAAAGTAATTAAAGGCCATGAAAGAGAGAATGAGACCATCAAAACGACCTAGTACGCCATCAAGAGCGAGGAGATAAGTGAGAATTGTAGCAAAAAGAAGAATGGGAACTTCTCGCTTAATAAACTGTTGATTTACTTTTAAGGGAGTAATAAGGGCAGATAAACCAAGAATAAAAAGAAAGTTAAGAAGGTTGCTTCCAATAACATTTCCGAGGGCCATACTTGTGTTATTGCGAAAGGCGGCCTCTAGAGAAACGGCCAGTTCGGGGGCGCTTGTTCCTAGCGAAATAACAGTCAGACCTACAATGAGAGGAGAAATTTTAAATACAAGCGCCGCTCTTGAGGATCCCGTGACGAGAAATTCACCTCCAAAATAGAGGAAAATGAGTCCTGCAATAAATTGAAGTGCTACGATGGAAGGATTCATGCTGTGTTTTACCCTCTGGTCTTTGTGTTTGGGTGATAAAAAAGTATATCAAAATATTTTTTGTTTGTTAAGGCCATATTTTTGAAAAATTATTAACAAAAAATTTAAAAGATGTTATTCTGAAAAGGTATTTTTTCTTAAATAGGAAGTTCTATGATCTGTCTCTGTAAAGATCCTTTGAGTTTCGTTTTGTAAAAAAGGGTCTCTGTTTTTGTGTTAGTTTCAAATTTTCTCCTCCCCTCAGTTTTAAATTTTATTAGACTTAGATGTTATTTTTTTGCAAGGCGTTTTTGCCTTTATTTTCAGGAGTGTATGAATGAATAAGAGAATTTATGTTGGAAATCTTTCTTTTCAAGCAAATGATGAGAATTTATTTGGTCTTTTTGGTACTTATGGAGAAGTAGAATTTGTCAAAATTGTGATTGATCAAATGACGGGAAGGAAGAAAGGGTTTGCTTTTATTGAAATGAAAGAGGCCTCTGATGCAGAAGCGGCCATTACGAGTTTAGATGGAAGAGAGTTCATGGATAGAGAATTACGTGTTAGTTGGGCCAAGCAAAGCGAGAGATCTCCGCGTACAGCAGCTCCTCGTTATTAAATATCTTCTAGGCGAGATTCTAGTTCTTTAATTTCATCTTCTTTTTGTTCATTTTTTCTTTGAACGAGAGTTGTTTTGAGCTGTTTTTTTAGATTTTTCAGGGCCTTTAATTTCCGGGGTCCCGTTTTTATTTTTTGAAATAAAACTTCTTTAAAAGAAAGGTTATTGTGAAGAGCTATGATTTCTTCATTGGAAAATTCATTAACTGAAACTTTTTTTTCTAGTTGATCTTTAATAGATAAAAGCATTTTGAGTCTTTTATTATACCAAAAGTAGTTAATTTCTTTCATGTTTTTATCATTTTCCAAGAGACTGATTTCTTTCTTCGTATCATCAAGAAGATGATAAAAAGAGGAGTAAGGGGCAATAAGTTCTTTTGCCGTCAGATCTGCTCTTATGGCAAAATCAGGGTATTGATAAGTATAGACTTCCATTCTCTCTTTGATATCGAGAAGATCAATTTTGCTTATTTTAAGACCAAATTTATTTTTGAGTTCTTTTGGGAGTAAGAGAGGAGATTTTTTATTCTTTTTTATTTTTTTAAAGAAATTTAACTTGTTAGCAAGTCCTGTGATTTGTTGTCTTCCAGGATTTTTAATTTCTTCGGGATCTTTGAAAAGATAACGTCTTTTAAATGTAAAAATGCCTTTGCGGACTTTCTGATAAATAGCAACTCTTTCTTCTCGTGGATAGTATTTTTTAAAATCGATAGTTTTAAGAACTGATTTTTGAGCAGCAAGCAAGGCGTTGAGGCGAGATTCTTTTGTCTCTCGAGCACTGGTGGCAATTAATTTTTCATATTCTTCTCTATCATTGAGCATCTTGTAAAGTCTTGATTTTTCATCAATAAGAAATTGATCATCATGTAGTTGACGTAGTTTCAGGTGAATGGCGCGAAGTAATAATCTTGCTTGAAAATAGAATTTACGAATTTTCCTTTTCGAGGTCTTTGGTGTGATTTTATTTTTTAATCCATCTTGAGTGTACTCTGTATACATCCCTACAAACTTTCTTGCTTCATTAACAACATCAAAATAATTACTTCTCGTTTTTATAACGAGGTTTTTAGGATCACCATCAAGAATTTGGTGAATGAGTGCCATTCCTCTGATGCCATAAAGTTTTACAAAAATTTGAAGTCTTTTAGCTTGCTTGTCGACATCTTTATCGCTGCGGAGATTTTCTAAGAGGGCATAGACAGTTTCATTGGTGAGGGGAAGAAAAGGAAGAGAGAATCCTGTCTTATTGAGGATCTTAGCAAAGCGTCCTTGTGGGCCTGTAATAGCAATCCCAAATGTTTTGAGCTTATTGAGGAGTCCACTTTCAAATCCAATATTGGCCCGTTGGACAGCGTAGGGAATTCTTTCATAAGATTCAGGAGAGAGAAGTTTGCGCACTTCGAGGCGAGTTATTTTTCGTTCAAATAAAACTGATCGTGGCCAATGAGATCCTTGATATTTAAAATTATCAATGTCAGCGGAAAATTGCCCATTGAGGATTGATACCATTTCATTTTGTTCATCACCTGTAATAACAGTGTCACTGAGTACTCCCTGGAGAAGCAATTGATCAAAGGTCCAAATATTGACATCATTGTCTCTTGAATAAACTCTTTTGAGGATGGCCGAAACTTTTCGATGATAAGTACCGCTAAAAGTTTTATCTTCCATCATGTCGCTATCTTGTGATTGTTTTGTTGTGGCCATAAGACCATTTGTCGCAATACTTTTCGAGTGAGAGAGGATAAAATCTAAGTTGAAGCTATTCCATGTTTTTACTTTAGGAATATTTCGACGAGGAATATGAAGCCTTGGGAAAAATGGAATACGTAGAGCGAAGTGAAAAGCAGTGGATGTTACTTCTGTTTGTTCGAGATAAGTCCGTCCAATTCCCTTAGGAGCAAGCTGTTCATTATCTGACTGAATAATACCCAAAACATATTCAGGTCCTTTTTTATTAATGGCCAAGTCGAGATTCACTCCATAGGGAAGTTTTCCTTCATTGATTAAATTAAAATAAGCAAGTCTTGCTTCATATTTATTTAAGTCAAAAATAAAAGATTGTTTTCGTGCAAAGTGAATAGTTGAATTTTTACTTCCTTGAATAATTCGAGAGAATTTTTTGAAATGATCAATCTTCATAATAACTTGAGGGGAAATAGTGAGTTCAATAATGTTGTTGGGAAATTTTCTTGCTGCAATTTCAAATAAACCTTCAATTTTTTGAGAGTGACCAAAAGAAGTTGAAAAAGGACTTATTGGACCATTGACTCCCATAATAAATTGCCCGCTCATAGACATTTTTTTGATAACAATAAGTTCTTCTCCAGGAGAAAAATTTTCAGGATTATCGAATGTGGGGACTTCTTTTTCTTGCGCATAGGGGATTATTTTCTTTAACTGTGCAGAAGAAATTTCTCCTGTAATATTTTCTTCCCCTATTTCTTCATCTAAATGAATATAGGTTCTAAATATTTTTCTTTGGATAAAGGTGCTTTTATTTTTGAATAAGTTTACACGAGAGAGATGAGGATCTCTATCTTTGATAATGAGATCAATGTCATTTTCAATTCCTTTCTTATCCTCTATCTCAATTTTATGTCGGCATCTTTTTTCCGTCATAGGATCAAAACAAGAATTTTTTCCTAAGTACGTAAGATCTCTTTGGGCCCCAAGAGAAATTCCCATCGTCATTCCATTTGTTGCTTGATGTCCCATTAAGGTGGAAAAAGAAAGTCCCGCATTGAAAGTTTCGTACAGCCCTTTTTGCGATAATTCAGTATAATGGCCATAGGCCTCCGTAGAACTCCAGTAGGCCATCTCTTCGAGATCGATTCCTTTTCCTTTTTTATTTTGAATCTCAGGATAAAGGTAAATCCACCACCAGTGTTTTTGATTTGAAGAGGCCATAAAGTTTGACTGAGGAGAGTAGGGAAAGGAAAAATGAGAACTAAAAATTTTCATTCTTGGATCATTGATAAAATAATCAATAAGAGAGTTACGCAATGAATGAATTGGAAGGGGAGATTGCTCTTTCAGTGAGTTTGCCCATTTTTTGATAAGATCATCTTCTTCATCAAAAGAAGAGATTCCTGGAAAATCAGACCAGATAATCTGTCCTACATCATTGAGCTTGATGAGTAATTCTCTAATGAGAAAAAAAGTTTGAATTTCTTTTTTTTCACTGATTGTTGATTTTTGGATGGAAACAGGAGAGATGGCGGAATAAAATTCTCCTTGACTATCTTTTAGTTTAATAGAAATGAAAGAGGGGGTTGCTGTATTTTGATGAGAAGAAAGAACAGTTATACCTGTCTCAAAGAGAGAAATGAGTTCTGGTGCGCTGAGATTATACTTTTCTGAGATAGAATAAAGGGAATTTTCCTCTTCTGTTATATGATTAAGATCATGTTTTACGATACGAATATTTTTAATTTCTTCTTGAATACGATTAATAATATCGTCTACTTGACGACTTAGAAGATCAATGGAGAGTGAGTTGAAAACACTGCTTTTTTTTCTCTGATTTTGATCTACGAATTGTTCTACAAATTCATCAATGTTAATGGGATCTGCAATAGCCGAGAGACAAGTGAGAGCGTTTGAGAGGATCATTAAAAGAAGAAGAGAGCATTTTTTTTTCATCTCTATAGAAGTATATAGAAAAAAAATAAAGTCTATTCTTTTAACGCTAAGTGTGTTTTGAAGGATTAATAGAACTATTGAAAAAATTACTTTACTGGAAAAGTGATAATTTTTCTTTTAGTTTTTTTAACTCTCTAATTCTTTTTTGAGTATATTCATTGTCAATAAATTGAAGTTCTTTACTTTTTTCTAGAAAAGAAATTTTATCGTCAATTTTTTTAATGATTTTTTTTCGTGAGATAGAAGGAAGTGAGGGGATATTTCTTCTCTCTTCTCTTGGTAGGTTTTCTCTCTTTTTTCTCGTAAAATAAATTTCAGCATATTGCTCTGGATCAAGAAGATCCAAACGATGAATGCTTGGGTGAGGTAAGTTATGAGGAAGAAGATGCTTTGGATGTAAGCTATTCTTTGTCACTTTTTTGGGGTTTGTTAAAGGAAGATGTCCTTCTAGTTTTTTTGTATGCTTTTTTTTGAAGGCCTTTTTATAGAGCTTTAAGCGATGAAAAAGAGGGATATTGTTTTCTTGAAAATTTGTCGCACTTAAAAGTGATTTTCTTATATGATAAATTGCTTGTGCGACATCTTCCTTGCTTCCTCGTGATTTGCTTCTAATGAGTCTTTCATAGAAATCATCCCCCATTGTTTTAATAAAATGTGATTCTCTGTGGATAAGGAAAGGATCTTTTGCTAGGTCAATAAGCATATCTTCTATTTTTTTCTTTAGCTTGGCCAATTGATAGAAGAATTTTTTTGCATTTTTTTTATTTATGAGAAGATTTCCTTTTTCATCAGTATATTTAAGAATAAAGGAAGAGACATTATCTCTTATTTTTAAATAAGGAGACTGATAGATTAGCTTTAAATTTAGAGGACTCCCATCTAGTAGGTGATGAAGAAAAGAAAGTGCGCGATGACCAAAAAGTTCTAAAAAATTCTGTAAGAGAATGGCCTGGTTTTCTGTTATTTTTTCTTCTTTTAGTTTATCTCTTAAATGATAAAAAAGAGATTTTGTAATGGGGATAAATTTCTTAATATAACTTCGCTGTATCTTCTGGGTAATTTTATTGAGGGGAAGTGATAAATTAATAATTTTCAATGGATCTTGAGAGGGCGTTTTTTTTACTGAATGATTGGCCATCTTTATGGCCTCATCGAGACGCTGAGACCCTTCAAAAGAGATGATTTTTTTTATATCACCTCTGGAGAAATCTCTTTGAATAATAAGGGATAGAGGTTTGTGTTTTCCTAGTTTTTCAGGAACATCTAAGTGAAGATCAAAGAAGTTATTTATTTTTTTTACATAATAATTAATTTCAGTTCCTGTGATGAGGGTATCTTCTAAGTAATATTGCGCTGTAATTCGATCAAAGACATTAAAGTGAAGTTGAGATCTTTTAGAGGATATTTTTTTGATGGCCGTCATGAAAGTAAAAGAAGACTTTCCGCTAATCATCTCCCCATGTTCTGATTTATGTTGAACTATAGTATTTTTTTGCGCCAGGTTTCCATTGGAAAAATAGGCCGTTGATTTTCCCCTGAAATGCTGATTACTAAGTCCTCCCCAACGTGAACTTATTTTATCAGGTAGAACTGTTTTGAGCAGGAGACTGATGATAGGCATGTCAATGGCCGTTCGTATTTTTTTTGTAGAAATAAAAATTTGTTCAAGATAGGTCATACGAATGCCCATATGTTGATAATATTTATTAATACTTTCCATATGACTTAAAATATCATTAGACGTTTTCTTGCCCTCAAGGAATTTGATTTTTTTTCCCAGTGGCAGACGTCCTTCTTGGACAAAATCAAAATAAAATTTTCTTGCCAGTTGATTTTTTAAATCAAAAATAAAGCTTTGAGATTTTGCAATACTAAATCCTTGCCCGAAAGATTGGTTGAATACTTGAAATAAACTGGCAAACTCAGACATTTCATAAATTTTTTGTGGTGATACAGTTACTTCGATAATATCGTGTTCATACTTTTTGACTTTTATACGGTAAATTCCTTTTGCATTTTGTCCGATGCCAAGCCGAGCACCTGTGACATTTGTATAGGCCTCAATCCCCAAAACAAAGGATGCTGTAAGAGTCGTATCTATTTCAAAAAAAAATTCATCGCCAGGAGAAAAACTTTCAGGATTATCGAGAGAGGGGTGAGAGATAAATTTCTTTCTAAAATCAATATCAGAGAGAATTTGAGGAATTTTTCTTTGGGAGAAAATTTTGTCGGCAAGTTCATGAGTGACATGAGTAATATATTTTTTTACTTGACCTAGGCGAACGCCAATTTTCACCGAAAAACTTAAAGGAATATCTTCCATCATGAGACTGACATTGGCCACCGCCCTTGCATTGAACTGCCTAGTGTCTGTTAACTCTATTTTGTGTTTATTGCGAATTGAGCTCATGGGATGATCGGCGGCAACTTTTCCTTTGTAACTAAAAAAATGATTGCGGATATACATGATATTGACAGCGGCCCCAATGATGGCCCCACTATCGAGAAGTGCTTCTGCGCCTATTCCAAGCATAAAAGCATTGCTCCAACCGCCTGTATTCCCTCCAATACTGAGATTATGCAAAGGCATAGAGTTATCAAAGGAAGTTTTTTCTAGATCAATATTCGTTCTTCCCCCGATACTTACATTTTGATACGCCAAACCAACAGACCAAGCAAATCTTTGATCATTAACGGTATATCCACCTTGAAGTCCAATAGAAAAAGGATTTATGCCCACACCATTAAATGAAGGGACATTTTTATTAAGTTGATAGTCAACAAAAAGACCGGCAGTAAGATGATCAACTTGAATAACGGATCTAACAAGAGCATGGCGAAATTGCCACTGTTCTTCAAGAGTGAGAAGACTTACATTTTCTATAGGAGTAATAAAAAAGAGATCTTCTACTAAATTGAGAAAATAGAGTTGCTGACGCATATTCTCTACAAGTTGATTATCAAATTCTTCCAAACCAGGGAAAGGATCAGTTTCATTTTCTGCTTGAGAACCTCCTCCGTAGAAGGGAAGGCCATATTGATCGCCTATTTTTAGCTCGAGAAAAGTATCATCTTTCATAACCAGAGCGCCAGCATTAATAAGATGAATAATTTCAGGGAAAGTAATATTCTCCATTTTGTAGACTTCATAGAGAAAAATTAGATTATTACTGTCTCTATTCACTCTAATTTTTATCTGTTTGCCTAATTCATCGAGAAGATGAAAAGATTTTTTTGCACGAGCGGCCAAAATGGTAAAATTAATATTGTTAACTTCATTTGGATTGTTGGCCAAAAGAAAAAAAGATGTGAATAAAAAAATAAAAATCATTTTCATCATAACTAGCGATTGTTAGATGAAATAAAGATGATAGTAAAGGGCCAAAAATGATTTCTTCTGTTTAAGTCGTATTTCTTGATTTTTCTTTATTTCATAAGAAATTTCAAATTCAGGTATAAAATGGTGAGATCTTAAGTCCCACCGTGTTTCTTGAAGAATCTTAATTTTTTTATAAGAAAAGTAAGTGAGCTGCAGAGCATTGAATTGAGACTGGTATTGATGAAAAGAAATCAATGATTGATGGTATTCAAGTTGGTGAGTAAAAAGAAAGTTGAGGTATCGAAAGCTTGTACCCATTGCAGTTGTGAGCTGAAGATCTTTAAAATCTCTGATAAGACTTTTTACAGACCATGAGAGTCCTTTTTCGTAAAAAGAAAGAGGCGTATTTAAGACCAATTCAATAGGTGTAATATCTATGCTCTTTTTCTTTTGATGGGCGGTAAAACCTAGAAGTTTGATAGAGCTGTATTCGAGATGACCGAGAGAAGAGGGAGAGAGAAGATCGTGATAACCCATAAAAAAACTTGCTTGAAAAGAATGATGCTGATTTTCTTGTTCAAGACCGAAAGAGAAGTGGTGACTGTCATGGGAGTAAAGAGGAGATTGGTGAAAAGTAGGATTTTTTTTGATTGAAGTAGGAGCTTCCTTTTTTTTATTTTCTCTATTTTGTTTGTTAATAATTTTAAGGAGATGACTTTCTTTTAAACTTTCTTTTTTAAATTGATAGTATTTTGCCATTGCTTTATTTGTTTGAAGTAAAGGAGTTGTTGCTTGTGATTTTATTCCATGATGAAAAGATGTTTTTTCTTTCAAAGAGAGGTTTTGATAAGCATGAAGAAATTCTCCTTTAAGAGAAGAGCGGTGATGGATTTTTTTGAGAGGAAAGTAGTGAAAAATATTTTTAATACTTTCAAGAGGAAAGACATAGAAGCGATAATAATCAACGATATTATCACGAGGACGAAGAAGTTGCAGTGGCCATAGAAGTTGATACGAGCAATTTTTAGTCAAAAAATAATAATCAAAACTCACTTGATTACTTATTAACTCATAGAGATGCCAAAAAAATATTTGTTGCTCTTGAGTGGTAAGTTGTATTTTAAATTCCCATAAATCTCTTGATTCAAAGTGAACATACTCGCGGATTTTTTGATAATAGGGCAAGGTGGAAAAATTGCCTGATAGACCACCTGTAAGGCCCTTTAAAGTATAGAGAAACATTTCACCATCATCAATGAAAGCAGAAAAATTAATTCCGTGGGCCAATAAATCAGGAGTTCCTTCTTTTTTTATTTTAAAAAAGCTATGGCCAAAACTAGAAGAAGGATTTTGAGGATAGCTGCTAGCAAGAACTAAATCTACTTCAAGAGGAAAAAGAGTTTTTTCTGCTTGGATAAGATTGGGACAGTTTTGAGGAAAATAAGAGAAAAAAAACTTCTTTAAGAGGGTCTGAAAGCGCAAAGGAAAACGGCATTGAGGAGGACGAGAGCGAGGTGACTTTTTTCTTCCAAGCGAAAGAGCGAGATAAGGCCTTTGGAGATGGTGGATAAAGGTCTGAACTTCTTTCTCTAGATTAATGTGAGAGGTTTTTGTTCTGGCCGTAAAGTAAAAATTCACAGGATTATTTACTTCGCTGGTAAGGTTTTGAGAAAAAAAGGAGGAGCGAAGATGCAGAAGCGTTCTCCAAAAAGGATCATCATTAAGAGATAAAGGAGATGAAGTTCCTACAAGAGCTCTTGCTTGAAGAGATCTTGTAGGAATTATAGAAAAGAGGGAGATAAGGAAAAAAAGGAAAAAGAATTTAGATAAGGATTTTATTACAGTGAGAGTAGACTTCTTTTTGAGAGAGAACAGAGACTTGTAGTTTCTGAAGAGTATTGAGCTCTGAATTTTTTGAATCAAAAAGATCATCATATTTATCTTGCATTTGATTTGTTAAGTTTTTATATCCTTGATCATTACATCCAAGGCCATGGGCCAAAGCAGCAAGGGATTCTCCTTCACCCTGCGCTGTGTCGCGCTTGATTTCATCTTGGTGAAGAGTGGCAAATTGTACTGCTTCTTGAGGTATCATGACAAGTGAATGTTGTGAACAACCAGATGTTCCTGACGTAATACCAAAAAGCTGGCTGCTGAAAGTAGCATTAGTGATTGATCTTGTGGTGGCCGAAATAAGAGAATTTTTTTTGGCGACAATTTGACCAAGTCCGCAGCCAACACTTGAATCAGCAAAAAGTTGGAATGGTAATCCAATGGCCAAAAAAAGAGCCATACATGCTTGAGTAATAATTTTTTTAGTTGTCATAAGAATCTCCCGTGAGTTGTTTTTCTTATCATAAATTAAATATTTTAAATTGCAAAAATTAAAAAGGCCTTTGTTGTGAATAATTTTTTTAAAAGTATGAGTATTTTGAATTTGAATAATAATTCTTTTTTTTCTCCTTCAAGAGTTGGTGAGCTTGATTCTTTTCTTGATAGAATTAATCTTCTTTTTGGACAAGGCGAGAAAATATTTGATTTAGGAGCTCAAAGTACTGCCCCCTTTGCCCCTATCTTTTCAGCAGAAGAAGAGTTACTTCGCTTTGAAAAAACACTTTTCCCTTTTTTGAAAAGTAATAAGATGCCTAAGGGGATTACATTTAGTATTGATACATTTAGATCAGATGTTTTTTTAGAAGTTTATAGAGAAATAAGAAAAAATCACAAAGAAAAAGATCTTGAAATTATTTGGAATGATGTCTCTGGAGTTTTAACAGAAGAAATTTTTAGTATATTGAAAGATAGTTGCCCTGATATTCGCTATGTTCTGATGCATTCAGGAAGATCAAAAAAAGAAGATCTCTACCATAATAAAGTTAACAAGGAAGAATCAGATATAACGGAAAATATTATTTATTTTTTCTTGAAAAATATAAAAAAATTGCGCGATGAAATTTCTTTAAATGATGAGAGGCTTATTGTTGATTATGGATATTCATTCAATAAAACGATCCCTCAAACACAGTTGCTCATAAGAAAGACATCAAATGTAACGAAGCGAATTTTAAAAGAAGCTCCAGGTGATTATTCTTTTCTTTTTGGTCTTTCTCAAAAAACTTGTCTGCGCGGAGAGTATAGCAAAAATATAAAAAAAGAAGATCTGCCTTTTTATGTAGAAAAGGCAGATATGTTTCAATTTGCTTTATTGCTGAAGATCATAAATGAAATGAAAGAAAAAAATCAGATGATATTTCGACTTCATCATTTTCATCACTTTCTTTTTCTTAAGGAGTATAAAACATTGTTTTTAGATAGCGATTGCTAATAATTTTAAAGATATTATCTTGAGCATCAGAAAAATCGTGATAATCATCTTCGTAATCATAGTCAATGCTCATGAGAAAATCTTTTTCTTCCTGTTTTTGCTCTGGTGTTTGAGCAACTGAAGAGATATTTCTAGAGGGAAATTTTTCTTCTAACTCTTCAGGTTTTACAATCATTTTTTGAATTTCTTCGCCAGATTTATTGGCCATAAGAGAGATTTCTTCATCTGAAAAATTAAAAAGATCGAGTTTGGGGTTTGCCGTGGCCTCAGCAATACCGTAGGCATCTACAACTTCTTGATTGATATTTTCATTTATATATTTTGTGAGATATTTTTTTACCATGGAATCAAATGTGGGAAGAGGGTTTTTCCTAAGAGGTCCTTTGTTTGCTTTTTCCCTAATAAAATTGGCCATCTTTTCAGCATTTCTTGCAGATTTATAGGCGAGAATGGGGTCGATGAAATAAGGTGATTGTTTTCCATTGAGTAAATTTATTGTCGTGTTGTAAGACCATTTAAATGATTTAGAGGATAAAAACTTATATTTTGTGGGATCAATTTTTTTATCATAGCAAGTCTTATTCCTTTTACATTGGCAGGTAAGATCGACAGATGTGTCGTTGAGAGCACAAATCTTATAATTAGAAAAATAATCATATGCTTTTTGTAAATCAGGAGGAGATGTTTTATCACTGGCCATCGCTTCTTCCATAAGAGAATCAGTGATAAAATTATAGACTTGGTTTTTTTCTTCTTCTGTCTTTTCCCCTTGGAGTCCATCTTCCTCTTGACCTTCTTGATTTTGAAGATTTTGATAGTCAATCCCAATAGATCCCTTGGAGTGTTTATCAAATTGATTAATATAGTTTGCAATGACTTTATTTCTTTTTTCAATCTCCTTCATAATGGCAGTAAAAATACCTGCTTGAGCTGTGGTAACAGCGGCGGTGACCGTGTAGAAAACAATGCGTGTAATAGGATAGATTAAATCTTTTTTTGATTTTTTATCCGTGTTGACTTTTGTCCAGGATTTGTCTTTAAACATCCAAATTATGGCAATAACTTTAAAAACAGTTTTTACTAGCATTACAGCGATATAGGCAGAGCCAAATAAATCTCTGGTTGCTTCTCTTGTATTACCATCGCTTTCATAGCTCTTGATATTGATATCTCTAGCATTTGTATCAGAGTTAAGACCAGCAATAGCATAGGCCGGAGGAAAGAGGACTTCTAGAAATGAGACGAGACCTTTTGCTTTGCCGAGAAGTTGAAAAATTTTATTAGGAGAACTTTTTTTGTCTTCTTTATCTTTTAGACCAAATTTACAAATATATTGAATTGCGTTTGGAGAATTATTGGCGACAGCTACTTGCTCTACAATAGCGACAGCAACGGAGGCCCAATAAAGAGCTGCCTGAGTCCATGCTCCGGCCATTCTTATGCGAAAAGCAGTAAGACTTATTTTATTTTGGGCCAAAATATAGCGAAAAACTCTTCTTTGTAAATCGCGAGGATCTGATCCATCTGATTCATCTTTGTCATTTCCTTTTGGTTTAATGAGACCAAAAAGAATTCTGTCATTTTTGTATTCATCAATAAGTTTTTTGTATTCCACAATAATATAAATAGTTTTAGCAAGCTCGATGAGAGTTCCTGCGATGGAAGCAGCAAAAGAGATGAGATAGGAAGCAGCTGTGCAACTCTTTGCTCCTTGAGAAGAAACGTTTCTCAATCCCCAAGCAACAATATCAACAATGAGGTTAGCGATGGTGACGGCCAAAGTAAAAAAAGTTAAGACTGTTGAAACAGTTGAAAGTGTTGAAATTTTATTATTATCGAGATCATCGCTGAGTTCGGTACTAGCAAAATTATAGCGGCATTCTTTTCTTAATTTTTCATTTTTTCTGACGCTACATCGTTTTATATTACAGTCATTAAATTCATCTTTATTTTTAAGTGAATAGCAATAGTTTGCAAGGCATTGATTTGTATCACCTTCATTGGGTAGGCCCTGGCATTGAGTGTTTTTATTATTAAAATTATAAGTTCCTTCATCGCTAGATGGACTGCTTGGATTTTCAGGAGCATTGGGATCTGTACTTCCACCAGGAAGACCAAAGCCGTTATTTTGTGCCAAGATAGTTTGAACAGAGAAGAATAGTATAAAAAAAAATTTGAGGAAATATCTCATTTTTCTCTTTTCCTTAGTAAAGAGGGCCTATACAATATTGTAACGTAATGAACAGTAAATGGTGAATGGGGAAAATGAGGCAAGTAAATTCTTATAAGTACGTAGTTATAGGGAGTGGCCCTTTTGGGTCAACTATTGCTCATAAGATAGCAACTCAGTTAAATCAAGAGGTTCTTCTTGTAGACAAGAGAGATCATATAGGAGGAAATTGCTTTTCTTCTCCTCATAAAGAGACGGGAATTGAAACTCATCACTATGGAAGTCATATATTTCATACAAGCAATAAAAAAGTTTGGGATTACGTTAATCTCTTTAGTGACTTTAATGATTATCGACATATTGTATACGCAAAATCAAAAGGAATCAGTTACACCCTTCCTCTTAACTTAACAACCATCAATAGTTTTTTCAAAAGTGATCTATCTCCTCAAGAGGCCCGTTCTTTTATTGAAAAAGAGAGTGAGTTGTTTAAAAATAAAGATGCATCTAATTTTGAAGAAAAGGCAAAGTCTCTGATTGGGGAAAAACTTTATCAGGCATTTTTTAGTGGTTATAGTGAAAAGCAATGGGGGACAAGTCCTCTGAATCTTCCCGCCTCTACTTTTTCAAGGCTTCCTATTCGTTACAATAGAGATCATTTTTATTTTTCAGATCAATATGAAGGAATTCCTACTAATGGATACGGAAAGCTTTTTTTAAATATGATAAATCATCCGAATATTCATTTAAAGTTGAAGACCGACTTTAAAGAAATTAAACCTTATTTGAACCCTAATGCTCTAGTTATTTACTCAGGCCCCCTTGATGAATTTTTTCATTACTGTTTTGGAGATCTGGGCTGGAGGACTCTTACATTTGAAAAAGAAGTTCATGATTGTGAGGATTATCAAGGCTGTGCTGTTATGAATTATGTCGACAAAGAGATCCCTTACACTCGCATTCACGAATTTAAGCATTATCAGACTCATCTTCCCCACATAAGAAAATCGCAAAAAACTATTACTTTTAAAGAGTACTCGACATTTGTTAAGCGTGGAGAGACTCCTTATTATCCAGTGAACAGTAAAGAAGATAGAGAAATTTTTCAGCTCTATTGGAAAGAATCATTAAACTTAAAAAATTATATTTTTGGTGGGCGCCTTGGAAGCTACCAGTATTTTGATATGCATCAAGTATTTGCTCAAGCACTGCATCTTTTTGAGGAGAAAGTAAGGCCATATGACCAGTATAAAATCAATGTATCAGTATGATCTTGCCGTAGTGATACCTACTTTTAATGAAGTAAAAAATATTCAAAATGTTATCAATGACTGGAAAGATATCTTAGAGAAAAATAAGATTCATTATCAAATTATTATTATCAATGATGGTTCTCGCGATGGATCAGCGGAGCTTTTAGGACAACTAAGTAAAGAAGATGATCATCTCACTGTCATCCATCAGCTAAATATAGGTCATGGACCAACTTTACTTAAAGGCTATCAGCATGCTTTACATCTAAAAGCTCAGTGGGTCTTTCAAGTCGATTCAGATGACGAAATAAAAGCAAAAGAATTTCCCCGTCTCTGGTTAGCAAGAGAGAGTGCTGATTTTATTCTAGGAGAAAGACAAGGAAAAAGAATTTTTTTAAGAAAATGGATTAGTTTATTAAGTCAACGCTGGGGGGCCTTCCTTTTTCAAGAAAAAAGAATTAAAGATCCCAATTCTCCCTTCCGCCTCTTTAGAGGATCCTCTTTGGCCAAGGTAATTAGACTTATTCCTCTAAACAGTTTTGCTCCAAATATTATGCTCACTTATCTTTTTTGCTTTTTTGGTGCAAGAGTTAAAAGATTTGAAGTTTCTTATGATCAAAGACATCACTCAGAATTTAAGCTAAAGAACTTAAAAATTTTTAAGGCCGCAATTCTTTCTTTTTGGCAGCTTCTTTCTCTGCGTCTATCTCTTTTTCGTTTGCCAATAACACCAAAGGCCAATGATAATTTGAACCATGAAAATAGAGAGAATGAAAATGGCCCCCCCCTCACTAAAACCATAGGAATGTAGACCACTGGCCAAAATATAGTTGACGCCAAACCAAGCAAAAATCACAGAAAGAAAAGCAAAGGCCACGAGAAAAGGAAAGGCCCTTTTTGTAATCCACTGAGTAGATTTTCCATGAAGAATTACCATATAACAGAGAAGGACAATTAAGCTCCAAGTCTCTTTAGGATCCCATCCCCAAAATCTTCCCCAGGAATAATCCGCCCAAACTCCTCCTAAAATAACACCTGCACTCAATAAAACAGTTCCCCATTTGAGAGAGGTGTAGAGCAGCCCATTGTAATCTGCCAATTGATCTTTAGTTAGTTTTCCTTGGGCCAAACGAATAATTACCCAGTTGGCCAATGGCCAGCTCATGGCAAAAGCGCTGTAAGAGAGAATCACTGTTGTGACATGAGTGCTAAGCCAGAAGTTATCTCGTAAGACAGGAACCAGAGGCTTAATAGAGCTGCTAAGCATATTATTAGCAAAGCGAATCATCAAAAGAGTTGAAAAGTTGTAGACAAGCCCGGCGAGCAAGAATCGCCGGTCTTTTTTAAAGAAAGCAATAAAAGTCACTAGAAGCAAGCAACCCATTCCCGAAAACATGACAGTTTCATACATATTGGTAATAGGCGCCCTATTAGAAATAAGTATTCTCATGGTGGTAGCGGTTATTTGAAGCGTAAGAGTCAGAATACTTAAAGACCAGCCCAGGTAATTTTCTCGGCGTGAAAAGGCCAGCGTTAAAATGGCCATCAAGGTTAAAAGAAGCGCCCAACTATAAAGATTTAATTTTATATAGGTGAGCTCTAAAAGATAAAAATCATCTGGGTTTTTATCTTGGTAAATTTGAGTGCTCGCAATCAAATCTTCCTGATTGAGAGGATCTAACTCGCTTATATTTTTAAAATCTCCCTCATGAAAAACCATCCAGTTTTCTTTGGCAAGAATTGTTTGAATGAGATTTGCCTTGCTTAAAAGATTTTGTAGTTCTTTTTTATAGCTACCTTCTTCTCTCTCTCGCATAAGAGCGGAGCGAATTTGATCTGCTTGAATTTGTAATTGAAAGTAGGAGAGAGCATTCTTTCCGTCATGTGTGTTTTTTAAAAGGTCCCTTGTCTTCTCATGGTGAAGATTTACCCATAAATCTTTTTTTAACCACGAAAGAGTTTTTTCTTGAGGAGCAAGAGAAAGAAGACAGTAAAATTCAGTAGAAGAATGAAGGTCTAGTTTGAGATGATAACTCTTTTTTTCAAATAAAAATTTTTCTACATCTCGCGCATAACTTTCAAGTGGTTTAACTCGACCATCTTGAAGAGTAGGGGTCTTTTGCAAATCTTCTAATTGGCAAAAAGAAGTAATATTATTAGCTCTTAAGCTAAAATTAAAAGAGATAAAAATGGTGAGAGACCAGTAAAAAAAATGATTGAGCTTATTCATAGAAGAACCTTTTCTTTTTTCTTGCGGTTAATCCAAAAATGTAGGGCGGCACCGAAGACAATGAGAAGAGAGCCAGCATATTTAATGGGTCGTCCAGGATCGTAATTAACGGTGAGAACAGAGCCATATTCATCTTCTTTTGGATTGCCTCGCTCATCTTGAAGAGGAAAATAGGAGGCCTGATAGAGAGTGAAGTCATCTTTTTTGAGAGGGTTATTCATATAAATATGGGCCAACTCTTTTTTAGAACTTTTCCTTGAATCAATGACATTAACAAAACTCTCAAAGCTCGCAGGATTATTCGTTCCTGGATCTTTTTTCATAATGAATTCTTTAAGCACGAGAGAAAAAGGAAGCTGAAGAGAGTCATTTTCAATAGAAAGACGCAGCTCTTGCCCTTCTCGCTGAAGGCCCTGTTTATCAGGATAAGTTTTTACTTTTTGAGGAAAACGCGAAGAGACCCAGAATTCCTGGCCTTTCATTTCAACAAGGATGGCCTTCTCTCCCCCTTTTACAATTTCATTATTTTTAAAAATAGGAAGAACGCTGACATATCCATGAGCAGGGTAGAGATCTTGATGATGTGTAATCGTTTCAATGGTCATTTTCATCCAAGGAAGCTCTCTTGATTGACCTCTCTTAAGTTCGTGCGTCTTCCATTTGTCTTCTTCTTGGGAAAAATAAGAAAGACTCTCTCCAAAGAGAAAAAGGTTTGGTGATGATTCAAAAATTTTAAGGTCAAAAACTTTATAAGGAGAATCTGCTCGTGGTTGCAAGTTTTCATCGAGATCAAAAGGCCTCACCTCTGGAATAAAAGCGTGAATCACATTATTTTCTTTAAAGGCCAAAAATTTTTTGCCACCTTCCGTTTGCTTAATTTCAATTTTTCTTTCTTCGGGAATAAAGCATATTTTTTCTTTTGCATTGTAGACAAGAATCTTGCTAGGGCCAAGATTTGCAAAGCAAGAATAGAGCTCTGTTGGAAGATAGTGCAAAGTTAAAGGGCCAAGAGTGGCCGACGATTCAAATTCTTGGGCCAAAGGTGAGGCCGAAAGAGTAATCTCTTGAGAAGTAAAAGCATTGACGAGAAAATAAGTCGTTGAAGGAAAAGATGAAGTGAGATGAGAGTCGGCCTTTTTCCACTCCACAACTCTTTCTCCAAAAGGAATATACTTTTTTACCAAAATATCTTTATGAGAGACATTTACCTTGGAAGAAAAAGGAGAGCTGGGAAGGTACATGCTGACCTTCTCTCCTTGAGTTTCATTTTGAATAACAAACTTTGCTTTATCTGTGAGTTCTACTTCTGCTGTAAGTTGATTAGGGTGTAAAATAGTTTGACCATCAATTCCCGCTTTGTAAGTGATAAAAGAGCCGGCCAAAAGGGTGATGAGACCGAGGTGGGTCAGGTAAAATCCCAGCAGGCGCTTTTTGTAAGGAAGACGTAGGGCAGCGGCAAAATAAATACTCAAAAAAAGAAGGAGTTGTAAAAGCATAAAGGGAACTGAGCGATAAATCAGCTTTGAAGCAAATTCTGTCCCATAGAGGGACTCAGCAAAGGTTCCAATAATAAGAGAGATAATAAAAAGGGTAATGATAACCACGGCCGCTTTTAGGCTACCGAGAGTTTTCTCAAAGGAATGCAGAAGCGAGGCGATTTTTTTCTTAATAGACATCATAACTGATCCAGCGATTTTTACTTAAGGAAGAGTCTTACTTGAGGGCCAACTCTTTGGCAAATTTCTTTATTGTGAAAAAGAGAACCGGTTGAAAACATAAATTATTTAGTGTTTATTTTTTATAAAGAGAGATAACCTTTTGAAATAAGAGATAAAAGGGAGAGTCTTTCTCCATCTCTGTGATGAAAAAGGCGACAAAAATTTATTTTTAGTTCAAACTACGGATCATTATGAGTATGAGTAGTAACACCGACGAATCTTCCCTGAAAATTGAAAAAGGTCAAATTTTTATCTACCGCATTTTTGATGTGGGGGATGAAGTTGATTTAAAAACGGCCTCTCTTGTTTTGGAACGCAATGCTTCGCCGCATCGCTTTCGCGTAAAGCGTCGTTTGAGCAACGTGATTATTAAAGAGGCACCTCTCAATGTTTCTTTGGGATCCTGCCAATTTCAGTTGGCCGAAACTTCTTTTGATGCAGAGATTGTGGCCAAAATTTGGAAGTTTGGGGCCGTCTCTCTAAATTTTCAACTTAAAATCCCCCTAGGTCTTCCTTTTTCAAAGCTCATTGAAGTATCTAAAGAGCTTGATGACGATGGATTTATCGAGGAGTTGGCCCAGCAGAAACTAAAAGAATTAACGGCACAAATTTCTTCTGTGATTACGAATTATCAAATTTGGGATTCGTCAGAAGATTATATTACCTATTTTATTAATTCTTTTACAGATCACGGCGTTTCACCTAAGGCCATTTTAGCTAGTGATGATGCGGCCTCATTAATTCTTGCTGAGGATAAAGAGAATCTCTCTGAACAGATTAGATCTTCTATTCGTGAAAGTTATGTCCAGTTTGGGCCTAAGGACTTAGTTCTTATCGATTGGAATAGCGCTATTGTGATAGAGCCATCAGGAGAGATGGACTTACCTGATGTGTTGGAATTCGCTCTGTGTCAACTCCTAGAGCTAGAGTACTATGATGGTCTTTTGGATTTGCGTTTAAATAATCTGTACAATTCTATTGAAAAAAAGAAGGGCGGGGTCTTTGATGATAGCTATTCTCGTTTCTCACAAGAGGCCTGCCAGAAATATTTAGAAATCTCAGAGATTGTAGAGAATGTAGAAAACTCCATTAAAATGGTGGGGGATTTTTATTTGGCCAAAACATTTCGCATTGCATCTGAAAAATTTCGTTTCAAAGACTGGCAAACTAGCGTTGATAACAAGCTCAATAACTTAGCGGAAGTCTCAAAGCTCCTCGATAGTAAGGTCAATGAAAAGCGCGGCCAGATTATGGAAATGACAGTTATTTTCCTTATTGCTCTTGAAGTCATTCCTCTTCTCAAGAGTGTTATTGAATATTTTTCAAAAAATTAATTTTTCATTTAGAGAATCCCTCGCTAGAATAATCCTCTAAGCGAGGAGATTTTTCATGATATATCGTTTCTTATTTTTATCTTTAACTCTTTTTTTTCTCACCAGTTGTTCACAAAATAAAAGTGAAAGCTACTATAACGTGACAATTGAGTTCGCTCAGGCCGAGATTTCCACTCTTGGTGGTGGAATTATTCTTTTTGGAACAGGCCCTGATGGCCGTGTCTTTTCAAAAAGCGTCTCACCTCTCACGGGCAGCGTTAATATTTCCTTAAGAGGTGGTGACTGGAATATTTTTGCGTATGGGATAAAAGGAACTGTCCCTTTAACGGGAAGTGCTCGCTGTGGGTATACAGCAAAAAATATAGGAAAAAGTGAAGAATTTGTAGAAATTAATCTCTCTGCTGCTTCTTGTAGTCATCCTTCTTTTGGCGATAGCAGTTCTCGTACGCAGCTGGGTGCTTTTAAAGGGTGGCATATGAATCCTTGTCATCTTCCTACGCTCCAGACAGCAGCATCAACGACTTGTTCACAGAGTTCTAATATTGCCTCTTATGTAATTTCTTTTTTTGAGTATCCAGATTCTACAATGAGTGAGGCCCCAGTGATTGGTCAATCAGGTCTCTCTTCTCTTTGTCTTCAAGCATCATCCTCTGGAGCACCTTATGCAACAGGACTTGCTCTGCCTTTTCCTGTTAATGCACAGACGCCTATTGCTTATAGAATTCTCTCTTTTAGTGATGCAAGTTGTACAAGTCTTGTCGGCGTCCATCTCGTTCATACAAGAAATGTACTTGGACCCTTGAACACAAATACGGCCATTGGCTCAGATAGTAGTAACGTTTACTTTTTTTTGAAGGGATCTGTTGCTGGTCCTGCTTTCTGGGATATGGCCATGTTTGATGCGAGTATTTGGCAATAGCCTGTAAATTTTTACCTATTTTTTTTTTGAAATAAAAAACATCATTTTTTCATTAAAAACAATAACTTAGATATTCAACACAAGATATAAATAAAAATCGCTGTTAAAAAAAATCAAAGTAACCGACATTCGCCCAAAAACAAGGACGTCATAGTGATTTCCTTGATTTCATTCAGAAGGAGAATGTCTTATGAAAAAACAAATCGTCGCTCTCTCTACAGCTCTTGCAATCGTTGGTGCTCCAGTATTTGCTGGTGGACAAGCACAACAGCAACAACAACAAAGAACTGAAAGAAAATCACCCATTTCTAGTTCTGTAACAGTTACACTTGTTGGTGGTCTTGCATCAACTTCAGCAGTATCAACTCTTGCTAAAATGCTTCTTGCTGCGCCTGTTTCAACTGCTGCAGTTGCTGGTGGTGCTACTGTTCTTACTTTAACAACTCCTCTTGCGGTCTCTTCAGTAGCGTCGCTTATGGTAGCTGTTGGAGTACCTGTTACAGTAACTTCAGGATCATCTGTTGCTATTACTTTAACAGCATCTGCTCTTAGAAACATGAAGTCAGAATCTGACAGAGTTTCTAAAAGAGCAAGAAAAGAGCTAACTCGTCAACAAGCAGTTGAATCTGATGATTCTGATTCTGACGAAGATTAAGATCTTGCTGTAATTGTAGAATTATTTAATTGATGATGAGGTGAAAAAGGTTTTTCCATGAATAGATTAGAGACTTTAGTGTTATTTCCTACCAAAAAGTATTTAAGTTTAAGAGGAAGATCTTTTTCGCCTCATCTCTTTTTTGGGGTTTTATTTTTATCTTTTGTCAGTTCATTTTTTATAAGTGCCTCTCAGGAAGTGACAAGGGCCAAAAGAATTCGCTTTCCTTTGACGATCTCAATGGAGGAAATCGAAGATAGATTTGAAAAAGAGAGAATTTCTTATAAAGGAGGAAAGCTTGTTTTAGCAGGTCCTTACGATAAGAAAGATACAAGGAAAATAGCGAAAATGATGATTCGCTATTTAAAAAAAGAAAGACCTTTGAAGTTTAGACAACTACGGGCCCTTTCAGGTTTTTTTAAAGAAGGTTTTTTTATTAAAACCAGAAGAAATAGAAACTCTAATGAAGAGATGATGCTTTCGAAAAAAGAGACCAAAGGTCTCAAAAGCTACTGGCAAGAACACATCTATACTTTTTTAACAGACCCTAGTTATAAATG
>NODE-99-length-29119-cov-10.6698_pt1 | contig 29119 bp, 24 predicted proteins | sample MGYA00139097_ERZ477577 | MGnify/ENA metagenome assembly ERZ477577
TGGTCGGGCTGAGAGGATTTGAACCTCCGACACCTTGACCCCCAGTCAAGTGCGCTACCAGACTGCGCTACAGCCCGACGGATTCGAATTATTGTTTATAAACACCCTTTATGTCAAGCAATATTCATAGTTCTAAAAAGATTCAAAATTATTATAAAAAACAGCCAGTTAGAATATGTTTATTTGTTTCTTTTGTCGATGATTCGGTTAGCCTTACCTTCATGCCTCGGCATGGCTGAAGGCTCAACAAGTTTTATCTTGGCATGCAGGCCAATATTGGTTGCAAGACGTTTTTCAAGCATCTCTACAAAGGCGCGCTGCTTCCTCATTTCATCGAAGAAGATGTTTTCGTTGACCTCAACCTGAACTTCCAGGGTATCGAGAGTTCCCTCCCTTTCAACAATCAATTGGTAGTGCGGTTCGCAGCCTTCAACCTGAAACAGGACCTCTTCTATCTGGGTGGGGAAAACATTGACCCCCTTGATAATCAACATGTCATCACTACGGCCCATGGTCTTCTCCATACGCACCATGGTCCGCCCACAATCGCATTTATCATAATGGAGACGGGTAATATCTCGCGTTCGATACCGAATCAGAGGGATTGCCTCCTGAACAATATTGGTCAGAACGAGCTCGCCCTTCTCGCCATGAGGCAATACCTTGCCCGTGTCCGGGTCGATGATTTCCGGGATAAAGTGATCTTCAAAGATATGCATACCTTTTTTACACAGGCATTCACCCGCAACGCCGGGCCCGACAATTTCAGAGAGGCCGTAATTATCAGTTGCGACAATATTCAGGCGTTCCTCTATCTCACGACGCAGTCCTTCGCTCCAGGGTTCTCCACCAAACAAGCCGACCTTCAAACTGAGGTAAGTCCTTGCATCGTGTCCCATTTTTTCAATACGGTCAGCAAGCGTAAGTGCATATGAGGGCGTGCAAACAAGAGCTGTGGCTTCATAATCCTTGAGAATCATGATTTGCCGTTCGGTGTTGCCGCCGGACATGGGAATAACGGCAGAGCCAATCAGTTCTGCACCATAATGCAAACCGAAGGCACCGGTAAAGAGACCATAACCAAAGGCGATGTGGACGATATCATCAGGCAAAACACCGGCAGCGGTCATGAAACGGGCAACCAGGCCAGACCAGTCGTCCAGATCTTTGCGGGAGTAACCAACGACGGTGGGCTTGCCTGTGGTACCCGATGAGGAATGGATTCTGACGACATCTCTCATCGGCACAGCAAACATGCCGTAAGGATAGTTCTGCCGCAAATCTTCCTTGGTGGTAAATGGCAGCTTAGCCATATCGTCAAGGGAGTGAATGTCACCGGGGGAAATGCCTGACGCTGCAAATTTATCTTTGTAGCATGGCACCTTGGCAACGCGCTCCAAGGTAGAACGTAATCGTTCTAACTGCAGTCGTTCAAGGTCCTTGCGCTCCAGACATTCGTGCAGGGGGTCCCAAATATTATGGTTCACAATAGATACCGTAAAAGTTGATTTATCACATTAACACTACAGTCTAAGTCCCTGTCTACAAGCTGTAAAGCTTCTCTCCAGACAGGATACTAACACCCTTCCCGTTCAGCACGGCTATTGCATTATCAACTTCGTCAAAACGGAAAATAATAACGGCATTACCGGCATTGCGCTCCACAAAAGCATACATGTACTCAACGTTGACTTGCGCATCGTCGAGCACCTGCAGGATATTGCAGAGACCGCCCGGCTCATCCGGAACCTCAACGGCCACGACTTCTGTTTTATTAACTGTAAAGCCATTTTCTTTTAAAGTCGTTTGGGCAATATCCGTATTGTCGACAAGCAATCGAAGGATGCCGAAATCAGACGTGTCAGCCAGAGAGAGTGCGCGGATATTCACGCCCTTCTCGCCCAAAACCCTGGCCACCTCAGCGAGTCGACCGGACTTGTTTTCAATAAAAATGGAAATCTGTTCAACTTTCATAATCATCCCTCACTTTTACTATTTCGGTCGGTTATCGATAACCCGCTGTGCTTTACCTTCACTGCGGGCAATGGTTTTGGGTTCAACCAGTCGAATACGGCAGTTGATGCCGAGAAGATCCTTGATCTCTTTTTCGATGCGACGGGACAGCCCCTGCAGCACCTTGATCTCGTCAGAAAAGGTTTGCTCGTTGACTTCAACCTGAACTTCCAGGGTGTCAAGAGTTCCTTCACGGTCAACGATAAGCATATAGTGCGGCTCAACGCCCTCGATATCCATGAGAACGCTTTCAATCTGAGACGGATACACATTAACGCCCCGAATAATCAGCATATCATCCGAACGGCCACACATACGTTCCAGACGACGGTGAGTTCGGCCGCAGATGCATGGTTCAGCAATAATTCTGGTAATGTCCCGGGTACGATAACGGATCATCGGAATACCCTCTTTGGTGATCGTGGTAATCACCAACTCTCCCTGTTCACCGTCAGGAAGGGACTCTCCACTGAGCGGGTCGATAATCTCCGGGATAAAATGATCCTCCCAGATATGCAGGCCGCTTTGGGCCTCGATACATTCGACGCCGACGCCGGGTCCCAGAATCTCAGAAAGGCCGTAGATATCGATTGCCTTGATACCGACCTTCTCTTCAATTTCGTTGCGCAGTTTTTCTGACCATGGCTCTGCACCGAGGATACCGATACGCAGCTTGAACTTGCGAATATCGAGACCTTCTTCCGCAGCCGCTTCGGCCAGGTAGAGGCTATAGGATGGCGTACAGGTGAGGACGGTAGAACCGAAGTCCTGCATGATCATTAACTGCTTTTTGGTGTTGCCACCGGACATGGGGATGACCGAAGCGCCTATCTTTTCAGCGCCATAATGAGCGCCAAGACCTCCGGTGAAGAGTCCATAGCCATAGGCGTTATGCAGGATGTCACCGCGATTGGCCCCGGCTGCGGTAAAGGAGCGAGCCATCAACTCTGTCCAGTTTTCAATGTCTCGTTTCGTGTAACCAACCACAGTCGGCTTGCCTGTTGTTCCCGAGGAGGCGTGAATCCGAACAATCTGATCAAGGGGCTTGGCAAAGAGACCGTAAGGATAGTTGTCCCGCATATCCTGTTTAAGCGTAAAAGGCAGGCGCCGCAGGTCATCAAGAGACTTGATTTTCTCCGGTTTCACGCCGGCCTTGTCAAACTGCTGTTTGTAAAAAGGGACCGTGGCATAAACACGCTCAGCGACCTGTTGCAAACGTTTGGCCTGAAGGGATTCGAGAGCTTCTCGGGGCAGTGTTTCAAACTCGTCGTTCCAGATCATGGTTCAAGTCCTTATGCTTTTGGAGAAAAGATGCTGTTCAAACTTAATGATTAAAGCGTAACGCAAAGTCGCAAAGGAAATCTAACAAAGGCGCAAAAACAATAAAAACCGAGAGGAAAGAAGGGTCTATAAACACCGACGTTTCTTCTTTCTTTTAACCTTTGCGTCTTTGCGTTAAAAGCCTATCACCTTTGTTCACGGCTGATTAACGAACCTGACGTCCCAACTCAAAAGCTTTCAAGTTAACATCGAGGAATCGCTCAGGGACCAGGCTCCTGATCGCCGCTAGCCACTGCTCATGAGTCGGCTCGAGGGTGTTGGAGAGAGCCCCTAACAATACGGTGTTAACGGTTCTCGAATTGCCTGCCTGTTCGGCAAGCTGAAGGCCGTCTACAACATGGACGTTGGCGACCAACTCTTTCAGCTTGGCAGCGACATCTGTCGGGTAATCCCTTTTGCCAAGGGCGACTGACGGCGGCGCTATCTTCAGGTTGTTCACCACAACGGCTCCCGATTCTTTGACCAGCGGGAGATAACGGTAGGTCTCAAGGAGTTCGAAACCAAAGAGGACATCCACCTCTCCTTCCGGGATGATTGACGAATAAACCTTCTTGCCAAAACGAACGTGGGAGACGACACTGCCACCGCGCTGGGCCATACCATGCACTTCGGCCTTTTTAACATCATAGCCAGCCTGCATCAGTACTTCGGAAAGGATTTCACTGGCCAGCAGGGTTCCCTGCCCGCCAACACCGGCCATCAATATATTGGTTACGTTATTGTCAGTCATCGCACACTCCGAAAGCATCGAATTTACATAATTGCATACAAACCTGGCAGCCATTACAGAGTAAACGATCGACCTTGCAGTTCCCCTTTGAGCCGTCTTTACCCGTCTCCCATTCAATCGCCGGACAACCGATCGTCAGGCAGGCCTTGCAGGCAACGCATTTATCGGACTTGACATAAAGAGGGGGTAGATCCTCCACAACGTTTTCATGCTTGATCAACACACAGGGACGACGCGTAATGACGACCGAAACCTCGGGGCGCTCCATGGCTTCTTTGATAACCTTGCGAGTCGTATCCATCTGCGCCGGGTCGACTGTCTCAACATGCTTGACGCCGAGAGCCCGACAGATTGCCTCCAGATCAACCTGATTGGCAAATGCTCCATCCAGAGTGTAGCCGGTTGCCGGGTTGTCCTGACGACCTGTCATGCCAGTCGTACTGTTATCCAGAATCAATACCGTGGCCGTCGATTTATTGTAAACCATGTCCATCAGGCCGTTGATACCGGTATGCAGGAAAGTGGAGTCACCGATCACAGCGACAACCTTCTTACGGTCCTCCTCGTTCAGGACCTTGCTCAAGCCGGTGGCATTACCAATACTGGCACCCATGCAGATACAGGTGTCCATCGCGGAGAGCGGCGGCATGAAACCGAGGGTGTAGCAGCCGATATCACCAGTCACGTAAGCCTTGAGACGGTTTAGTGCGTGAAATACGCCTCGATGAGGGCAACCCGGACACATGTTAGGCGGTCTTGGCGGCAAATCTTCTTTGATTGGCGGCAGATTCGGAGGGTTCAGATCAAAAGCCTGGCGTAAACGACCGGGAGACAGTTCGCCGCAGATGGGAACTTTTTCTTTGCCAATGACGTTAATTCCCATGGCCTTGACCTGTTCTTCGATAAAGGGGTCGAGCTCCTCAATCACGTAGAGAGTGGCAAAGCGTGCGGCAAAGTCACGGATCATCTGCTTTGGCAGAGGGTAGACCAAACCAAGCTTAAGAATGTCTGCGTCCGGGAAAACTTCGCGGGCGTATTGATACGCGACACCTGAGGTAATGATGCCAAGCTTACCGTCACCGGCCTCAATACGATTAAACCCCTGGGTGCACGCCCATTCGGACATATCCTCGAGGCGTTTTTCGACCAGGGGATGACGAATCCTGGCATTGCCAGGCAACATCACAAACTTGCTGGGATCACGAACCAGTCCTGTTTCAGGAAGCTCCATAAGAGGCTCACCCAACTCAACGATCGATTTGGAGTGAGAGATGCGAGTCGTACTACGAACCAGAATTGGGGCGTCAAACTGTTCACTCACCTCAAAAGCCAGGCGGGTAAAATCCAGAGCTTCCTGGCTATCAGCAGGCTCAAACATGGGCACCTTGGCAAAGCGCGCGTAGTGGCGGCTATCCTGCTCGTCCTGTGATGAGTGCATCTCGGGGTCGTCCGCAACCACCAGGACCAAACCGCCACGAACCCCTGTGTAGGAGAAAGTAAACAGTGGGTCGGCAGCGACGTTGACGCCAACATGCTTCATCGTCACGATCGTTCTGGCGCCACCGATACTTGCGCCGATCCCAACTTCCAAAGCGACCTTCTCATTTGGCGCCCAGGAGGCGTCAATACGCTCATACTGAGTTATGTTTTCCAGGATTTCAGTAGAAGGAGTTCCCGGGTAAGCAGAGGCAACGGTAACACCCGCCTCGTAGGCGGCACGGGCGAAAGCCTCATTGCCGGACAAAATCGTTTTTTGCATAGACTAAACCTCTGAAATGTTTTGATGTGTTGCCATCACAGCTGACGTTTCAAGCTGCGGGCAAAAGGGTCTTGATAATAGCGGAGACTGAGCAGAATTGTCAACGAAATGGCTCTGTTATTCTGAGCTTTCAAGTGAAAGGAGAAGGCCTTCCAGTATACCGAAATCGCTGACCGTTAAAGACGTGTTATGCAGCAGCTGCATCACACCCAGAATGATCTCAATGCCCGCAAGAATCAGGTCGCCGCGACCAGCCTCCATACCCGGCAAGGATTCACGCTCGAGGGGTGATAAAGGTGCCAGAAGTTCTTGCCAATAGTGAATTTTTGATGGAGGCATGACGTAGTTATTAATCTGCCTCCAGTCATACTCAGTCATTTGCTGGTCAAGAGCAGCGAGGGTCGTTACTGTCCCTGCGGTTCCAACGAGAGCAACGGAATCAATATCAACCTTGTTGGACAGACAAGCGCTTTCCAATTCGACGTTAAGCTGTGCAAGAGTTTGTGTTATGAAATGCTGTCTGGCCTGCGGACTCTCATGCCCTTCTATAAGACGCACGACACCTAAAGGTAAACTTCGGGCCCAAAGGACCTTCTGTTGAGCGCAAAGCACGAACTCAGTGCTACCACCTCCAATATCGACAATCAAGGCATGCTCAGGGATTGGGTCGAGGGCGCAGAGCACGCCTGCCGCCATCGTTTCAGCTTCCTCTTCTCCGGAGATAACATGAAGAGGCAGATGAGTTGCAGAGCGGACTTTGCTGACAAACTTTTCACCGTTTATGGCTTGACGAAAGGCCGCAGTACCAACCGCCCTCACCTTCTTGACTCCGTTCTTTTCACAAACATCTGCAAACTGTAAAAAAGCAAAGAGGGTTCTCTCCATCGCTTCAGGAGATAAACCTTCTTCATCTTTGAAACCACCAGCGAGACGGCAGATCCGACGTTCGTAAAGTAACGGGGCAACTTTGCGCAGAATTGTCAACGAAATGGCGCTGTTATTCTGAGCTTTCAAGTGAAAGGAGAAGGCCTTCCAGTATACCGAAATCGCTGACCGTTAAAGACGTGTTATGCAGCAGCTGCATCACACCCAGAATGATCTCAATGCCCGCAAGAATCAGGTCGCCGCGACCAGCCTCCATACCCGGCAAGGATTCACGCTCGAGGGGTGATAAAGGTGCCAGAAGTTCTTGCCAATAGTGAATTTTTGATGGAGGCATGACGTAGTTATTAATCTGCCTCCAGTCATACTCAGTCATTTGCTGGTCAAGAGCAGCGAGGGTCGTTACTGTCCCTGCGGTTCCAACGAGAGCAACGGAATCAATATCAACCTTGTTGGACAGACAAGCGCTTTCCAATTCGACGTTAAGCTGTGCAAGAGTTTGTGTTATGAAATGCTGTCTGGCCTGCGGACTCTCATGCCCTTCTATAAGACGCACGACACCTAAAGGTAAACTTCGGGCCCAAAGGACCTTCTGTTGAGCGCAAAGCACGAACTCAGTGCTACCACCTCCAATATCGACAATCAAGGCATGCTCAGGGATTGGGTCGAGGGCGCAGAGCACGCCTGCCGCCATCGTTTCAGCTTCCTCTTCTCCGGAGATAACATGAAGAGGCAGATGAGTTGCAGAGCGGACTTTGCTGACAAACTTTTCACCGTTTATGGCTTGACGAAAGGCCGCAGTACCAACCGCCCTCACCTTCTTGACTCCGTTCTTTTCACAAACATCTGCAAACTGTAAAAAAGCAAAGAGGGTTCTCTCCATCGCTTCAGGAGATAAACCCTCTTCATCTTTGAAACCACCAGCGAGACGGCAGATCCGACGTTCGTAAAGGAACGGGGCAACTTTGCCGTTCTGAACCTTACCAATCAGCAAACGCAGGGTGTTGCTCCCGGCATCAATCGCGGCCAACATTATTTTATACCGACAACAGCTTTTGCAAAGTTGTAGGTATGGTCACCAATTTTTTCAAAATTGTGCAGCATATCGATAAAGATCAGACCGGAGTTAACCGTACACTCTCCCGTATTCAGGCGCTTGACATGGTTGTTTCGCAGGCGTTCTTCCAAATCGTCGATACCGTCTTCCAACCTGTGAGCTTCATCGAAGATTCCTGTGTTTTTATCTTCGAGCGCTTGAATGATTGTCGCCAGGAACTCACGGGTCAGCTTTGAAATTTCAGAAATTTCATTCATCGCAATGTCTGAGAAAGTAATTTTCTGATCCAGCTTTCTCTGGTTCAAGGTCCAAAGGTTTTCACAGTGATCGCCAACACGTTCCAGGTCGTTGACCATATTCATCATCGAAGCAACTTCCTGGGAAGATTCTTGTGTGATTGATTTTTGTGATAACTTGACCAGGAAATCGGTAATCTCTTTCTGCAAAACATCCGTAAGATCCTCTTTTTTCTCCAAACCGGGAATCTTCTTCAAATCATTGTCCTGCAAAAAGAGCAGAGTCTCATCGACCATCTCTCCTGCAACCTTAGCCATGCGACGGGTTTCTGAACGCGCCTGAGCCAAAGCGATAGGAGGGGTGCTCAGAACCCTGTTGTCGAGATACTTAAGGTGAAATTCAATATCTTCATCACTGCCCCGTATAACGAGCGTGCTAATTTTCGCCAAGAGTCCAACCAGAGGCAGGAAGATAATTGTGTTGACGATGTTGAACATGGTGTGGGTGTTCGCGATATGCCTTGCGATAAAAGGTTTGTCTCCAAGCTCTCCGCCCATTCGAGCGACCTGGTCTTGAGTCTGTATGACAAAATCAGCATCACCGGGAGTCATCGATGAGATAAAGCTCAGGAAGAATGGGAAAAAGAGCAGCATGTAACAAACACCGAGCGAATTAAAAAGGAAATGAGCAAAGGCGGTCCGACGTGCAGCCAGATTGGTACCAATGGCCGCCAGGTTGGCAGTAATCGTCGTGCCGATGTTTTCACCGAGAATCAGTGCAACACTTGCGTCAAAGGAAAGAATACCACTGCTTGCCAGGGCAATGGTAATACCGATCGTTGCACTGCTACTCTGTACGATCATTGTTAGAATCGCACCGATCATGACACCAACGAGATGGTTGTCACCAACGATCATGAAGAGTTGGCGGAACTCATCACTGGTCTTCAGTGGGTCAAAGGCCTGCTTCATAACTGAAAGCCCAAAAAACAGCAGGCCAAAGCCGAGCAGGATTTCGCCGAAATAGCTCCATTTCTTGTTTTTTGTAAAAAGCTTGAAGCCTGCGCCAATACCGATTGCCGGCAAGGCGTATTTGGTGATTTTAAAAGCGATCAACTGGGCCGTGACCGTGGTGCCGATATTGGCGCCAAGGATGATACCAATCGACTGAACCAGTGACATCAATCCCGCATTAACAAAGCCGACCACCATGACGGTCGTGGCGCTCGAGGATTGGATCATTGCGGTCACCGCAATGCCAACCAGGGTCCCAACAATACGGTTGTTCGTCAGGGCGCTGAGGATCTTTCTCATTCGGCTGCCGGCGATTTTTTGCAAGCCTTCCGACATGATTTTCATGCCGAACAGGAACAGGCCCAGACCACCCATCAGCCCAAAGATCAGCTTCTGATTTAATATGAGTTCCAGCATTATTGGCCCCGGAGAAACAATTTTCTTCCAGCAAAAAAGCCCCCGTAAACGGAGGCGAAAAGGCTGTACAGTGAATTACTTTTTAATGGCAAAGGGGAATTTAAGCAGTGGTTCTCCGGAAGCCTCCTGGTCTGGGAAGACCAGGAGTTCGGCATAGTTCGTTCTCTCAAGATCGGCAATAAAGTAAACCAGGCCAGAGGCATTCGATTTTTTGAGCAGGGGTTCTTCAGTAAGAGCGCGAGTAAAGATGTCCTGGGGGTGGTATTCAGCATAGAAAGGCAATGAACTGGAGAAGGTGTTCTGGTAAGCGACTCTTGCCTGATCCTCAAGGTAGTAGTAGCCAACATAAGGATATGGAATCAGATAAACAGAATCCTTACTAACAATCTCCCGGACTCTCTCCGGAGTTATTGAACGATACTGCCGACCGTTGCCGTCTTTAAGGAGAAAAGCACTGGAGGGAAAAGAGATCTGGCTCTCTGTCTGATTGTTTATGTTGACATGAAACGAGGTGATGTTATCGACCTGTTGATATGGGCCAAAACTCAGTTGATCGAGCTTGACAGTAAAAGACACACCATCATGGGTTTCTGTCAGAGAATTGTCTTCAGGGTTGATTATACCTGTAGGTGTGGCTATCGGCGAGACGCTAACAGAACAGGCAGAACAAAGAAGAAGGATTGAAACAACCAGGATGAATTTCGTCGGCATGGTCGCACTCCGCTTTTTTTTCATGGTTTCTGCATTGACCAGATCAGCATGTCTCGGTACTCCTCGCTTGACTCCCGCACACGCTGACTGAAGACCTTGACAATATTACTTACCAATTTTAAAGCCAATGGTGCATCTTCGCTGCAAAGTCGCTCCAGGTCTTTCTTTTTGAAGCTAATAAGCTCGGCATTCTCTGCAACACGAGCCGTTGCAGAACGGGGCAAGCCATCAATCACAGCCATCTCTCCAAAGACATCCTCAGGGCCAAGCACGACAAGGGTTTTCTCATCACCTTCAGCAAACATTTTGGAAATACGTATCGAACCTTGAGTGATTAAAAAGAGTGATTCCCCAGGCATGTTTTCTATGAAGACAGTCGTCCCTTCATTCATTGTGCGCATTTCACAATAGGTAGCGAGTCCGTCTAGATCTTGATCTGAAAGATCTTGAAGGAGCCTACTGTTTTTAACCGTAATAAAGTTCTTGGCTGTTACCATGGCGCCGGTGCTTTCTGTCTGTGTTCAGTATAAACATGATGACATAATGCTGGAATCATAACATATTCAACAAATTAGGTGCTTCATATTATTTCTTTTTCAGGTCAACCAGAGTGACGGATCGAGAAGCTGCCGTTGGCTCGACACCAATTTTTTCCATGATGGCCTGCTCGATCATAAGTGCATCGATAACCGGTGATTGTGCTGGAGAGACTTGGGTTAGATCAGGGGATATCTCTGCGTCACGACTCTTTTGGAGCTGGCTGTAGCCGCGCTTCAAATCACCGTCAACAGTATCCTTTGACTGAGATAGTTTTAAGGAGAGTCCGGGGTCGACGCTTCTACGCCATTGACTGTAACCGCGATCCAGAACATCTTTTTCAACAGGTTTTTCCTGACTCAGCCCTGGTGAAGGCTTTTCGTCATCTGAGTCTATTTTGTCTGTAACCTCCTTGTTCAGATTACCAACTTTCGAGCGTATTGCCTGGTCCACGCGATAAGAGTCGATCTCCTGATCCATCTGGACAGTGTTGGCGGAACGATTCGGAGCAGGGATAGCGCTCTTATTCTTGTCGGCCACTTTAATTTTTTTCAGTTTGACCGGCATAACATAGGAAACGATTTCGACACGTCTTTCCTTAGCATGATCGTCAGAATCAGCACGCAAATCGCCATAAGCTGTCAGAGTGACTTCAGTAGCCAAACCCATCGATTCTATGATGTCGGCAACAGAACGTGCTCGGAAGAAAGAAAGGATAAGATTCTTCTCTTGATCACCTTCATGACTTGAGAAGCCTTCAACGCGGATCATACGACCCTTATTCTGGATTTGCCGCAATTTCTGGGCCGTCGAGGTTAAACGCTCTCTGTCTGTTTTGGACAACTCCTCAGCATTGACTTTGAAATAAAGGGTTTCAACAACTTCACGACTTTTGACAAAAGCATCAAAAGGATTTGAAGCAAGACTAAATGCAGGAAGTGCGAGTATGCCCATGGTCAATATTAAAAATAAAAATATTCGCAAAATACCCCCCTTCGGGTTGGTTTTAAATCGACTGTCACTTTGAGCTGTCTACGCTGCCGAAAGTCCCCGCCGGACTTGCTATATCTGAACCGATTTTTTCCATAATGGCTTGCTCTATTGCCAAAGGGTCAATGATTGGTTCTTGTCGAATCGACGCGCTATCATAGCCTTGCGGATTTCTATCTTCGACGTTCAGAGTAATGCCTTCATATCCTTCAGGAACCAGAATGAGGAATTCCACTCGGCGGTTCAGTGCGCGGCCCTCGACCCTTTCATTGTCTTCAATTGGTCGACTTTCGCCATGTCCTTTGACAAATATTCGTGTCGGGTCGAATCCGTCACGAAGAACCAGATGCGTTGCAGCTGCAACGGCTCGCTTAAAAGACAGAACCTGATTATAATTGGCAGAGCCGACATCATCAGTATGCCCCTCTATACTAACAATAAAAAATTGATTAATTTTGCGAAGTTCCTCTGCAACAAGTGAGATAGCTTTACGCCCCGCATCAGAGAGTTCCCACTGATTCAAAGAAAAAGACATTTCAGGGAAGCGGAAAAGACGACTAACTTTAGCCGGGAACGGCTCGCTAGGTAATGATTTTGTGCTGACTTTAGACAGTGAAACCATTGGGCTAATTGCTGTCGCACCAAGAGGTTGGATACCTGGGGAACTCAGTCGATCAGAAGGATTTATGATCAGGGCTTTGTTTGGATCCGCTACCGGCACCTCCAGGTGACTTGTCGGAGACTCTGGAATCTCTCTCTTGCTCAGGAGAGGTGTCAACAACCTGATTTTAGTCTTTTTAAGGGGTTTTTCAGGCTCATCAGTAAGATCTTCCGGGTCTATGAGCTTAGGAACGGGTCTATTAAATGTGCCAACGCCCTGACATGTGGTCAATCCGGCAATAACTCGCCAGTCCGGACTTGCGTCAGAAAGCCCGATAGAGGCTCCAAGGTTCATTGTCAGGTGAGGAGTGACATAGTACTGCAAACCCACAGTGACCTCGGATGGGGATTCCTGACCGGAAATTCTTTCAGACTCATAGGAGAACTCTGTGATCATGCGCAAACGGGTTGCCAGGGAATATTCGACACCACCACCAAGCAGCATTTGATCCTCGTAGTCAACCGTGGCAGGTGAATCATTAAAAGCATAACCAATATTGAAGTGAAAACCCCAACGATCTGTTTTGAACGAGGCAATCAAGCGACTGACGTAATCATTAAGGCCATCAAAATCAGGATTATCAGAAACAGACAGGCGGCCCTGAAGGTCTAGGGCTAAACGGAACCGGTCAGAACGTTTGCCGAGAATACGGGCCTTGAATCCTGCATTGGCAAAGCCACGGGCGCTGCTATCTTCGTCGCCGTTGAAAGATAAATTCGGGTAGGAACCATAGGCTTCCAGAAAAGTACCAAGACCTAAGGTGATCGTTGCCGGAATGATCAGGCTGCCGTCACCGGCGTTCGTTTCAGGAGTGTTGATCCCATCTGAACAATTCGCCCAGATACCGACACAGATGTTGCCCTCATTCAGCGTCTGGGCTGTTGGCTGCGAAATCAAGCCCGTGTCGCCATATTGACCAGAAGTCGCATAGGAATTAGCGACAGCCAAGGTCAAAAAAGAGGCTAAAAAACAGCAATAGAGAGCAAAACGAGGCATAAAACGGGCAGCACCTTTGCGAGAGTCGACAAATCCTGCTTTTCTACCATCTGAAAAGGACAAAATCAACTAACCCTTTCCACCTGAGTACGATAATCTTCCTGATATTCAAGGTATCGGCCGGCGACAGAATGAATATTCTCGCATTCTTCCTCGGTCAGAACCCTTTTCACACGTCCGGGCTGGCCCATAACCAATGAATGCGGTGGAATTTTTGTTCCCGGCGCCACAACAGCGCCTGCAGCAACCAACGAGGACCTTCCAATTTCGGCACCGTCCAGAATAATAGCACCAATGCCAATCAGACAATTGTCGTGTACGTTGCAGCCATGCAGGATTACACCGTGACCAACAGAAACATCATTACCGACAATGGTTGGATGGGTATCACGAGTCACATGGACAATCGTACCGTCCTGAATGTTAGTCCGGTCGCCAATGTGAATATAGTTAACATCACCGCGCACAACCACGTTGAACCAAAGGCTTGATTCTTCACCAATACGGACATTGCCAATAACGCAAGCGCCAGGGGCGAGAAAGGCCGTCTGGGCAATCTGTGGTGTCGACCCTTTGTGTTTGAGTATCATAGAAGGCAAAAATACCTTTAGTTCAGTTGGTTAGCTTAGTAACGAACTGCAAATATCGTGCCGCTCCAAATGTTTTTTTTAAAAAAAACTAACCTAGATAAGTCTTTAAATACAGGCACTTGGAGTGACTCCTTAGAGTTACCAAAAGACCAACATTCAACAAACAAAAATGGCCGGGAAAACACTGAGTGTTCCCCGGCCATCATCGTGGTATCACACAGTAAGGAACGTCAGTCCTTACCGTTAACCTTGTCGCGTAGCTCCTTGCCAACCTTAAAAAAGGGCAATTTTTTTGGCTTAACCTGAATGACTTCACCGGTCTTTGGATTTCGCCCCATGTAGGCCTGGTAATCCTTTACGACAAAACTGCCAAAGCCCCGGATTTCTATCCTGCCCCCCGAAGTGAGAGTGTCTGCCATTGAATCAAAGATGATATTAACGATCTCTTCTGATTTTTTATATGTCAAAGCGTTACGAGCCGCCAAAGCCTCGACCAGTTCAGACTTATTCATGTATTCCTCCAGTAACAAGGCACTTGTATCTATGGCTGGAACCAAAGAGTGACAAACTTTCTGCAGTAACCAAGTAAATTATATTTATATTACTGTGCCATTGTGCGCTGTCAAGCCCAACAACCTGTATTTTCAAATGGTTGTGGGATTTAAGTGGGGGAATGTATGAATGATGATCAGATTGTCGTAAAGGGTGACAGGGTCCAGATGATTCGTGCGTCATCATCTCCGACGTTATCCCAGCGGTGAGGAAGGTGTGATTTAAAAGACAGGCTATCGCCGGCAGAAAGGCAGTATTCCTCGGAAGCTATGGTTACCTTGAGTTGACCCTCAAGCAAAACGATAAGCTCGTCTCCCGGGTGATACATATTCTGCTGGCCGCTGGTTCCACCGACGGGAACCGTGCAGAGGAAAGACATGAACTGCGGGTCTCGAAGCCCTGATGTATAGGACTCAGTATGCATGTTGTTTTCATCATCATACACCGTGGTATCCCGTTGCCCTGGTAAAGAAAAAACAATTTCGTGGCTTGTAGAAACCTCCTCAACGAAGTAATTGATACTCTTATCAAAAACCGCAGCGAGCTTCATCAAAATTTCCACAGACGGGATTGTCAAGCCCCGCTCCACCCTGGAGATCATATTCGAAGAGACGTTGGATTGCGACGCCAGTTCCTGGATGGTCATATCGTTCTTGAGGCGAATAGCTTTAAGTTTTTTGCCTACGATTTTCTTCAATTTCATAACAGAATTCTCTTAACCCCAGATAGTTACAAGTAAAATTTCAGTTCAGGCTCGGCGCCGGCGAGACAACCCACAGGACGTTGGTTTTACCTTGATGTAAATTACGCCAACGGTGAGGAAGAGAGGCCTTGAAAACGATTGAATCACCCTCCTCCAAAACAAACCTCTCATCGTCGACAATAAATTCCAGGGTCCCTTCCACAACCAGCGCAAACTCCTCACCGGAATGGACCATTCCCCCATCTCCGCTGCCACAGCTTGGCTCTATGGTGTCGAAAAAGACTGTAAAGTTAGGATCGCGCAAGCCTTGAGTCAGACTGATGATTTGATGTTTGTCTTCAAAGAAGAAGATAGGCTCACCCTGCCCCTTCTTGGTGTGAACAATTGTTGACCCCTTCTCCGCCTCTTCAACGAAATAATTAATGCTCATCCCGAAGGTGTTTGCCAGTCTGACAATGATCTCAACGGAAGGCGTAGTCAGACCACGTTCTATTCTTGAGATCATGTTTGATGAGACATTTGAACTTGCAGCAAGTTCCTGTATTGTCATGTCATTACGGAGTCTTGTAGCTTTTAACTTTTTACCAATTAATTTTTTCACCATGTTATTAAAGCCTTATAAATATTAAAAATGAAATAACGTTCTATCATTCAGCTTATTAATGAAATAACGTTCTATCATTCAGCTTATTACAAGTCAACGAAATATGTACTATAAATAACATAAATAGTAAACATGAGGTTGTTAACCACATTGGCGGCAAGGTTGACAATCCACGATTCATCATTGATAATCCGGGCTCCCAATAAGGCCACCGGAGGATTAGACATGGATTACTGGCAAAGCATACAAGAGCTTGTTGAAAGAGTCTCACAGGGAGAAACGCTAACAACGTTGGAAGGGCTTAAAATTCTTCACTCCAATGGCGCTGAGTACACAGCCTATATGGCAGGCGCTCACCACCTCAAAGAGCTTGCCTACGGTGACACAGCACAACTCTGCTCGATCATCAACGCTAAGTCTGGTCGTTGTATGGAGAATTGCTCCTTCTGTGCCCAATCAGCACATCACCAATCATCACCACCCGTCTACCCACTAAAATCACGTGAGGAGATCATCGAAGGAGCACGGATAGCACAAGAAGAAGGGTCTCATTGTTACGGTATTGTAACAAGTGGAACGCAACCCTCCTTTGGAGATGAATTTGACACGGTTTTATCTTCGATAACAGAAATAAGAGACCGTTTTGATGTCGAACCTTCAGCATCGCTGGGATTATTGACCGAAGAACTTGCAGAAGCTCTTGCCGGTGCGGGTTGCGTGACCTACCATCACAACCTTGAGACAGCTCGGTCGTTTTTTCCTGAGATTTGCAACACTCACGATTACGAGGAAGATGTCAAAACGGTCAAGGTCGCGAAAGCCGCCGGGATGAAGGTTTGCTGTGGTGGGATTTTTGGCCTTGGAGAGTCCCACGCACAACGGGTTGAGCTCGCATCCACCCTGCGCGAGCTTGATGTTGACTCAATCCCCTTGAACTTTCTCAACCCTATTGCAGGAACACCCCTGGAGAATCACAAGTCCATTTCTGCCATGGACTGCGCCAGGGCCATCACCATGTTTCGTTATTTTCTCCCGAAAAAACCGATCAGCATATGCGGCGGACGTGAGACAAACTTACGCGAACTGCAATCGTGGATTTTTATGGCAGGAGCCAGCGGCACAATGATCGGCAATTACCTGACGACCTCCGGACGTAATCGTGAGATCGACCTGCAAATGTTTAAAGATATCGAGGTGACAACACGTGGCTGCTAACAAATCATGTCCAGGCATTTTCGTAACAGGCACAGACACGGGGGTTGGAAAAACACTAGTCACAGCAGCCCTGGCCCGTCATTTTACCGCAAAAGGGCTCAAGGTTGGCGTTATGAAACCGATTGAAACGGGTGTCGCCAACACTCAAGCGCTGGGAGCAGACGCGTCCTTGTTGCGCTGGTCCTGCAACGCGACGGACCCTGACGAAATCATCGCGCCTTATCGTTACGAGAAACCTCTGGCACCCTGTCAAGCGGCGGCGGCTGCAAATGACCCGATCGATGTCAAAAAAATAATCGACGCGCAGGAAACATTGCGGGTTGGCAAAGACCTTGTCCTTATTGAGGGGGCCGGTGGTTTGATGGTGCCGATTCGAGGCGGCTACATCATGTCTGATCTTGCCGGGCAGTTGAACATGCCTCTTCTCATCATCACTCACCCGCGCCTAGGCACACTCAACCACACTTTACTGACGACCTTTGCGGCGCGAGCGATGGAGCTGGAAATCAGTGGCTACCTGATCAACCAGATGCCTGAAAATCCCGGTGAAGCGGAAAAGCAGGCCCCACACCTCTTGTCCTCTTTAGCGTCCGCAGACTTACTTGGTGTCTTGCCTGAAGTCGAGGGATCAGACCAGGACAAGGTTATCGCCCTGGCCGAAGAGATAGAGAAACTTCCCGCCTACCAGTGGCTGCTGAATGCCCTGGGGATAATGCTCTAACCATATGCTCTGGACATCTTTCAGCAGACAACAGTTCTAACGCGTGAGAACGATATAACGAAATCTGGTCATACATTTTGCTCAACTTAAGGCTCTGATTAGTTGATTGCATTTTTTTGATACAGACAAACACCGAAACTGACAGACAAAAGCAAAATCGTCCTCACGCCCGTTCGCTATGCTCACTTGAGACGCAGAGTTCGCAGAGAAAGACAAAATCTAGAGAGCTTGGGTATGGCGTGTCTTCCTCTGCGAACTCTGCGTGAGTCCGGTCGTATGCTTTTCCGGTTTATGGTTTTCGTTTAGTCCGTCACCAGAAACGTACACATAGTCAGTTTTCTGGAGCGAAGCAGATATCCAGACAACTAAAAAAGCGGGAGGGCCTAAAGGCTCTCCCGCTTTTGCGTCTAAATTGACCAGGAATGCGGAAGCTACTCTGCACCCTTGCTGGCCATTTCTTTCTGTTGTTTATCTAGATCGAGCAAGATGGCCATGGCCTCCTTGGCGTAAACATCTTCCAGAACAGACTCTATCAGTTTTTCCGTTGGATCCCGGTCTTTGTCGTCATCCTCTTCAGCGTCTTTTTTGTCGTCGTCATCCACAAGCTCACCTTTGTTACCGTGTGGGGTTACGTCCAGCCCCTGGAAATCATCCCTTTCCTTAACAACGTCAGCGAGAAGCAGAGATTGGTGGGTATCCCTGATCCGTTCACCCATGGCTTCTGAGATGCGTACTATTTCAATAAAGTCTTCATTCTCAGCGACCCTGCCCTGGCTGTTTGCATCAAGGCTGGCACGATCCATTGGAGGCCATTCCTTATGCTCAACTTCGTCGATACGATCCCATGGCAGGCTGTTATCAAGATAACGTTCACCGTACTCATTATAACGACTGCGGTCGGGCAGGATGATGTCCGGGACAACACCTCGATACTGGGTTGAGTCACCCGTAACCCTGTAGAATTTCTGCGTGGTCATCTTAAGGGCGCCAAGAGGCATGTATTGACGCATATTCCTTAAAGTCAGGCTTTTGTCCAGATCCACAATGACCTGAACAGTCCCCTTGCCATGGGTATGGTCACTGCCGACGATTACGGCACGACCGTAATCCTGAAGGGCCCCGGCAACAATCTCTGAGGCAGAAGCACTAAAACTATTGGTTAACACAACCATCGGGCCATGATAGGCAATTTCCTTGTTATAGCTATACAGAACCTTGGCGTCACCACCCCCATTGCGAACTTGCACAACTGGCCCTTCACCGAGAAACAAGCCGGCCACACCGACAGCATCGGTGAGGGCCCCGCCGCCGTTATTGCGAAGGTCTAAAATAAGCCCGGATATTTTCTTCTTGTCAAAAGCATTCAGGGCAGCCTTGACGTCATCGGTAGAGTTACGGCCTTTACCGCCGTTACGGGTCGTTTCAAAGTCCCTGTAAAAACTGGGAATCTTGACATAGCCATATTGATTGCCTGATTCAGGGTCTGCAACGACCGCTGATTTGACAAAGGACTCTTCAATAACAACAACATCCCGGACGATCGGCACAACGAAAGGCTTGAGCCCCTGTCGACGCAAAGTCAGGCGTACTTCGGTCCCCTTTTTGCCACGAATCAGGGCGACGGCATCACGAAGACGCATGTCGGTCACGTCAACGGGCTCATCCTTGCCTTGAGCGACAGCAAGAATAACATCGTCGGCATGTAATTGCCCTTGCCTGTCCGCTGCGCTCCCTGGAATCACCTTAACGACCTTGATATAGCCATCCTCTTCACGCAAGGTCGCGCCGATCCCTTCGAGGGACCCGCGCATACTGATATCAAAATCCTCTTTCGACTGAGGAGGCATATAAGTCGTGTGAGGGTCAAAAGCACGAGAGAACGCGTTCAGGTAACGATCGTAATGGTCCTTGAGAGTTTCCTTTTTAAGGCGCTCGAAGTATGCACTGTACTGCTTGCGAACTTTTTCGCGTGCATCAAGCTCCTTTTCCTTCTGTTCCTCTGGCGTGGCTTTGAGCGGGTCTTCAACACCCGCATCCTCAAGCAGGCTAAGGTATCGACTCAGGGTGCGGTACTTCAGGTCAAGACGCCAGCGTTCAGCTAAGCATTCTTCGGTTTGACAGAATTCAAGCTTCTCCGGATCCGTTTCATAGTCTTCGTCAACATCAAAAGAGAAAGGCTCTGACAGTGCTTTTTCTGCCAGTAGCTCTGCACGGGAGATGCTGTTGGCAAGCAGACGGAAAGCAAGGGGAGCAAGGATGACCCGGCCGCTCTGCACCTCATCATCGATACGATCTTTGAATATTTCCAACTGGGAGACTTCTTCAGCAAGCAGAAGACGTTTCTGATAATCCAATTGTTTGAGATAGAGCTCAAAAGCTGCAAACGAGAGAGTGTCATCGATTTCCTTGCCACTGAAATGGTTCTCCACCTGGCGCTTCATAACATAGGTAAGAAGCCGCGTACGGTTCTGATCCATTTCATCAGGATTCGCCTCCGGAGTTGTTGCATTCATCTGTGCCGGAGTAATGAACAGACCTGTAAACAGCAAACTCACACCGATCAGGAGTGCTCGAATCCATCGCTTGTCTTTAAACATCTTCAATCCACCTTTGGTATATATTTCAAAATTGTTTCCATAGATTTATCTATATCAATGCATAGTAACCTAAATCCAATGGGTCTGGCAATCAACTTGACAATCATATTTGAACAAGTTATCAAAAAAAGAAGAAAGGGTTCATGATCACAATGAATAAAGCACAGGAAGGCGATAAAGTTACAGTAACCTATCAGGGTGTCCTTGACGACGGCATGATTTTCGATGAGTCAGAGGATAGCGCCCCTTTGATATTTATCCTGGGAGAGAATGAGGTCCTTCCGGGGATGGAAATCGCCGTATTGGGCATGGAAGTCGGGGATCGTAAAACCGTCACAATACCTCCGGAGCATGGCTATGGTGTGCGTCAACAGAAGCTCGTTGAAGAGGTCAGCATAGAGGCCCTTCCCCAGGACCTTCAGCTTGACCTGGGTGGTCAGTTGGAGGTCGTTGCAGCCGATGGAACAGCCCACCAGCTGGTTGTTGTAGAGCTTGGAGAGCAGAAAGTCACGCTCGATGGCAATCATCCCCTTGCCGGCAAGTCCCTGATTTTACGGATTGAGCTTGTCTCCATAGACAGGCCAACAATCAACTGACCTGATAGATAACCTTACAATTATCTGGTTATCTACTTCGCTCCAGTAAACTGATTACGTTTACGTTTCTGGTGACAGACTAAACGAATAACTTAAACCGGAAAAACACACGACCGGACTCACGCAGAGGCGCAGAGATCGCAGAGGAAGACCAGCCATACCCAAGCTTTCTAGATTTTATCTTACTCTGCGACCTCTGCGTCTCAAGTCAGTGTTTGTCTGTGCCAAAAATATGCAATCAACTAATCAGAGCCTAAGTTGAGCAAAGTGGATAACCAGATACAATTATAAGCGCCCTTGAAAAAAGTCACCTTGTTATATGATAGAATTGGTTGACATTCAAAGACGTACGAGGTGCACCATGATGATCAGAGTGATGTACAGTGACGGCAGGTTCGACATGGTCAAGCCTGACATGCTCGACAACCTTCTCGACCGTCAGGTTGTCACCAGCTTCAAGCGCAATTCGGGCTGGGCAGTCGTCGGCAGAGATGCGATCCGCAGTTCGAGTCGTGGCAATTATCGCGGAATGGAAAGACGCCTGTCAAATAACCACCTACCAAGTTAGCGCCCACATCTTCGCGGAGTCATTCGCGTATGTTTGTGAAGCCATCGAACTGGCCCGAAGGTTGCTCTTTAGCATAATGAGCCACTTCGGGCCATCTTTCTTCGGCTCTATAACCCAAAATGTTTAACGCAGAGTGGCAAAGAACGCAGAGGAAAACTCTTAAAACTAGTGGCTCAAGGCTGACTATTGCTCTCTGCTTCTACAAACAGGTTGAAGTTGCCTTGCCTGTGTTTTGGTTTCAGGTCTGTTTTTCTTTAAAGTTGACGATTCACAGCTCAAGCTCTGCCCATCCATCGAAAAGAGGAAAGTAGAGAGCCGTACGGATCTGAACCTCAGGATAAAGCTGTGCGATAAGCCCCTGATAGATTTTTAGTTGACCTTGATAACGCTCCAACTCCTTCCGGACAAAGCGATCGGGGTCTTCCCTCTCACCCGGACTGCTCGTCTTATAGTCAACAATCCAGCGGACACTATCTTCATCCAGAAAGGTGCGATCAATTGTGGCACGGATCAACTGACCATCGATAATGCCATTTAAGGCAAGTTCACAGGAGGCGTCTTGCTGAGAGCTAAGCAGCCAACGGCCTCGTGGACTGCCAACAGTGTTTAGCAGGCAATTCAAAACGATTAGGGCGCAATCATCCAATCGTGACAGAGGGATCCCTTGTGTACTCAGCTGCGTTTTGAAGTCCTCCAAGCGGGCCTCAAGAGCAACGGTTGGCCACATATTGAGTCCATCGCAGGCGATCCGTTCCAGCCAGGCATGGACAAGAATGCCGACAACGCGTCCTTCCTCAGTGAGACGAGATCTGACAGTGTCATCAACATAATGGCCGTCAGCAGAAGCCCGACGTGTCATTCCCTGATTCAGGACAAGACGTTCAGTTAGCACCGGGGGCTGCCAGGTCAATGGCAACCTTTTGATGGTAAGAGCCGAGGGGGCTTCGCTGCCGCAAGAATCTGCAGCATAAGCCTCTTTAGAGAACTCTTCAGAACACGCCGGCCAGAGCACAGACAGAAGTGACCTGGAAAGTGGCACAAGTTCTCCAGCGGAGTTTATCTTCGCATGTCCAAGCAGGTGCAAGTGCGACTTGGCTCTGGTGACCGCGACATACAAAAGACGCAAGGCTTCGAAATCATCTTTCTCTTGCAGAATCTGCCCTATTGCTCGATAGGTCGGCTCTTCCTGTTCACTGACAAGTGGTGGAATCGGGGCCAGAAGCAGTCCGCAATCGGGATGCTCCAGCCAACGCAGCAGAGCCTTATCTCGTGATCTCACTCCTCGGCCCAGTCCGGGCAGGATCACGGTGTCAAACTCCAGGCCCTTGGCTTTATGAATTGTCATCAGTTGCAGATTTGGCCCGGCTTGCGGATCAGGAGCAGCATAGAGCTTGCCCAAGCGTTCTTCCAGAACTTCCAGTGGTCCTTCCATCGCAAGGTCTTCCAACAAAGCGAAAAACTGCCTGACGTCAACCAGGTCGGAAGCCTCAACACAGGCCGGTCCATTCAGGGATAGCCAGGTTGACTCGACCAGTCTTCTCAAGCTGAGTTTGCCACTGTTTTGCAAAGCACGCTTAAGGACAGGAAGAATTCTCGCCAGCCTCTGCCTTCCATCGGAACCGAGCTGCTCAAACATCTCTATTTGCCCGGCGGGTTGAGTCAATAACTGCCAGACAGTGGAACGCGGGTCCTTGCCACACAGCCGGGTGAGATCCTCGAGGGAAAGTCCGCACCAGGGGGCCCGGAGCAAAGACAGCCAGGCGACTCGATCAGCATGATGCTGCAGAGCCCTTGTCAGGGACAGAAGATCCTGAACGACGGGTCTGTCAATCAAAGGATCGATATCCTGAGCCTGGTAGCGCAAATTATTGTTCTTCAAGGCAGAGACAATCGCTTTGAGATGACTCCTGGAACGCACCAGAACAGCCACCGTACCATCCGGATTATCTTGCTGCGCCTTCCTGATCAGCTCAACAACCCTTCCTGCCTCATTGTCGTCCTGTCTATCGACGTAACCATGGGTCGTAACCAATGGACAATCAGCAGAGGAATTAAATGCGATCGCAGGAGAGAAACCAACGGCGCCGCGGAGTTCGTCTTCGTTCGACGGGAAGAGGCTGGCGAAGTTATCGTTGACCCAATCAACGAGTTTTGCCTGCGAACGAAAGTTCGTATTCAGAACAATACGTTCAATAGGAAGATCGTTGAAACCGCTTTTGCAAACACGCAGGTAGAGACCAACTTCTGCCTCTCGAAAGCGATAAATAGACTGCATGGGGTCGCCGACAAGAAAAAGCGTACGACCATCACCCGGTTCCCAGCCAGCAGTTAAACGAGAAAGCAGATCATATTGAGCAAAGGAGGTGTCCTGAAACTCATCGACAAGAATGTGACGAATTCGGCTGTCAAGCTGCAGGAGAAGCTCTTCAGGCGCGATAACTGACCCGAGGGCAGCATTTGCCGCTCCGGCGATCTCAATAAAATCAACCTGCCCTTGTGAACGAAATGTTTCCTTGAGTTCGACGACAGCCAGAGGGAGCAACTCAATCAGGGCCTGCAGGATTTGCCATTGACCGTGGTCATAAGCCGTTGCCGGCAAACGACGCACAGTCTGCAGCAGTTCGACCACAGGAGATCCCTGCAGATCATTTAGCAGCTCCAGAAGACGGCGCTTCATCTCCTGCGCCCGTGTCGTTTTATCTGCAGGGAAACCAATCAATTTAGTCACGCTCTTGCGCAAGCCTCCTGCCGAGGTCAACAACAGGTTGGCAGCTGCCGACCAGAACTCAAGGCCTTCATAATCGACGGGGTCGCAAGCAGCGATCGCAAAACTGTGACCATCGTCCATATTGCTTGCTGCGAAGCGAAGGAGCTCCGAAAGCTCCTCACAACGCTCGCGACCAAAAGCGGCATGGACCTGACTCAAAAAAGTTGTGACGTAAAGCTGCAATGAAGACTCAAGTAGTTGCCGAGGGTCCTGTTCGTGGTTTGTCATGAGGTGACGCAACCATTGGTCACGACGTCCGAGCATAGCGACCACCAGTTCACGCAAAAGAATCAGGCGATTATCCAGGTGAACCAGAAGTCGTTCTATGGCTTCCTGGCCAGGACCACCATTTTCAACCCTTGAGAGAAGTGATTCAGAGGCTGACAAGTACAGCTCTGTGGGATCATCTGTCACCCTTGGCTGGTCACCAAAGCGCGACATCCATGGCATTCTGCGTGTTATCAGTGAGCAAAAGCTGTCGATCGTGGTTAATTGCAATCGGGTCGGATTATCCAGCAGCCCCCACCCTTTTTGACGGTCCCGCTCCAGCACAGCGCGAGCACGCTGCCACGTCTCTAAAGCATGAGGCTTAACAGGAGGGTCATCATCGCAGGCACCTTCAAGAGCTTGCAATAATCGCAGCTTCATTTCACCGGCGGCCTTACGAGTAAAGGTGATAGAGAGGATTTCTTCAGGAGCCTCAGCAATACTTAACAGCGCCAACAGCCGCTGGACCAACAGCTCTGTTTTTCCTGAACCGGCCGGAGCCTGAACAATGCAGGAGCGTGTGATATCGACTGCTGTCTGTCGCTCTCGCCAATCCGCAGGCTGTTGTGATTGCGCCTTAATCATCGCTATCAACCTCCGGCAAGCCTGCCACTTTCTCCATGATTCGGCACAACCCCTTCAAGTCACAATATTTACATGCGAGATCAGGATCAACGGGATCGACAAGCGCCTCACCACGCGCAAAAGCATTGCCCAACTCAGGCAAGCTTTTCTGCCAGTGTGTCAAAACATCGTCGAAAGAAAGCCAACCATTCTCTTCAATTTTCGAGCTGAGCTTACGTGATTTAGCACCCGGCCAGCTTTCCAGGTCACGTGCCACGCCACGAAAGCCACATTCTTTCTCTTTGCTGCGAACCACGGCAAACATGACCGCGCCTATCTGCTCTTGCGACATACCGAGGCAATAAGCAGGCAGCTGTGGCTCAGTGACCCGGTCATCAAGCCACTGCAGAGGATCGGCTTGGCCGGTCTTGTAATCAATAATTGCGCAGGTGCCGCCCTCAAGTTCATCGACACGATCAATTCGGGTGCGAATCAACAAATCACCAATTTTTATCTGGTGACTTTTTTCAGAAGCAACAACACGGAAAGGTTTGCGGCGTGACTCCATCTCAAGCCAACGTCTCGCCAGCAGGAATAAGCGTCGGCGTTCTATCTGCTTTTGCCTCGGCGGAAGATCACAGCGACGTTCTTTTTCAAGCCTCTCCAGAGCGCCGGAGACGGCATCACGCAGAGAGCTTACCAGCGCTTCTTCCGTTAAAGAAAGAAGCGTCTGCTGATCGACCGTCTTGTCCCAGAAGAGCTCAAGGACAGTATGCACAAGACTGCCACGGGACATATTATCAATACCTATGTCCGGCTCATCAAGCTTCTCAGCACGCAGGCGGTGATGGGCAAAAGCGCGAAAAGGACAAAGGGCCTGGTCTTTGATGAGACCGGTCCCACCAGAAAAAGGTTTGCGGGTTGAGATCGGCGGACCCTGATGGTCAGACAATTCCTCAAGCACAGGCCGGTTTCTCCAGTAGGCCAGGTCAGGAGCGCAAGAGTCTGCAAGAACCATGGGCCCTTCTTCAATGTGGCGGAGAAAAGGGCTGGGTCTCTGTTCTGCTCCATTTTCGCGTCGGGGCCAGCTCAGCACAATATCGGGCGCAGCAGAGAAGAGGCGTGAGACGACCTGCTCGGCGAATTGACTTTCCCGCTCCGAATCTGAACGCTTCATTTGATAACGTCGTTGAACGGGGATTGGAATAAATGGATTCGGACTGGGCGGTCGAGGCAATGCAGAGTCGTGAAGCCCGAGTATCCAGAGGTGATCGAAGATCAGTCCACTAGCCTCCAACTCACCAAGGACCTGTACTGTACTTGCGCTCCCCTCTGGTTGAAAATCAGTCGAAGAGATCATCCGTAAAAGAATCTTGACTGCTTCCGAACGCTTCATTGGTTTTGAGACACTATCAAGACTGGCCAGTTCACCAAATGCCTCGCGAAGGTGTTGAACTGCCTGGTATTCACGACTGGAGAGGCCACGAGAACCGGGCCAACCGAGTTTATGCAGGAGGTTGGTAAAAGACTCAGCCCAGGATCCTGGCATTTTTCTGGAGGATTGACGAAGGTTCTCATTCACTGTGTCCAGCAGTGAGATAAATTCAGGAACCGCGACAGAGTGTTTACTGGAGAGAGCTTTGAGTGTTTTTGACAGGCGGGACAGTGACCAGTCAAAGCGCCTCAATCGGCGAAGCTCACGGTCAACCTTGGCGCGATTATCAGCTTCTGACACCCCTCCCTGGAGATAGGGACTACGCAAAAGCCAACTGATTTCGTCATGGCCAATTTGAAGGCCAAGACGCAACAGACGCAGGGCCGCATGGACAACCCCCTCCCTTTCCAGGTTATGCCCAAGTGAGATGTTGAAGGTATCAGGCGTCTCAACGCCGGAAAGAAGCGCTTCAGGATCAAGCTCAGCAGAAAAGATCTCTTCGATGAGTGGCTGGTAAGCTTCAAGTTGAGGCGCAACGACAGCAATCTTTGCTGATGGGTTTTTCTCCAAAAGACCTCTGACCCAACGTGCACAACGATTCACTTCATCAACAGGATCGTCCGCCGTTATCCGCTGGCGCCGTATATTCAGACACGGCTGCGGCTGCCATTTTTCAACCACAGTGCCAACCGATGCCATGACTTGGCATAGATGAGCTATGTCTGGAGAGATCTCGTCAAAACCGGCCAGAATGATTTTCTTTGGGACCGTGAAGCGTTGCTCAACAACGGCCTTGGCGAGCAACCACGGCAACTCAACCGAATCATGCCGGCCTTGGGTCGCCGCTTGGCTCAGCCATGTCTGACGCCAACGCAAAAAAGCCTTGTGGTCTTCTGAGGATTCATCAAAGCCAAAATTCGCAGAGTATCGAACCAGCAACTGGTGAGCCTGCAAGGCTCGACGAGCTGTCTGCGGCACCTGAAGTAAATAATTGCCGCTTCGCTCAACATCCTCAGCAACGATCTGCTCCCAGACATACTGAAGTTGGATCGGATTGAGAAAGTGCGGAAGGCCTGCGACTTGGGTTTGGCAACGTTTCAGCCACGCGGACAAACCAAGAATTTCCGGGCGCAGCCATGTCGCTGCACCTTGTTCCTGTTGAACCTGGTCATATTGCTGTGACAGGTTTCTCGACAAGCGGTCGTTAACAGTTAAGACCAGCGAGCCTTCGTTGGCAGCAAGATACAGAGTCTTATCCATTATTTTTGTCCGACTTTTCATCATGGCAACAGGATAACTTCAGCAGATGACGGAATACGACGCAATAAAAGCAGGCACACGACACAACAAAAGCAGGCACCAATAGCATCAGCGAAGAGGTCCAGCCACTCAGCGGTCCTGCCGGTCTGTGACAGGAGTTGCAGAATTTCCAGAAGAGCGCCGTAAACAACAGCGGCAATCCCTGCCGACCACCAGGGTTTGTTCATAGAAAATGGCGGGCAGAGGAAAGCTTGCGCCAGCAAAATTGACAAGAGGCCATAAGCACCGGCATGTAAGAGCTTATCCCAACCCAGGACGCCGGGAAGTTGCGGAGGTGAAGACGTTAACGAAAGCCAGAGAATGATGAGTGCCCAAAGGACAGGTATGGATAAGCGAAGAATATGTACCGACTTACTTTCTGGGTTCATGATGGGCGGTAGAGTACCTTAATTCTGAGGATAAAAAAAGACTCAACCAGAGGTTGTTGAATGTGGTTTCGGTCTCAAGCAAATCGGGTGTGCTGTGTATAAATTTTTGCTGGTAATGAAGGTTAAGAAAATCTTGGACTCGGAGGCTTGATTTGATTGAAGTGAAGCCTGCCTGTTAAGGGATTTCACCCAGGGTTTGCCGAGATGAATGATAACACTTTCTTCTGTTGGACTTTGGTCTCGCTGCCATGTATATTTTAGCTCTCATTATTTACAAACATCTATTCCCTTACAAAATACCACGAAGCTCTGGAGACAAAAATGGCAAGAATATTATTTTCGGTTTTAACTCTGATTCTTTTTTTATCAACGACTGGGCACTCTTACATTAGAGACTATTCCAAGGTAAAACATCAGTGGACTTCGCAAGAGAGTAGAGCCTACATTTCCGGAAGAGCTAAATTTGAAGATGGCACACAAGTCATCAATTTGTTTGTCGTTGATTTCGATAAAGGTCGTGAATGCAGCCCCGTATTTAAAATTGCCTTTATGGATAATTATGAATATGGAGAGGTGGAAAAGACCGTCCCAATGGATGCCGGGACGATAAAACTGTATATCGACAATAAACTTAGTTACGATGGACCGATCGTAAACATCATTTATTCCAATGGTATTGAGTTCGGAGCCGTACTATCGCCTGAGGTGTTAACTAGCCTCTCCAGCGGTGACTACCTGACGGTAGAATTAGTCGACAAGATGGACATCCTGTTTAATCTGAACGATGCAAAAGAACATATAGATTCAGCGCAAAAAAGCTGTTCACAAGGATTAACAACTGAATAGATTTTAGAGCCCCCTTGCAGGAAAACCAGGGGCCACGCGTAAGCAAACAGATTCACTGGCAG
>NODE-100-length-29091-cov-6.74539_pt1 | contig 29091 bp, 19 predicted proteins | sample MGYA00139097_ERZ477577 | MGnify/ENA metagenome assembly ERZ477577
ACGATAGAATTTATCAATTAGAAAATTAGCTCCTGCTACAAGAAAATAATTTTTAAATTGAAAAGTGGCTGGAATCTTGCAATGAAAATTCCGCCACATAAAAAACAAGGTTTATGAAAATCCTTTTCATTCTATCTTTAGGACTTTTGTCCTCATGTATATCAAGTAACTCATTAGTTGGCGTTTCAAAGAACAAAAGTTCAATGATTCAAGGTGTCATCACTAATGCATACAGAGAACAGGGATGCGCGTTCTTATTTGAGTTTAAAGATACGAACGGTATAATACAACTAGTGCGTCCATTGGATCTTCATGATTCATTCAAAAAAGAGGGCATGTTAGTCCGTATAAAATTTCGAATGTCCAAGGAGATGAATAATGAATGTGATTTAGCTCGTCCAGTAATCATAGATCGTATTATGGCAGTAGAAATATAAATTCTCTTTACATTTAGAGCAAATAATTGACCGATGAAACAACTATTTATCTTTCTGATGCTAACCACTGCATCATTTTCCTTTGCACAAACCGAAATTATTGCTTTTGAAACTATGGATGGAAAGTGGGGGTATCTAAATCCAGATGGAGAAGTGATTATTAAAGATCAATACATTGATGCTCATTCATTCACAAGTGCGGGTATGGCAATAGTTCATGACGGGAAAGAACGACGTTGGAAACTCATTGATCAAAAGAACATAGAGATTGAACTTCCGGGTTCAATTTTTGAATCGAAAACAATTACATATGGAGGTCAAAAAGGGTTTAGAGATGAACTTCTAATGATTGAAGTAGATAAAAAACATGGTTATATCAATGGCGCTGGTAAGGTCATTCATGAACCCATTTATGATCATGTTTCTACCTTCAAAGAGAAACATGCTATTGGAGAAATAGGTAAAGATTTCTACATTCTGGATAAAACTGGAAATAGTACAGAAGTATTAGGAGACATAACACTTGTATCACATGTTATTAATGGCTTTGCTCCTTATAGAAATAAGGCAAAGCAATTTGGCTTTATCAATGAAAATGGCGAAATCGTCATAGAGGCAAAATTCAAAAAAGTGGGTTACTTCTATAATGGAATTGCTTGGGCAAGAACAATGGAAGGATTAATAGGCTTTATCAATACAAGAGGAGATTGGATTATCGATCCACAATTTAAGAGAGTAACCAATTTCAATTCAGGCGCTGGTGTTGTTAGGGTATTGCTCGGAGATAAACTTCTTTTTTTGAAAAAATCTGGTGAAACATTTAGTGTTGAAGGAATGGTAACTGCTGGCGAATTTTCTGATGGCCTCGCTTGGGTTCGTGTTGGAGAAAAGTTCGGGTACATAAATACAATGGGAGAATGGGTAGTCAAACCCGAATACAGCAATGCGAAAAACCTAAAGGACGGTCGTGGCCTTGTTAAAAAAGGTAGTCTTTGGGGGTTGATAGATAGTAAAGGAAAACTAATTGCTCAACCCGTTTATGAAAAATTTGGTGACTTTCAAAATGAATTGATGGCAGCACGCTTAGATGGAAAATGGGGGTTTATTAATGAATTTGGCAAGTTAATCATAGAACCCAAATTCGAAGCCGTGCGTGCTTTCAAAAATGAATATGCAGCAGTTCGAGTGAACGGCGCTTGGGGTTTGATCGATAAATCTGGAAAATTCGTTATCAAACCTCAATACCATCGACTTAAAGATGTGGAAATAATCGACTGAATCTCCTATAACTAGACTATCGTTTTATTAAGTCAATACGTGCATCACCTGATTCTACCAAGTCAGTTGTAAGCGATTCACCTCCTAATGACTCAAAAAGCACATCATTGGCAAGTACTTCATTACATACATACTCTTTATTATTAGAGATTGCCGATTGAATTAATTCATTCGTGTCTATTTTCAATACTATTCTATCGGTAACTTCAAGTCCAGAGTCCTTTCGAAGATTTTGAACTCGGTTAACCAGCTCTCTAGCAATCCCTTCAGCTCTAAGCTCCTCCGAAATAGTTACATCCAATGCCACAGTGAGGTTTCCTTCGGAACTTACCAACCATCCAGGAATATCTTGAGCGGTTATTTCAAAGTCATTTGAATCAAGGTTCACTTCTTCTCCGTTCACTTCTCCTGACCATCCATTGTTCTTCTCAATTTCTGCAATATCTTCAGAAGTCATTTTACCCACTAAAGCTGCAATCGCTTTCATGTGTTTACCATACTTTGGTCCTATCGTCTTAAAGTTCGGTTTGATGCTTTTCACCAATACACTATTATCTTCTTCTAATAACTCAAGCTCTTTCACATTCACTTCTGATAAAATCAGATCTTTTACGTGCATAATATTCTCTGCAAATGCCTTATCCAAAGCTGGAACCATTATCTTTTGCAATGGCTGTCTTACGCGAATATTCTCCTTCTTTCTCAGTCCTAAAACCAATGATGACGTTCGTTGCGCAACATCCATTTGTGCTTCCAATTCCGTATTGATGAATTCTTCTTTTACTGTAGGAAAATCAGACAAGTGAACAGATTCCAAAGTGTTTTTTCCAGACACCGAATTCAAATCTTGAAACAATTGATCCATGAAAAACGGAGCAATCGGTGAACCCAAAATAGCAACTGTTTCTAAACATGTGTACAAGGTTTGATATGCCGATAATTTATCATTTGAATCATCTGAAGCCTGCTTCCAATAACGTCTTCTGCATAAACGCACGTACCAATTAGACAACTGATCGCCAACAAATTCCTGAATCAGTCTTCCTGCACGAGTCGGTTCAAAAGAACTAAATGCTTCATCAACATTTTTAACTAATGAATTCAGCTTTGATAAAACCCAACGATCAATCTCCGGACGATCATTCAATGCTATATCAGCTTCAGAATAATCAAAGCCGTCAATATTAGCATACATTCCAAAAAATGAGTACGTATTATAAAGCGTTCCGAAGAACTTGCGTTGTACTTCTGTTATTCCGTCTAGATCAAATTTGAGATTATCCCATGGCTGCGCATTTGTAATCATGTACCAACGTGTCGCGTCAGGCCCATATGTGTCCAATGTTGTAAATGGATCGACAGCATTCCCTAGACGTTTCGACATTTTCTGTCCATCCTTATCTAATACAAGTCCATTTGAGACCACAGCTTTGTATGCCACCGAATCAAAAACCATTGTCGAAATGGCATGTAAGGTATAGAACCATCCTCTTGTTTGATCAACACCTTCAGCGATGAAATCAGCAGGATAGCCAACACGATTATCAATCAACGCTTTATTTTCAAAAGGATAATGCCACTGAGCATAAGGCATCGAGCCAGAATCAAACCAAACATCAATAAGATCTGCTTCTCTCTTCATCGGCTTACCAGATTCAGAAACTAGCACTACCTGATCCATGTAATTTTTATGAAGGTCTACTTTTTCGTAGTTCTCTTTTGACATATCACCAACTTCAAACTCGGATAAAGGATTACTTTCCATTACTCCGGCCGAAACGGCCTTCCGAATCTCAGATTTTAATTGTTCAATGGATGAAATACAAACTCGTTCATCTCCTTCTTCTGTCGACCAAATCGGAATGGGAATTCCCCAGTATCGAGAACGTGACAAGTTCCAATCATTCAAATTCTCTAACCATTTCCCAAAACGACCGGTTCCAGTTGACTCCGGTTTCCAGTTTATCGTATCATTTAGTTCCATCATACGCTCCTTCGCAGATGTCGCACGCACAAACCATGAATCTAAAGGATAGTATAAAACAGGTTTGTCTGTTCTCCAACAATGAGGGTAACTATGGACGTATTTCTCGACTTTAAATGCTTTGTTCTCCGTCTTTAATTTGATCGCCAGTTGCACATCGACGCTTTTATCAGGTGCATCATTCTCATCATAATATTCATTCTTCACATACATGCCTGCAAATTCTCCCATGTGTGAAGTAAATCTCCCCTGTAAATCGACAAGCGGTACAGGGTTTCCACTCTCGTCTAAAACAAGCAAGCCCGGCACACCAGCATCTGCGGCAACCTTTGCATCATCGGCACCAAATGTTGGAGCTGTATGCACAATTCCAGTACCATCTTCTATTGTGACGAAATCACCTGTAATGACTTGAAATGCTTGGTCTGCGTTCTCGTATGGCTGAGCAAATGGCAACAACTGTTCATACTTCAGCCCAACTAATTCATTCCCAGAACAAGTTCCTGCAATGAAGTAAGGTATCCCTTTATCTCCCTGATTATAATTCGCTAATTCCGCTTCAGTCTCTACATGTACAAAGCCCTTCTTGAACTGATAACCAACGAGATTCTTAGCAAGAATAACATTAATTGGTTCATGCGTATACTGATTAAATGTTTTAATTAAATCGTATTCTATTTTTGGCCCGACAGTCAAAGCTGTATTTGAAGGTAACGTCCATGGTGTTGTGGTCCAAGCTAAAAGAAACATATTCTCAACACTACCAAAAGGTGATGTTTGACCTACTTTCACTTTGAATTGAGCTACCACCGTAGTGTCTGTAACATCTCGGTAACATCCAGGCTGATTTAATTCATGCGTTGACAAACCCGTACCAGCCTTTGGTGAATATGGCTGAATTGTGTAGCCCTTATAAATCAGGTCCTTCTCATACATTTGGCCCAACAACCACCAAACAGATTCCATGTATTTAGAATCATAAGTGATATAAGGGTCATTCATATCCACCCAATACCCCATCTTTTTAGTAAGATCATTCCAGATATCTGTGTATCGCATGACCGCTTCTTTACATGCTTTGTTATATTCTTCAACTGATATTTTGGAACCAATATCTTCTTTTGTTATACCGAGCTCCTTCTCTACACCAAGTTCCACTGGAAGACCATGAGTATCCCATCCTGCTTTACGTTTAACTTGATATCCCTTAAGGGTTTTGTAGCGACAAAAAATATCCTTGATCGATCGACCCATTGCGTGGTGAATACCAGGAAGTCCATTCGCTGATGGTGGTCCCTCAAAGAAAATAAATGGCTCATTCCCTTCACGAGTTGTGATGGATTTTTCGAACACATTGTTCTTCTCCCATGCTTCCAAAACACGACTTGCCACATTCGGTAAGTTCAACCCTTTGTATGTTGGATAATTCTGACTCATTTTTCTACCAGATTTTGAATCCGCGAAGTTAATGATTAAGGTGCAATAAAGCACATTTCTGGTAAGTTCAGTAATCTTCTGAAAGAAAAAGAATGATCCAATCACATCGATTTGAACAGCCGGCTTTCTTTCCAAATACGATATTACAATGCTGAAACAATGTTTGAATGTCCTTCGGAATATCCCGCACATTCATCTGGATTGCCAATCCATAATGAATCAAAAAGACTCATTCATGCTCCTTCATCACTACCTGCTGCATCCACTCGGTCCATCATATAGGTTTTCTCTGCTTTTCCTCTCGAGTGAATTACTGCATCATAAGAAGAACAAATCAAGAGCAATTGACTTCGTTAAAAAGTCTTAAAACCAAAATATTCAATGGGTATTCTTGTTATGCTACTAGATATGAGTTAATTTTGTTTTGATTAAGTAGTATGGCATCATATACCCCAGGTCCATTTTTAGACCAAATCAATGTCCCAAAAGATCTTAGAGATAAGTTCTCGCTGGAAGACTTACCACAACTATCTGACGAGGTTCGCCAGTATATTGTAGACGTAATTTCCAAAATTGGGAATAGTCATTTTGGAGCAAGTCTGGGAGTTGTAGAAATGACAGTTGCTTTGCATTATGTTTTCAATACTCCTCACGATCAATTAGTTTGGGATGTAGGTCATCAAGCTTACGGCCATAAAATTCTAACAGGTCGCAAGGATGTTTTTCATACAAACAGAATTAAAGGTGGAATATCAGGGTTTCCAAAACGCTCAGAGAGTGAATTCGATACATTTGGTGTTGGACATTCGTCAACATCTATTTCGGCGGCTTTAGGTATGGCTGTTGCCAACAATTATAAAGGTGAAAAGGACCGTCAGCATATTGCTGTAATAGGCGATGGCGCAATGACCGCTGGTCTAGCTTTTGAAGGGATGAATCATGCCGGATTTGAAAAAGACGCCAACTTACTGGTGATTTTGAACGACAACTGCATGTCCATCGACCCGAATGTTGGTGCGCTTAAGGAGTATTTAACGGACATCACCACTTCCCACACCTACAATAAAGTAAAGGATGAGGTATGGAATCTACTTGGAAAAGTTTCTAAGTTCGGTCCTGATGCACAATCTGTTGCCTCGAAAATTTCTTCTGCCTTAAAAGGATCTCTGCTTAAGCAAAGTAATCTTTTTGAATCTTTGAATTTCCGTTACTTTGGCCCCGTTGATGGTCACGATGTTATTGGATTAGCCAAAGTCTTGGAAGATTTAAAAGACATACCTGGTCCTAAAATTTTGCATTGCATTACACGCAAGGGAGCAAAATACAAATTTTCTGAAGAAGGAAATCCAACTCAATGGCATGCTCCAGGCGTCTTTAACAAGGATACTGGTGAAATTGTGAAGATTGTGCCAAAATCACCTCAACCCCCTAAGTATCAGGAGGTTTTTGGGCATACCATTGTTGAACTTGCAGAAAAAAATAAGTCCATCATGGGGGTTACTCCAGCTATGCCAAGTGGATGTTCGCTAAACATTATGATGGAGGCAATGCCGGAACGCACTTTTGATGTTGGAATTGCTGAGCAACATGCCGTAACTTTTTCTGCAGGACTTGCAACACAGGGAATGGTCCCATTTTGTAATATTTATTCTTCATTTATGCAACGGGCTTTTGACCAAGTTCTGCATGACGTTGCCTTACAAAATTTAAACGTTGTTTTTTGTCTTGATCGAGGAGGTTTGGTTGGGGCAGATGGCGCTACACATCACGGTGCTTATGACATTGCCTATATGCGTTGCATACCAAACTTAACCGTAAGTGCGCCAATGAATGAAGCAGAGTTACGAAACCTCATGTTCACTGCACAACAAGAAAATATGGGTGCCTTCTCAATTCGCTACCCAAGAGGAAGAGGCGTTATGACGGAGTGGAAAACCTCAATGCAAAGAGTAAAAGTTGGTACTGGACGTAAACTTAGCTCAGGAAATGATGTCGCCATTTTAACTATAGGCCATCCGGGAAATTTTGCGCAGAATGCTATCGAAGAGTTGAAAACTAGCGGTGCTTCAATTGCACATTACGATATGCGTTTTGTTAAACCAATAGACGAAACAATACTTCATGAGGTGTTTGCTAAATTCGACAAGATAATCACCGTTGAAGATGGTTGTCTTATGGGGGGATTCGGCTCTGCTGTAATTGAATTTATGGCAGACCAAAAATACTCAGCTGAAATTGTCCGGCTAGGTATTCCTGATGCTTACGTTCATCACGGTACTCAGGAAGAATTGTGGGAAGACTGTGGATTTGACACCAAGGCAATTGTCGCGACAGTGAAGTCAATGTTAAAGCTTGAAAAAAAAGGACTTGGTGAGGCGGTGAATACTTGAAATTCTTAGTGATTCAATTGACGCGCAAGTTTATTTTGCAGCTGGCAACTTATTAGATACTCTTTTATTCCCTATCTAAATCTGTTTGCCATGAAGTCACTTTCTCCTTTCATTATATTATTCGTTTTTTGTTTTCTAACCGTCGTGTGCACATATTCCGCAGCACAATCAACTTTTCCAATTGTCGACACCCGACAACAATTATGTTTCAATAATTCTTCAATAATTGAAGTTCCATTGTATGGAGATCCGTTTTTTGGTCAAGATGCTCAATTTCTTGGGAATCAACCCTCATACACAGACAACGAAGATGGAACAATCACAGATAATATCACTGGGCTGATATGGCAAAAGGATTATAACATAATGTCATTTACTGAAGCTGCTGAAGCCGTTACGAGTTTTAATGCAGGAGGCTATAATGATTGGAGAATTCCAAGTATTAAAGAAGCGTATTCATTGATTATTTTTAGTGGAAAAGATGTAAGTAGCAAAGAAATGAGTAACACTCACTATGAGGCACCATTTATTGATAAACACTACTTCGATTTCGATTATGGTTCAAATGGGCCTAGGCCAATTGATGTACAAGTTTTAACATCAACTGTATACAAGGGCAAAACAATGGGGAGAGATGCCACAGTTTTCGGCGTTAATTTCGCTGACGGCAGAATCAAAGGCTATCCTATAATTGATCCTCGTGAACGTTCTGAAAAGAAATTTACCGTTCGTTTTGTTCGTGGAAATGTGGACTATGGGAAGAATCTTTTTTTAGACAATAATGACGGAACAATTAGTGATATAGCAACCGGATTAATGTGGCAAAAAATGGATAGTAAAACGGCGATGAATTGGGAAGAAGCCCTCACTTGGGCACAAGAGAAAAATGCTGAAACGTATTTAGGTCACAATGATTGGAGATTACCAAATATCAAAGAGCTTCAAAGTATTGTAGATTATACAAGGTCTCCCCAAGAGACGAACTCTGCAGCTATCGATCCAATTTTTGAAATTTCTAAAATCAAAGTGGAAGAAAACTTAGACAATTACCCGTTCTTTTGGTCTTCAACCACCCACGAAAATATTCGTGGAGCCGACGCAGCCTGTTACATTAGCTTTGGCGAGGCTCTTGGGTTTTTTGGACCTCCCCATTCTTCTCGGAAAGAACTGATGGATGTGCATGGAGCCGGAAGTCAGAGAAGTGATCCTAAAAATGGAAATGCCAATGAATTCCCACAGGGAAGAGGTCCCCAAGGAGATGTTATTCGCATCAAAAATTATGTTCGTCTAGTTCGAGATATTTGGTGATATTCAACAAAAAAGCCACAATCAAATATGATTGTGGCTTTTTTAAATTACTATTTCTGCTATTCGATTTTAAGAATGTTGAATGTTTTTTGAAACTCTCCTGATTCTGTTGAAAACCGAAGAATCATTTTCCCAGGGGAAAGAGGCCTCAAATCTAACTGACCCTTATATTTGTCATTGACTATAAACTGATTGATTTCTATCACCATTCGACCATATTCATCATACAATCCACCTATTAACTTCAGCTCTTGATCCGATTGAATCTCATAGTATAATTCATGACTTACTGGATTCGGATAAACAGAAATTTCTCCAGCAAAAGCATCTCCTGTCAACCCAACAGATCCCTGATCTCCCTGTTGAAATCCTTCCGAAACAATCAAAGTAGGATTTTCCGAGTAATTTACCACTGGCTCACCAACAGTCCATGAAAGCTCCATGGCAGCAGTTGAACTATGATTTCCTGCGCTTCCGACCACATCTCTTTCTTTTGTTATTTGAGAAAAACTCAAGACAGGAACAAGTAACAGTGGAAGTGTTTTCAAAATTTGTTTTTTCATAACCATGAACTTATTTGTTAATCTCCTGTTTCAATATCTCAATCTCTTTCTTCAATTGTGTTACTTTCTCATTCAATTCCTGAATAGCACGAATCGAGACAACTGCGAATCCATCATATACCACCCCTTTATATCCATCTTCCATATCGCGAACAAGGTTCGGGAAAACATCCGCTACCTCTTGAGCAACAAATCCTGTTGAACGAACCGATCCTGGTTCATTGTCAATGTAGTTGTAGGTTGCTGGTTTTAACTGCATGATACGTTCCAAAACTGAACCCATGTAAACGATGTCTTTTTTCAATCGACGATCAGAAGATTGTGTGTAAGCACCATCTACAGAAGAAATATCAGCTCTAAATAAATCGTTGTAGTAGAACTTATAATTCTTAGTTGTGGTTCCTATACCATTATCCCAATGATCTGTTGCTGTTTGGTGTTCAATTCTGAACCCTCTATTGGCAGCATCTTGCTTAATATGTAACATCATCTCAGGTGTAAGTTCATTAATCCCTACTCGACCGAGATCTGTAATTCGCATTTGTGATGTTCCTTCAGTTCCAAGGCTCAGTGAACTAGTTGCTTCATCATTAATAATGTAGGCATTGCCACCACCACTCATCCCCATTCGTAACCCCGATGATGGACCCGTAGTATTATCTGATACTCGAATGTAGCTAATTCCTGAAGAGGTATGAACCGATAATGGCATATCTGGTGTAGATGTTCCAATTCCAACGTATCCGTTGTCATAATAAGCATTTGTACCATTCAATGCCCACGGACCTGCAACATCTGCTGTTACAGCATGTGTTGATGTTGTCGAATGCATTGCATATGGAACAGAAACTAGTTGACTTGTTCCTAAATCAACATATCCACTTCCTGGATCAACTTCTACTCTTAGATGATGTTCATCTCCATCCCAAGCTATTCCCGCAAATGTGCCTGAAGAAATCATTCCTGCTCCAATTTTCAAGGCAAATTGTCCATACTGGTTTGTTGTTACTGCGTGTGTTTCTTCATATTCCAAATTAGCTGCTCCAACACCTGAATAGATTCCTATTCGAACATCTATTGCTTGACCTGCCATTAGGAGACCTGCTCCATCGCGAGCAACAGCTTGATAATTAATCGCATTAGGTGTTTGAGAATATCCTACTCCAGCAAGAATCAATGCGAGTGATACTAAAATTTTTTTCATGATGACTAAGGTTTTTATTTATGACTACTAAGTTCATTGAAAATGAAGTCTCTAGCAATGACTTCTGTTATCGATGAAGGAGATGTCTGTCATCTGAAATTGAGAATTTCAACCCTCAATAGGATTTCATATCTTCGTTGCAAAAGCAACTTAGCATATGTCAACAGATTACAAGTCTCTGAATAAAACATCATGGAATCAGCGTACGATTTCGCATATAAACTCTGACTTTTATGATAACAAAACATTCATAGAAGGAAGGAATTCACTGAATAGTATTGAGCTTGATTTGTTGGGAGACATAACGGGTAAATCCGTTCTGCATCTACAGTGTCATTTTGGACAGGACACTATTTCCCTTACCCGCATGGGAGCTAGTGCCACAGGTGTAGACTTGTCTGACAAAGCAATCGAAACAGCTGAAAGATTAGCTAAACAAACAGAATCAAAAGCGAATTTCGTTTGTTGTGATATTTATGAATTGCCTAATCACTTGACTGGTGAATTTGATATCGTGTTCACAAGCTATGGCACCATTGGTTGGCTACCTGACATGGACAAATGGGCAACCGTTGTCAATCATTTTCTAAAACCAGGAGGACAGTTTCTAATTGTCGATTTTCATCCTTTCGTCTGGACTTTTGATGACGACTTTAAGGGGATTCACTATAACTATTTCAATGTAGAAGCTATTCATGAAACTGAAGAAGGTACTTATGCCGATCGTGATGCAGACTTAAAGATTGAATATATAAGTTGGAATCACCCCACAAGTGAAGTGATGAATGCATTGATTGGACAGGGTTTGACTATAAAGGCATTCAACGAATACAATTATTCACCATACGATTGCTTCAGTCATACCGAAGAATTCGATCCTGGCAAATTCCGCATTAAGAAATTTGAAGACAAACTTCCAATGGTATTTGCAATTTTAGCAAATAAGTGAGACTGGATGAATTACATAAAATAAGACCTGTAATTTCACTGACAACTAAACACATACTATTATTCAATAACTTTGTCTTCATAGAACGGAACTAATGACACATCCAAAGTATATTATTGCATTGTTTTCACTTCTTATTAATATTACCGTACATGGTCAAGGTTTCTTTGTTCAATTTGGTGATACGCTTCACGCTACACAAGGAGGAGGAATCTATCAGCATATAGACTCCACCATTTACGTGAGTGGTTTTCAAGAAGATGATAATTCGAAAGCAGAGCCTGTTTTATACCTCTTTGATCAGTTTGGTGTTGAACAGTGGAGTGTATCTTATCCCAGTCCAAATTCAGAGTATACTTTTGATATGGTCTACTTAGACCAATACTTATATCTGACTGGACAGAAATGGGATTCTCTCTCAGGGTTATCATCTGGACTAGTCCTGAAAGTTGACTTAATGGGTAACTTAATTTGGCGCGTCGCGCTAAATGAACTCCCAAAAGAAACAAACTTCAGGGGAATAACTGCTGCAAATGGTAAAATTTGTTCAGCTGGTTATATATCAGATCTTAATAATAATAACAACAATGCTTTTCTCTGGGTAATAGATACCGATGGAAATGAAGTTTGGCGCAAAGAATTTAAAATGCCCCAAAATTCGTATGCTCAGGATGTGATTACGGATGGTAATAATTTCTACGTGTCAAATGACAAGCAAAAAGCCAATTTTGATTATAGTTTTTTCGTCGCTTCATATAGTTTGACTGGTGTTGAAAGATGGTGTGATACCGTTATTACGCCCTATAATACAGGCTGTCAAAACCTTGAAATAGCAGGTAATCAACTTTGGATAACTGGAGAATCATCAACAGCCGCTACCATTTTTTATGACCCCTTTATCACAAGAGTTGATACTACTTCTGGAACTATATTTGGAACTAATTATTTACCATATACCAACAATGCAGAAACTGGATTTGATTTATCCCCGATCAATGATGATCTGTTTTATTTTACTGGTTACGGTTGGAACGCAAATAACCAAACCAACGATATTATTGTCGGTGTTGCAGATACTGTTGGTAATATTTTATCTACTTCATTTTATGGATTTGAGTCTGTAGATATAGGTTTTGACATTATTCCTGCATTTTCAGGAGGAAAATTAATTTGTGGCGAGACGAGAAGAAATAACGAACGTTTTGGTGCGCTAATTCACGTTTTTGACCCACAATATTTAGATTTATTGCTCACAAATAAACCTATTCAACCAATAATTATTAATACGCTAGTGGATGATGGTGAAATTCATTTCTACAATTCTCCCGCTAATGGTTGGGATATTAAGTTGTATTCTTTAAGAGGCCAAATTGTATACAGCACCTCCAATATTAAGAATTCGATGAAAATACCTGCTCATGTTGCAAACGGTACCTATGTTATAGTATTAAACGATCGAAATGACAATCCTATCGCTGAAAAAGTGATGATTGTTTCGAGAAACTAAAGTGCAATGTGATAGATCAAACTATACTTTTGAAAGTGAAGTGTTTCTAACATAACTAAATTACCAACTAGATTGAAAAATAAAATCATACTTATCCTCGCATTGGTTACAGCCAATTTGCTCTCACCATCAGCTCTTGCACAGGAAATCGAATGGCTCAAACTCAATGAGGCTCAGCAGCTAAATAATAAGACGAAGACTGAAAAATGGACAATTATTGACATGTATACTCCATGGTGCGGACCTTGTAGAATGATGGAAAAGTCTACCTTTACTGATTCATCCGTGATTGTGTTAATGGATCATTTCCATGCTGTGAAATTCAACGCTGAAGGACCTGATGATGTTACATACAATGGTAAGGTATATAGTAACCCGAATTATGATGTTACGAAGGGAAATGGAAGAAATTACGCACACCAATTAACCTCCCACTTTAGAATTACAGGATATCCTACGCTCATTCTTCTAGATAGAGAAGGAGAAATTGTAGAGAGAATTGTTGGCTATCAAACACCTGAAAGAATGATCGATATCCTTGAACGCATTATAAAGACACAATCAGAACAATGATAAACGAACAACTTAAGCAGCTCCGAGCGGCAATGCGCAAAAATGGCTTGGATGCGGTTATTTTTCCTTCAAATGACCCTCACCAAAGTGAATACGTTTCCGATTATTGGAAAATTCGCGCTCATTTTTCTGGATTTACTGGGTCCGCCGGAACTTTTGTTGTAACACAAAACAAAGCCGCTATTTGGACCGATTCACGCTACTTTTTACAAGCAGAAAAAGAATGTTCTGAAAGCGAAGTAGAATTATATAAACAATCAATTCCGCATGCTCCAGAACACGTAGAATGGTTATGTGAACTATTATCAAAGGGAAGTACCATTGGTTTAGATCACCGTTTGTTTTCATATGGAATGATGAAATACATTCAGACTTTTGCTGAACCGAAAGAAATTTCAATACAGAACACGCCAACACTCGTGGATGAACTATGGAAGGAGCGACCAAATCCGAAAAATGGTCCAATAGCGGATCATCCTATTGATTATTGCGGTGAATCTCGTGAAAACAAACTGAGCCGAGTCGAGGATCTTCTTAGTAAAACCAATTCTGACTATATGCTAGTTTCAGGACTGGATGAAATAGCTTGGTTGTTCAATATTCGTTCTTCAGACGTCGACTTTACTCCACTCGTGACTGCATACGCCCTTATAGGAAAAGGTCATACACATCTTTTTTCTAATTGTAATCGTTTCGCCGCAGAGCTCCATGCTGACTTGGTTTCAGCTGGAATTCAAATAGAATCATATGCAGAAATTGGAAAACAATTAACCGCACTGACTGCTGGGAAGACAATAATAACTGACCAAGAATCACTGAATTATGCCTGCTTTAAAGCAATAAAAGGAGAAATCTTATACAGGTCCTCCGATATTAGGACTTGGAAAGCCATTAAGAATACTATTGAAATTGAAAATGCCAAAGATGGAATGAGAAAAGACGGTGTTGCACTTACAAGGTTCTTCATTTGGTTAGAAGATTACTTAAAAGAAAACACTATTTCTGAATACGCTCTTGGCCAACGTCTAGAAGGATTCCGAAAAGAACAGAACTTATATATCGGGCAATCATTTTCCGCAATTGTTGGCTACAAAGAAAATGGTGCCATCATACACTATACAGCACCTGAGAAAGGATCGGCAAAAATCTGTAATGAAGGTGTTCTATTAATTGATTCAGGTGCTCAATACCTGAATGCTACTACCGATATCACACGAACCATTTGGCTCGGTGGTGCACCTTCAAATGATCTGAAAAAAGCATATACACTTGTGCTTAAAGGTTATATAAACCTAGAAACCATTCGCTTCCCAAAAGGAGTAATTGGAATGCAACTGGATTCATTCGCTCGAATGCACCTATGGAAACAAGGGATGAATTACGGGCACGGAACAGGGCACGGAATAGGGCTCTATAGCATGGTTCACGAACCAGGCCAAGGATTTTCAAGCAGCGCTACGACTTCTCGCGGTACACTGCCGCATGAGGAACATCAATTCACCTCCATCGAGCCTGGATTTTACAAGGAAGGAGCATTTGGTATAAGAACGGAGAACATCGTCGTATCAAAAATTGCGGAAATTACAAAGTTCGGGACCTTCTTGGAGTTTGAACCAATCACTCTTTGTCCAATTGAAACACAACTTATTGATTATAGTCTTTTCACTGTTGAGGAAATCCATTGGCTAAACGAGTACCACAAAAAAGTATTGAATGCCTTGAAGGATGGTTTATCTTCTGAAGAGCAAATATGGTTGAAAGAGAAATGTAAGCCAATATCTTCTATATGAAGTAGATCGGTGAGTTCTTTCAATATTTTCATTGAGTAATTACTACCTGTCAGTGGTAACTCCAATCCATTTTTCAATAACAGAGATGATCTCCTTTTGTTTCACACTATCGAAACTTCGAATACGCGTAGAATGGCTACCATCTTTTTTGACATATTTTACTAAACCACGAGCTATTGCTTGATCAGAAAGGTTCACAGCAGTAGCACTCCATGTATCCAACTCACCGTAAATGAACAACATATTTGTTGCGCTATTTTGAATAAAGTCATTCACTTTTTTCATACTGTTTACATCATACTTCTTTAATAAAAAACCCGGAACGGTAAATTCAAAATTGTAACTCTTTTGTGACAGATACTTCATAAAAGACTGTGTGTCATAGTTATACATACCCATTTCCGACATTGCAGCATAAAAGAATGGACGTTGTAGCTCGACACCGCTGCTTTCGAAGAATGAAATACCAGAAACACTCAATACATGGAGTAACATTTCTTCTGCAGTTGCCGTCTCATCAGGAATTTGATCAAATCCATATGATCCCCATTGCCAGAAGGCAAACGAATACTCCAGAATATAATACTCTAGTGCCACTTCTGTAGAGAAGTCCCAAGTATAGTTTTGCTCGACAGCAATCTTTTCTAACCCTTTCAATAAACTAGGTTTATTCCTCAAACATCGCAATTGAAAGTCAATTATTTGCTGACGTTGTTCTTCTGTCCCAACAGTTTTCAAAAACTCCCATATTCTCGGATCTTCGCGCTCAAAGTTGAGAGGAGCTACATAGCAAACGCTCGCGTCTACGTCCTCAGGGTAGAAGGAACGATGAATCATAGTTGCTTGACCACCTTTACTAATTCCTGTTGAAATAAACTTATTCGATGAGTATAGTGCCTTCTTTAATTTTTCAATTATAGTATGTTGGTCGACCGCCGCGTTTGAAACGGTTAAAGTCTCCCAAGGAATACTATCTCGTGGACGTGAATTTTCGAAATAACGATGCTCAATGGTGATTTGATTCGCCTTAAATAGCGTCGCCAATTCACCTGCTTTCGAGCTCCATATTTTATATCCTTGTAATTCAACAATAACCGGCGCATCATTTGAAGTATGCGCCAATAAAACGCGTTGTTTAAAAGTCGATGAATGAGCATTAGCTGGATCCGTTTTCTGCTCAAACCACAATTCGAAATGTTCTGTGAAGTGGCCCTCAGGTTTTAAAATTTTGATCTCTGTCACACCTTCTATACTGCTCAATATAGTATAAAGGGAGCTTTCTGGCTGAACAATTTCTTGCTGATTCGTACTTGCACGAATAGCTACTTTGGTTGTCGAACAGCTTGCCAGTATTAGGGCAATAATCAACCCTAAAATTGAGAAACCAAATCTTCCTTTCATGTATATGTATGTAATTTTTTTAGATTGTTATTTCCATTTTCAGAATACTAAATATACAGAACTCAACTTTGACTATTGATCAATAGTAAGAATTGTATCACAAAATGGAGTAGACCTATATCAATCAAGAATTGATTTTTTGAAATTAAACCGAATTTATTCCTGATAGGTGTCATGTTTTTGGCGGAAAATAGAACACGTCGCAAAATCACTAAAAAATAAGACCTCTTCAAAAGAACTGAAAATAGTAGGTTGTAGAGCTTTTTCTTATTTAGACTAAATATAAATACCATTTTTGTGGTATTGTGATAACTAAACCCGATGCCTTTCTTTGTGCCACTCAAGCCAAATAAAATGAAACAGATCTTAACAATATTACTCCTTACAATTCTTACTAGATCAACATTATTTGGTCAAACGTACTTAGACAGTACTGTCAACAGTTCCACGAAGCGAATTTTCTTCGCTGATCCTAACAAATTGTCTTTAGGTAGTTACGGAGAAGCTCATTATAATGCACCAATTGAAGTTGGTAAATTCAGAAATGGAACTGCCGACCTTCATCGAGTTATCCTTTTTATGGGATATAAATTCAATAATAAGCTTCAGTTCTTCACTGAAATTGAATTTGAACATGTAAAGGAAGTCTACGTTGAGCAAGCATTCGTTGATTATAGTTTCAACAGTGCTTTTAATGTGAAAGCAGGTATAATTCTTATTCCCATGGGCTATGTGAATGAGTTTCATGAGCCAACACTTTTTAATGGGGTAGAACGACCAAGCGTTGATAAATATATAATTCCAACTACGTGGAGAGAGTTGGGTATCGGTTTTCACGGTTTAATCAAACAAGCAAATTTAAAATACCAAGTATACGCAGTCAACGGCTTCAGTGGATATGATGGTGGAGCAAAATTATCTGGAAGTAGTGGTCTTAGGTCTGCCCGTCAAAAAGGCGCTCAGGCTACTTTGCGCACCCCTGCCGTTACGGGTAAACTTACCTTCTTTGGTTTAAACGGCTTACGACTTGGTGTTTCTGGTTATTACGGGATGACTGAAACAAATATGTATGATGGATTAGATCGAGATGACATGGCCGCTATACAATCGGCAGACAGTTCACGGGTTGGTGTTTTAATGGGTTCAACGAATATCCAATATAATATAAAGGGATTTCAGATTATGGCAGTTGGTAATTATACAAAGCTGTCGAATATCGACCAATATAATGAATATACAGGATCGAAGGTTGGAAAAGATTTAATCGGATATTACGGAGAGATTTCTTACAAGGCAAGTTTAAAAAAAGGAGGGTATCCATTGTTGATTCCATTTGTTAGATATGAGCAATACAATACCCATTATAGAGTCGATGGAGGGACAACACAGAATCTTGCATACGACCATGAGATTATAACGGCTGGGCTGGGCTTCCAAATCACACCAGGAACAATTATAAAAACAGATTATCAGTGGTTGAAAACAGCAGCAAACCCGAAGCCAACTGGACTATTTAATCTTGGATTAGGATATTGGTTCTAAAATGAAAAAATTAATACACATAGGAAGTATTCTCTCAATTTTAGCATTGGTCTTTGCTTTTGCCGGTCCAGGGAAAAAAATAAATAAGCTCGTCTCTAAAATCTGGAAAGATCAACCAGTGACAGTACATCAAGTTGACCTTCCTGATTCTTTGGGCGCTACTATTATTCAATTCAATGAGGTGAAGTCGAAAAATGAACTGGTAGGTTTTGCTTGCTACACAACTGCTTTTGGCTGCCGAGTTGGCGGCTGTGCTGCTCCAGGGAATGCTAATGTAGAATCCTATGAGACATTCGATTATATTGTGATTTACGATAAAAACATGTCCATATTGAAAGTGGATATTGCCAACTATAGTGGGCAATACGGATATGAAATTTGCCGCTCAAAATGGTTAGCACAATTCAATGGTCAGACTACTGGATTCAAGTTAAATGAGAACATAGATGGAATTTCCGGAGCAACTGTTTCAGCATCTTTCCTTATCGATGCATTGAATGATGTAGGGAAAACACTTAAAAATCTAAGGTCACAAAAGGTAATATAATTCTCTACTCTGAAACAAGTAAAACTCTTAGTAAGAAAAAATTTGTTTCGCACCAATAAACAATAAAAAAACCAGCCTAATAAATGCTGGCTTTTTTTATATAAAATGATTCCTTCTTATTGAACTACAACACGTTCTGTTTTGATTGCTTTGTCGTTTCTCATCTTAATGAAATAGATTCCTTTAGCCTCATTAACCAAGTCAACTTGTGAACTTTCCCCAGGAGCAATCGAGTCACTTCGAATGATCTGACCAAAAGAGTTGCAAATAGTGTAATTAACTTCTAATTCACTCTCTGAAGCATCAATGATAAATAATCCTTTAGATGGATTCGGTACGATGTTGACATTGTCAAGAGCACCTAATTCATCAACTCCAGCTCCTGAAATCGTAAAAGCCGCAAAATTAGCATTAATAAGAAGGTCCGTTGTTGTAGATTCTCTATAATTTCCCCAAGATCCGCCAACAAATTCGAAGGTTCTTCTTGAAATAGGACCTGCGTTTTCTGTTCCCAATGCAACACTATCTACAGTGGTCCACACAACATAGATTCCGCCAGAAGAAATCACTAAAGGATTAGTTAAAGGCGTATTAACCCAATTATTTGAAGTGTAACTTGCTTCCGCCATAACTTCTGTTGCCAAAACGGTTCCTGGAAACCCGTTCGGAGCGTCGTCCGCCATAATTTCAACGGTATATTCTTCTGGAATTGTTGACATATTAGCTGTCAAAATAAACATGTCAACAGATTCTAAAGTTACTGGATAATTTGACGGAACTATATGAATACCACCTCCATCTGCAGTTGATCCGCTAAATGCCAAAGATCCATTAGGTACATTCTGAGTTGCATAACTCATTACTACCGGTGCACTCGTATTGTCAATAATTACTAATTCGGTAATTACACTATTATTTGACGGATTAATATCTGCAGAATTAATCACCTCAACTGTAGCATAATATCGCATTTCAATTAATCCAGGAATGTCAAAATCCAATTGCTGATTTGCCCCAACCAATAAATTCGAAATTATTGAATCATATGTGTAAACAGTTGTTAATATGGTATCTTGAATTGTCAATCTCACTGTAACGTCCGTAGTAATATCAGTGTTTCCAACATTCGAAATTTCAGTCGATATCGTAGATTGGGTATTCGCAATCTCTATATTCGCCAAATTCCCGATATTCTGAACCCAAGAAGGTGTTGCATCTGGAACTTGGAAAGTAACCACTTGTGGATAATAAAATTTCACCGCTAAATTTGCGGCTGGAACGATTTCCGCAGAAACCAGTAGACCGAGATTTCCAGTAATATTTTCCATCCCAAGAACTAAATCAGTAGCGCATGTAGTCTGATCTAAAAAAGCTCCTGGAGTAGTTGATTGATATTGAAACGTAATGCTAGAGTCTTGAGCTGATAGGATCACTTGAAATGTATTCGATCCAACGTAGCCAGGAGAATTCTGGCTCCACCAAGGAACGTCAATGTAAGAAACTATGAACCTTTCATTCGCAACGTCGGTATGATAATACACTTGTCCCTGTCCACTGCTAGTGCCATCAAAAAAGAGATCTGACATAAATGGAGCCAAAATATTATCTCCAGATCCCCCCGCCGTGGGTATGTTAGGAAAACAATGTGCTATGTTTCCAACATTATTAAAAGACAACCAACCATTAGAGCCAATTTTAACTTGATCGTAATCCGACCAGTAATAATGGAAGTCCATATTCATATCGATCATTCCTATTGAATTGTCATCATTAAGGCCTGTTGCCATTGTACCAACACTCGTAATATCAACCCAGTTGTATGTTGGCCCAGAAGCGTTATTGCTGTTTCGCCATTCATAACCGTAGGCATCAGGCCCTCCGCTGGTTTGAGCCATTGCGCTTGTACTCAATAGTATAAGCACTAATAGTTTGTAAAGATTTTTCATATAAATAGATTTTTATGGTTGAGACAAATGTAGTATTATTTATGATTGGGCTCCATTAATAATATGGGTACTACTTCTTGTGTTTTTCCAACCCTAATTCTGAAGAATGGATCAACATTTTGATCAAAGAAAATACTCCTTCCATTCGATTTGCATTCCTACTTTCGGTGAATTATAACAATTCATTTGATCATCCTTTCATGTATATTTGAAAGTTCAATCTATCATGATAATGAAACATTTACTTTTCTTCATTTTTGCCCTAACAACATTGTTTGGAAATACTCAAGACAAACAAATAAAATATGGGGCCGATTCGAAAGATCCAGATTGGGTACATTACATGTATCAAGATAATCCAAGCCTATTTGTCCTTAGAGATCTCTACGAATCCTACTATGATAATCATGATTTCAAAAAGAACCAACACACACAATACTTCAAACGCTTATTAAAAACTGACTGGCTCAATGTTGATGAAAACGGCTATGTTTTGTCAAAACCTGTGAAGCGAACACCTTATGCTACAATCAAAAGTCCAACGTCGCCGTGGGAAGAAATCGGCCCGTGGGGTTACGACCATGAACAAGCCATGGCTTTCCAAGTTCAATCTCCTGGATCAGCACATGTTTACACAGTTGAACAATCACCTGTAAATAGTGACCTAGTTTATGCAGGTACAGCAACAGCAGGATTATGGAAGTCTACAGATAAGGGGTTGAATTGGACTTCAGCAACCAAATTTTTAGATATCAACGGTATTTATTCTATCGCCCTGGATCCTTTTGACTCAAACATTGCCTATTTCGGAGAAAGTAATGGACAATTATGGAAGTCAACAGATGATGGTTCCACATGGAATATCATTGGAGATGCTACTTTTCAAAGTTCTGACAAATGGTTTCGTGACCTTAAATTTATCGGTTCTAACACTTTGCTTGCTGCTACCGAAGAAGGCCTTTTTCGCTCAACGGATGGAGGAGCAAATTGGACTCTAGTTCATTCTGGCGAACATATGGAAATTGAATTAAATCCAAGTAGTTCCGATACCTTGTACTCTGTTAAATTAGCTAATACAAGAACTGAATTCTATAAATCTACAGATAACGGACTCACATGGACGATCAAAACCAATGGTTGGCCAAGTCCTAGCGGCAGCAATGAACAAAAGCGAACAGAGATAAGCGTTTCTGCAGCAGATCCGACAATTGTTTTTGCATGGACAGCTGGTAAGGTCGGAGGAGATGGTGGATTTTATGGTTTCTACAAAAGCACCGATTCCGGTGAAAGTTTTTCCTTTGAATGTTGCGACGGTTCTCCTGGCGGCACGGCAACGGTCGCAAATCCGAATATGCTCGGTTATGCCGAGGAAGGAGATGAAGAAGGAGGTCAGTACTACTATGATTTAGCTTTTAGTGCTTCGCCGTCAGATCCTGATCGTATTTTTGGTGCTGGAATAAATGTTTGGCGATCTCTTGATGCTGGAGTCAATTGGGAAATTAATGCACATTGGGTAACTTGGGTAGGCGCAAATACTGCAACCCGATATTCTCATGCTGATGTTCACGACGTAAAATTCTTCTCCCCTTCCGCCGGGGGTGTAGATATGTGGGTAGCATCTGATGGGGGACTTTATTATTCATCAGATCAAGGTGATAATCTTGAGCCACGAATGCATGGAATTCATGGAACAGATTTTTGGGGATTTGGATCAGGTTTCAAAGACGGCTATGTCATGCTCGGCGGAACGTATCACAACGGTACATTAATTCGCTACAACGATATTTATAAAGGTGGAATTATTAATCCCAATGAAGGGGGATGGCTTGCTGAGTTGGGTGGTGACAATTACCGAGGCTTTGTGAATTATGCAAACAATAAAATTGCTTACGCGGACAATGGAGCTTTTGAGTTTTCAGAAGACCGAACAATCCGTAAGTCAAACTTAAGCTTTGATGGATCAAAGAAATGTAACACATCGTACGTGACTGGTGAATACGGAACATATGGTTTCTTACCGAACAACTATAACAAGTTCTATTCACCTGTTGACTCTCGTTTGTTTTTAACGAAGAATGGCGGCTCATCTTTTGAAGAGATTTATGATTTTGGTGGTAATAAAGTTATTCAAGTTAAAGTTGCCTGGTCAAACACGAACGTAATATACGTTACGCACAAATTTAGTACAGGTCAATACAAGATAATGCGCTCACAAGATGCTGGGACAACTTGGACAGACGTTACTCCTTCTTCCAGCGAAACAGGAGGAAACCAAAACCGCGTGAAATATATCGAAGTTGATGACAAGGATGAAAACAAAATTTGGTGCATTTTAATGGGCAGTCAAACGGGTAACAAAGTCTTTGAATCCACAAATGGTGGTTCAAGTTGGACTAATATTACTAGTGGAGCCATTGATAACGAAAACGTTATTTCCATTTCACATCATTACGGAACTAATGATGGGCTTTATATCGGCACAAAAAAAGCCGTATACTATCGAAACAACAGTTTGGGTGCTTGGACATTATTTAACAATAACCTTCCAACAAGTACATCATGCTCTTTTCTCGAGCCTTATTATGGAGAAGGGAAGATTAGAACTGCGTCACAACGTGGAGCTTATGAATGTGATTTCTATGAAGACGCACCTCCGGTAGCAATGGCATCCGCAAATACAACTGAATTAAACCTAGCAACAGATTGTTTACCCGATTCCATTCAATTCGCCGACCACAGCACAGTGCGTGCTTCGAGTGCAACATGGTCATGGTATTTTGAAGGAGGGAGCCCAAGTACATCTTCATTGGAAAACCCTAAGGTATTGTATTCTTCCCCAGGCACTTACGATGTGAAGCTAGTTGTTACCGATGCTTTTGGAGCTGACTCAATTCAACTCATCGACTTTATGATAGTCACAAACAGCTATCATACCCCAATCATTTCCGAAGATTTTAATGGAACAGAATTTCCACCTGCCAATTGGAAACTTTATGATTCAGAAGGATCATCTTGGGAGCAAGACTGGCCAGAAGGGAATGACACTGATAAAGTAGCTTCTTATCCAAATTACTGGATAGATGCAACTGGTCAAGAACACTTTTTAATCATGCCCGCCATTGACATGACGGATGCACAGTCAGCTTCCATTAGCTTCGATTACACATATAACGACAACGATTCTTATTTAGACTCCTTAGCTTTAGTGTATCGAACTGGAAATCACCCGGAGTGGCAGGTTTTGTGGCAAAAAGGTGGAGCTGACTTAGAAGTAAATGGTACGGAAGTATGGTATTGGTATAATGAGAATGCGAATATCGCATGGCAAAATGCCTATGTTGACCTTTCAATACTTGTCGGCGAAACTTGTGTTGAATTTGCATTTGAAAATATCAGCGATTATGGGAACCACATTTGGATTGATAATGTAAACCTTTATGGAGAATATCTTGGGAAGAATGAACTTTCTAATTTAAGCTTGCACGCATTTCCGAATCCATCTACTGGTATTTTTAGACTGCAGGCTAATCAAGAGCTATTGGGTTATGAAATAAGAAATCTTCAAGGTAGACTAATTCAGAAAGAGGAGTCATTGCATAGTGATAATGTTCAAATGGATTTAAGTAAAGAAGCAACTGGTGTTTACCTTGTTACGGTAACAACGACTTCTAGTTCAAAAGTTATTCCTCTCATCAAAGAGTAGTCAATTACTTGATGACATTATCCCAAGAGATTACTTTGCTTTTCTATTCTGAGCTGGAGTCTTCTTTGGTTTCCAATTATTTGGGTAAGGAATAGTATAAGAAGATTCCTCTATTTCCTTGGCAGATATTTTCCCATCGACGTATTTCGCCATAAGCTTAAATGCTGCCTTATTCTCCTTTTTCAAAACGAGTAAGGTAGTATTTACCGCCGACCGCACCGCTACAGGAACACCTCCTCCAAGCTCTGCCCAATGTCCACTCAATAATAAGTTTTTGACAGGAGTTTGATAGTGTGCAATTTTAGCTTGATAGTTTACTTTCCCAGGACGAGCTCCCATCATCGTTCCTCCACGATTTCCAGTATAACGCTCATGCGTAATTGGTGTTGCAATATCCAAATAAACAATATTCGAACGAATATCAATGTTCAACCGTTTCTCAATTCTATCCAATAATATATCGGCAACTTCTTGCTTTAAATTCTTGTATGCCTCTCCACGAACTGACTCTCCAAGTTCATTCGTCTCTGTCCTCCAATGGTCAAACTGTTCGATGAATCCAGGGATGAAAACCGTCAAGGTTCCCTTTCCTTCTGGGCTTAAACTTTTATCCCGAACGGAAGAGGCTAAAATATGAATCCCACTGGTATGCGGGTCTCCACTACCGTGATCTGCTCGTGAAGCACCCGATTTTGCTAGATACATAATTTCTTCGTCGAACCCCAAGCTCTCAGCGGTGCAATCCAACGCTATTGATAAAGTTATTGCCGATGCGTATAACTCTGCATTTTTCAAATTCTTGAGCATTTTTGGAGAAGCAACTCCAGCTGGAAGAAGACGTTCATATAATGCTTCAACATCACACGCCGCTATAACATGCTTAGCTTTGAGTACATGTTTTTCTCTTTTCCGAGTGAATTCAACTCCTGTTGCAGCACCGTTTTCAACAGTTATCTTCTCAACCTTCGATTGAAATAAAATATCGTTGCCATATTCTTCTACAACATGCATTAACCACTCAGCGAACATCTGGCTTCCTCCTTCTGGTGGAGTTTGAAAATCACCAATCTCTGCCCAAGAGATAGGGATTAAGCAAGAAAGTAAATCTGGCTCAGCACCGAAAATCTCAAGTAAACGCTCATCCTTAAAGTAGCGCGCCAATCCCTTTGGCACACCCTCATCACCATGAAAACGTACGTGTGGAATGAAAGGCAATGCAAAACGAAGCATCTTCAACCCTCGTAACGATTTTTCGAAAACGTTCATAGTTTCCATTGTTCGATTAACATCCGAAAAATTGGCAAAGGATTTACCAATGCGCTTCGCGTGCTTGAAAAACTTTCGAATACCTGCTTCTTCATGAGGAAACTCATCAATCAACTGATTCATTAACTGATTGACATCATTAGTGACTAAAAAATCCATGTCTTCAATAAGAAAACGACGTATTCTTTTCTGTTGCTTAGCAACTGGAAAGTCGTTCCCAATCATTTGAAAGGTATTAGTCACTAGCCCATTGGGGCCACATTGGTTGAGCCAATGAATGGCAGAATCAAAACGATAGTCTTTTCTTCGAAACCCGGCTATATACCCCCCTGGACGTGCGTCCATTTCTAGTAAACAGACGGAAAGTCCAAATCTACTGAAAAGTGCTGCGGATGTAAGACCGCTAATCCCCCCCCCAATAATGATTACGTCATACTCTTTTTGATCTTGCAATTTGTTGATTTAAATTCTGGACAAGATACTTAAAGTGATTGAATCTGATTTTCAATTATCAACAAAAACGGTGACCGTGTTTCCAGAGTCACCGTTTCTTCTACGATATGCGCACAAGGAGTTTTTCCCTGCGCGATGCAATTAGTCTTGTTCCACCAGTTCAACCTCTCCTGATGGCGCAAGAGCATCTTTAATCTTTTTCTCTAACTCTTCCATGAGTTCCGGATTATCAGCAATTATCGCTTTCACTGCATCTCTTCCTTGCCCCAAACGTGTTTCTCCGTAGGAGAACCAAGATCCAGACTTGCTAATGATATTCATATCTACTCCTAAATCAATTATTTCACCCACTTTAGAAATACCCCCTCCATACATTATATCGAATTCAGCTTTTCTAAATGGTGGAGCCACTTTATTCTTTACAATTTTGACACGTGTACGATTTCCAATTACTTCATCACCATCTTTAATCTGACTAGAGCGACGAATATCAATCCGTACTGATGAGTAAAATTTCAAAGCATTTCCACCCGTCGTTGTTTCAGGGTTTCCGAACATTACACCTATTTTCTCTCTCAACTGATTAATGAAAATACAACAACAATTCGCCTTATGAATTGATCCCGTTAGCTTACGTAAAGCTTTCGACATCAACCGTGCTTGCAGTCCCATTTGCGAATCACCCATTTCACCCTCAATTTCAGCTTTCGGGGTTAATGCAGCTACCGAATCAATAATCAATAAATCAACCGCTCCGGAGCGAATTAAATTATCTGCAATTTCCAAAGCTTGCTCACCATTATCTGGCTGAGAGATCAACAAGTTATCAATATCTACACCCAATTTCTTTGCATAGAACTGGTCAAATGCATGCTCTGCATCAACAAAAGCAGCGATTCCTCCTTGCTTTTGCACTTCCGCAATTGCATGAATTGCCAATGTTGTTTTTCCTGAAGATTCAGGCCCATATATTTCAATAACTCTTCCTTTAGGAAAGCCATTCACGCCAAGTGCCAAATCTAACGTCAATGAACCCGTAGGGATTACATCAATCTCTTCAACTGCACTATCCCCCAATTTCATTACTGTACCTTTTCCGTACGTTTTGTCTAGCTTATCCATAGTAAGTTGGAGAGCCTTTAATTTTTCTGCATTTGCATCTTTACTTGCCATATCGTTTTGTTTTGTTTTATGCCTTTCAATCTAATCAAGGCAATGGTTGTATTTAATTCTTTCTACAAAGATTGCATTGGAAGTTCGTAAACTATTTACGTTCTAAATTTAATCTTCATATATTTCAAGAATCTCACGTGTATGATCCTTGGTTTTAGGTTTTTCTATGATTCCAATTATAGTATGCTCTTTATCCATTACGAAGGTTGTGCGATGAATGCCGTCATAAGTTTTTCCCATAAATTTTTTCTCTCCCCAAACTCCGAATAAGTTTAATAGCTTATGCTCTACATCCGCAAGTAGTGGAAACGGAAGGTCAAACTTCTCGATAAATTTTTGATGTTTCTCTTCCGTGTCTGCACTTACTCCTAGAATCACAATCCCTTTTTCCTTTATGACAGAATAATTGTCTCTAATATTACAAGCCTGCATCGTGCACCCTGGTGTATTGTCTTTAGGATAAAAGTAAATAACAACTCTCTTCCCTACGAAATCACTCAGAGAAACAGACTTTCCATTCTCATCATTGACCGTGAACCCTGGTGCTTTGTCTCCTATTTTTAAATGTTTCATTTGATAATTTTCTAATCAATCTATTGACGATTTATTAATCAAAGATAAATTGATTTTGCAAAATGACAAGATTTTAATCAGAAAAATTAAAAGAATTGGAATTGATGACGGGCTGGTAAAAATTTCTTGACCAATCAAAAGGGGCATGAAATAATCACGCCCCTATTATACTTGAATAATAATTTTAGCTATTCCTAATCTTCTTCTTTAGATATGGTTACAGCAGTTCCTTCCTTCTCACTTGCTAATTTTTGAGCTAACAAATTGAATTGAGTTTTCAGATCTTCATAAGCTGTAATTTTCTTACGCGTCTGATCAGCATATGCCGCATCATTGTTTTCCTCATGCTTTTTAAGTTCTCCTTCTAGCTCATTTAATTTAACTGAGAACTGCCCCACTAAATAATCTAAATTTTGAGGTAGAAACATCTGCATATAGAACCCTCCTGTTTCACTCACTTGTTCGTACGCATTCAAAGCACGGCCAATAACTTCTGGTTCTTGCCCTACGACGAACATTGTAAATGAATTCATCACCCCAAGCTTTTCAAATCCCTGAACAACATTCCCAGTCAATGCTTCTTCCAAAAATGCATATTTCTCAGCGCTCCCATTTGCCGCATATAGTTGTGCTATTCCAGCAATCATCTTTGATGATTTTTCACCCTCCAAGCTTTCCGCCATTTTTATCGCATCATCGGGGGCTAATTTTCCATAATTTTTTAGAGAAGCCGTGACAACAGAATAAGAAGCATCATTCCCAACCCGATCTTTATAAAGCGTCACTAAGTCATCATCATCCAAAAATTTTCCTAATGCATTCACTGCAGAGGAACGCACGGAGGATTTTGGGTCACTTACCGCCAAATCCTTCAGTATTTCAATCCCCTTATCTTTATTAGTATCACGAAGTTTAGCCACTTTCTTTATCGCTAATTGACGAATATGCCAGAACGGATCTTTTAATGCATCCAAAATCAACTTCTGCCCTTCTTCCCCTTTATCTCTAGACCCCTTCATCAAACCATCTTCTCTTGCCAAGTATCTCTCTCCATGATAAAACTGATA